>Ga0172377_10003983_pt1 | contig 15212 bp, 12 predicted proteins | sample Pumphouse3metaG_FD_119749 | JGI IMG/M metagenome (GOLD analysis project Ga0172377, IMG submission 119749) | Leachate microbial communities from a municipal landfill in Southern Ontario, Canada - Pumphouse #3 metaG | ecosystem: Engineered > Solid waste > Landfill > Unclassified | place: Canada...
CCAAATTTTCATGCTAAAGGCTGTAGTGCAGATTTTCGCAGTCCTGATGCTAGGCCGTACATTCATGAAGAATTTATGAGAACATGGAGTGAAATGGAATCTTTAGTACATGCTGGTCTAGTTAAAAATATTGGTGTATCAAATGTATCAATAGCTAAATTAAAATTAATACTTAAAGATTGTAATATCAAACCAGCAGTTTGCGAAATGGAGTGTCATCCAAATTTTCAACAACCTGAACTATTTAATTACCTTCAGAAAAATGACATAGTAGCCGTAGGTTTCTGTCCTATTGGTTCTCCTGCAAGACCTGCAAGGGATACAACTCCTGAAGATACAGTAGATATACAAGACCCGGTTATTGTTAAAATAGCTAAAGCACACAATGTACACCCAGCAGTTATTTGTATAAAGTGGGCAGAACAAAGAGGCCAAATTCCTATTCCTTTTTCATCCAAAGCTCGCAACATTTATTCTAATTTAAATAGTGTTGTAAATGATCCATTGACTGATAAAGAAATGGAAGAAATCGCTGGAATAGATAAAAAATGTCGTCTGATAAAAGGTCAAGTCTTTTTATGGAAAGACGATCAAGATTGGACTGATCTATGGGATGAAAATGGAATCATCGCACAATAAAACAAATTTAAAATAAGAAATAAATACTATTTAATTATTTAAAAAAAATGGAAAAAAAGAAAATGTTAGCAGCATACCTTCCTGGCAACTGCGAAGTAAACATGAAAGAAGTTGACATTCCAACTCCTGGCTATGGACAAGTTCTATTAAAAATGAAAGCATCTACAATTTGTGGTAGCGATATTAGAGCCATATATCGTGAACACTTAGGAAAAGGTCCAGAAGCTTATCAAAATAAAATCGCAGGTCATGAGCCATGCGGTCAAGTAGTAAAATGTGGCCCTGGTATGAAACAACTACATGAAGGTAGTCGTGTCGTAGTATATCACATTTCTGGATGCGGTGTTTGTGACGAATGCCGTAAAGGTTATATGATAGCATGTAGTTCTCCTCTAAGAGCAGCTTATGGTTGGCAGAGAGATGGTGGTATGGCAGAATATTTACTTGCAGATGAAAAAGATTGCGTTATTCTTCCTGACACCTTAACTTATGCTGATGGAGCTCAAGTAGCATGTGGATTTGGGACAGTTTACGAAGGACTTAGTAAAATTGGAATTTGTGGCAATGATGCAGTTTTAGTCGTAGGTTTAGGACCAGTAGGTCTTGCTGCTCTTATGTTAGCAAGAGCCCTTGGTGCAAATAAATTAGTCGGTGCTGATATTAGCCCTGAAAGATGTAAAATAGCAAAAGATCTTGGATTAGCAGACGAAGTCATTATCTCTGATGCTAATGCTGTAGAAAAAGCTAAAGCTCTAACTTATAAAGGTCAAGGTTTCGAGAGAGCAGTCGACTGTTCTGGTAACACTTATGGTCGTCAATTAGCCATTCGTGCGACTCGTGAATGGGGTAAAATTGTGTTTATCGGAGAAGGTGGCACTGTAGAATTTAATCCAAGTCCAGATATTCTTCATGGCCAAAAAACTATATATGGCTCATGGGTAACAAATATCGCTAGAATGAATGAATTAGTTAATTTACTTGTAAGGTGGAATATTCATCCAGACAAACTTATTACTAATCGTTTTGAACTTAAAGATGCTGATAAAGCATATGCTTTAATGAATACAGGTAAATGTGGTAAAGTTGCTATAGTATTTGACGAAGAAATTAAATAAAATTTCACCTTATTCTATGAAAACAAACAATTACTCAGGGACTAATGCTGTAAGCATTAGTCCCTTTAAATTCTGTTAACGCAGCAACGAAAAAAGTCGAAAGTCATAATCAAGACACTCAAAAACCTAATATATTATTTTTGTTTATAGACGATATGACTTATAATGGTTTGAATATTTTAGGAAACCATGAAATAATCTCTCCCACTCTTGATTCTTTAATAGGACAGGGTACGCGTTTTGTTAATACTTAAAATATGGGTGGTTGGAATGGAGCTGTTAGTATAGCTAGTAGAACTCAAATGCTAACAGGACTTTATTTATGGAATGTAGATAAAATCAAAGTACCTAAATCATTTGTGCCTCTTTATCCTTTTAAAGATGAAATGGGATGTGGAGAATCACTGCGTGATGAAAGATTAGCACCATTTCCGAGAACTAAATATTCAATACAAAAAAACAGACAAGAGTATTATGCTCTTATAACTCACCCAGACAGCCAAATAAAACGGTTATTAAATAAACTTAAAACTAACAGAATGGCTGACAATACTATTATAATAGTAGCTGCAGATAACGGTTTATAAATAACCTGTAAGAAAATACATTTATTAGGTAAAGAATATCTTAAACTAGCTAAAGAAGCTGGAGACACCCTAAATATTAAACCTTTATTTCCTCACGTCTTTAAATAAAAGTTAATACTTAGCGTAAAAAGTACGTCATTTTTTTTTATAAAAAGAAAATGATGTACTTTTACATTTATGAGTGAAAAAATCATTCATATTTTTAACCATAAAATAATTATTAACCATAAAATGAACCAAACACTTAATCAAAAAGAAGGAAGTAAAACTTATCTTCTTGGAATAGTTCTCGTCGCTGTCATAGGTGGCCTTCTATTCGGATATGACACTGCTGTTATATCAGGTGCAGAACAAGCACTTGAATCTTTTTTCCGCTCAGCTACAGATTTTGAATACACTAAAGGATTGCATGGTATTACTGCTTCTGCAGCATTAATCGGATGTGTAGTTGGTGGAGCCATTTCTGGAATACTATCTAAAAAATTCGGAAGGAAATATTCATTAATTATAGCATCAATTCTATTTTTCTTATCAGCACTCGGCTCTTTTAATCCAGAATTTTTACTATTTCCACACGGTGTAGCGACACATAGCGTTTGGCTAGCGTTCGTTTTTTATAGAATTCTTGGAGGAGTTGGTGTTGGTCTTGCCTCTGCAGTATGCCCAATGTATATCGCAGAAGTCGCACCTGCTGAAAAACGAGGAACTTTCGTTTCTTGTAATCAATTTGCTATTATTTTTGGTATGTTAGTCGTATATTTTGTAAACTATATGATTAAAGAAAATCTTCCATCTGATGCTGCCATGGTATCTATTGGTTGGAGAAGGATGTTCTTAAGTGAAGCTTTTCCTGCTGGTATATTTGGTTTATTACTATTAATGGTACCAAAAACTCCAAGATATCTAGCTATGAATAATAATGATGAGAAAGCTTTATATGTCTTAACTCGTATTAATGGTACAGAAAAAGCAAAGTCTATCCTATCTAGTATTAAAGAAACTACTAATATAAAAAGTCAAAAATTATTTACTTTTGGATTTACGGTAGTTTTCGTAGGTATAGCACTTTCTTCCTTACAGCAAGCCATCGGTATTAATGTAGTATTATATTATGCTCCACGTATTTTCGAAAGCATGGGGGCATCTGGAGATACTGCTATGATTCAGACAGTAGTTATGGGACTCATTAATATAGTATTTACACTTGTAGCTATTTTCACAGTAGATAAATTAGGTCGCAAACCATTATTAATCATTGGAGCTAGTGGAATGATGATTGGAATGATAGCATTATCTATATTATCATATTCAAATCAGATTGGAGTAGCTGCTCTTATATTTATTATAATCTATACCGCATCATTTATGATGAGTTGGGGTCCTATATGTTGGGTATTGATATCTGAGATATTCCCTAATACTATACGTAGTCAAGCTGTAGCTATAGCAGTAGCTGTTCAATGGATAGCCAATTTCTTAGTATCTTCTACATTTCCATCATTATCAAATTGGAATATAGGTGCTACTTATCTGATATATGCTATTTTCTGTTTAATAGCTATAGTATTTGTACTTAAAATGGTCCCAGAGACAAAAGGTAAAACTCTTGAAGATATGAATAAAGTTTGGCAGAAAAAGAAATAACATACATGATTCATTCCTCTATTCTTATTCTAATTATTAATTAAATTTTGTATATTGGTAACTAAAATTACTAACACTAAAAAATATATTATGAATAAGAAAATACTAGTCTCTGCGATTATTATAATTACAGCTCTAACTTCAAAAGCATTTACTCAGAAACTTTCTGCCCAAAATTATTATGATGACAGAACATATATAGAAGTAACAGGTAAATCAGAACTAAAGATTAAACCAGACATTATATATATGTCGATTCAACTTAATGAAAGTGATTTTAAAAACAAATCTCTTGAAGAAATTGAATCTAAAATGTTCAAAGGTCTAAAGAGTTTAGGGATAGACCTCGAAAAGCAACTAACTGTAAATGATTTAGCTAGTAATTATAAAAAATACTTTTTAAGAGGAAAGGATCCTGTAATTAGTAAATCTTATCAATTACTAGTACATAGCGCTGCTTCTACAGGAAGGGTTATCGCGAAACTGCAAGATTTAGATATATCGAAAATATCCATTACTAAAATTGATAATAGTAAAATGGAAGAATATAAAAATAAGGCAGGAGTAATGGCTATAAAAAATGCTAAAATTAAAGCTGAATCACTCGCAGGTGCTATTGGGCAAAAAGTTCTTGAAGCATATAGTATTACAGACTATGGAGTTACAAGTTCTAATAACAGAAATAGAAACGTTATGATGTTAACTCGAGCTAAAACTAATTCTTCATTAGAAGAAGCTACTCCAGAACTTGAATTTCAAGACATAATTATTACCTACTCTGTAGGTGTTAAATTTAGACTTTTTTAATAGTATAAATAAATTAAAAACACAAAAAAATACCAGGATAATAAATCATCCTGGTATTTTTATATTACAACGAGTTTAATTATTCTAATTTACTGAATTAGCCAATATAGAAACATCAAAAGTTCCCATTATCATATTAACTGTAAGTTGAAAAGTATCATCCTCCATTAGCTTAATATTACCACTAAAACTAGATATAGCATATTGAGCAAATGGCTTACCTAAATAAGTAGGTACTATATCCTCTCCACTAAAAGTATAAACATCACCTATCTTTGTATAACTTATGCTAGGAATAACTATATCAACCTGGACTGGCATCGCACTACTCATTTGGGCCTTTTCAAGCGTTAGAGTTAAAGTATCATCATCTAAATCCACTTTATAAGTAGCAGGATCCTGAACATAGGAACTAGAAGCATCACTATCCGAAGACGTAGAACTCTTGATAGTAGTAGAGCCAACAAACTCAGTACCACTTTCTAATAAGTGGCTAGAGGCTTCGCTATCATTATCATTACTATCACAAGAACTAAAACACATAGCTATTACAGGAATAGCGACTAAAATTGAAATAAATCTCTTCATCATATTATATATTATATTATTAAATTAATAGTCAAACCAAATCTTCTAGGATTAGATAAAGAATAAAAAGATTTACCCATAGATTCGAAATAAAAAGTATGATATCTTTTATCCATTATATTCTTTATCCATAAAGATATCTCCATATCTCCTAAACTAAAACCCAAAGAAGCATCACCAACAGCATAGACCCTATCCTTAATAGTATTTTCCGTATTCCACCATATAGGTCCAGCACCCTTAATCGACCCATGAAAATGGATTTTATCCAAAAACAAAACATTATATAAATCATAATCACCAGCTAATGAAAATGTATGCTTTGGAGCATAAGGAACCCTCATCCCCTCTTTATCTTCAGCATTAGCATAACCATATCCAGCCATCATACTTACTCCACTATCAAATTTATATCTAGCTGATAACTCTATACCTTTAGAAGTAGTTCTTCCCATATTTCCAGTCATCCTTCCTGAAGAACTAGAAGAAGGAAAAAAAGTCATCTGTTGATTACGTATTTCTGTATAAAAAATAGTAGAATTGAAATTTAACTTTTTATTAAATAATACACTATGAACCCCGACCTCCATATTATAACTATACTCGGGTTTATATTTAATAATATCAGCTACAGTATAATCATCACTTCCCACCATATAAACTCCCAAATCCGCCATCATTTTATTTTTGACTAAATCGGAAAACATTTGAGAATTAAATCCTCCAGACTTACTTCCTCTAGAGAGAGATAAATACACATTATTCACATCATCTAAATTATACAAGAGGCTAAATTTAGGAAGCAATGTTAGATAATCACTCATCTCACTACCATTAAGCTTAGAATCCACCTCTTTAAAATCAGAAACAGCTTCATCATTAAATCTATAATTAAACTTCATAGAATTATCATAATCAAACGAAGAATACTCATAATTAAGTCTCAATCCTGATCTAAAAGTAAAACGACCACGAGAAAATTCATTCTGAAAAAAAGAAGAGACCCCATAAGTCTTAGTTCTAAAACTATTAGAATTTAACAACACACTCCTATCGAAAATCATACTCATTCCCGGCAAAATATTTTGCAGACCAGCATTTATATTATCTAAAATCAAACTTTGCACCCCATCCTCTAAAAAAGTAACAGGAGAATTCATATCATTATCCTTATAAAAAGTCGACACCCCAAAGATATTATGATTACTTCTCAAAGTAAACTCATCATAAATAGTAGCCTCCCTCTGATGTTGTCTAATTTTAAAAAAAGACTGATCGGTAAAATCATTATCAAGAGACATAACATCATCAAGATACTGAAAACTCAATACATTATTAATCTTATACTTAGCCTCACGAGAATACACCAAAGCATCAGATATGAAATGTCTTTCATACGAACAATCATCATTATAATTAACATCTCCATTTGGGTTAAGCTCCTCATCCTCGAGTACATAAGCATAACCTCCTTGATTAACTGAATTATAATTAAAAATATTCTCTAAACGAGAAACAGAAGACAAAAGATAAATAAATTTACTCTTAGCAGAAAAATCATTCAGATTATTAACATAACTATCATCATAAACATTCTTATAAAAACCATCCTGTCTCTGAAAAGCCAGATTAACAGAAAAAAACTTCTTCTCAGACAACTTACTATAAGCCCCAATCGAAGACTTAAAATATCCTCCATTTCCTGCTTGCAGAGAAAATCTAATTCCTTGAAACTGATCCGGAGAAATAGTACGCAACTTAATCAAACCAGCCGAATTATTTCTACCATACACCACAGCTTGCGGGCCACGCAACACCTCACACCTTAAAATATCAGAAAAATCGCTATCAAAAACATTTTTATTAAAAATCGGTACACCATCGACATAAAATCCAATAGCAGGATCACCGATACGACTCCCCACCCCTCTCATATATATAGAAGACGTCATTTTTGAACCATAATCAGGTATATACAGATTCGGCACAAAACCAGACAACGACTTAATATTCGAAGTCATATTATTTTTAATAACAGGCAATGTAAACACGTTTGAGCTGAGCGGCGATTTAGATAAATCTAAATCCTCCTTAACACTCTGAACCACCACCTCCTCAATAGAGAGAGTATCAACCTGGGACAAAGAATTTAAAGGAAAACTCAATAGAGATAATATATAAATAAAGAATAAATGCACAGTAGTTTTTTTTAACGATGCAAATATATTCAATAATCACTCTTTAAGATAGGACATCTCAATCCAAAAATAGGACAATTCAATCAATATATCGTCAAGTAACTAAACTCTTAATTCTTTAATCTTTTTTTATACTCAGAAGGAGACATTCCAGAAAGTTTTTTGAACTTTCTAGCAAAATAACTAGGATCCAGAATCCCTAATTTTTCAGATATTTCAGCAAAACTACTACTAGAAGACATTCTAATTAAAGACTTAGCTTCATATAAAAATGCATCATCAATCCAACGACTAGCTGACTTATTAGTAAAATTTTTAACCAACTTATTTAGATGATTTGTAGTAATATTCAATTTAGAAGCATAAAAAGACACCGTTTTTTTTTCAGGCTCAGAAAAAATGCAATTAAAAAAAGACTCTATCTTTTTATTTCCCACATCATCAATCGCCACATCACTCTTATCCAAATTAGATGGATTCACTCTAACCTCATTAAAGATAATTTGGAAATACGATTTAATAATCAAATCATTACGACTATTTAAATTAGCCTCATATAACAATCTTTTAAAAACATCCCCGATAAATTCAAAACTAGCACGTTCAAGACTGATAGGTAATAATTTTTTTACAAAATCATCGTCAAAGCCATTAACATACTCAGACAGAAAACCACCCATATAACCAAGGCTTTTATTAAAATACTGTATTTCGAAACTATTGCCTCTAGGGATAAACAGCAACTCCCTTTCACGAATAAGGAGACTATGATTATTTAATTTAATCATAACCTCCCCTTTTTCTAAAAATACGAAGGAATTTACATTATCAGAGAAAGCTCCATGAGGAATAACTTTCTGTTCAGACTCTGACAGTCTTATTAATACAAATTCCAAATGTTCATATTTTAAATTCTTCATTAAAAACTTTAATCCGTATAAAGCTCAAAATCTTCTTTACCTACTCCACACTCAGGACAAGTCCAATCATCTGGTATATCTTTAAAAGGAGTATTAGGAGCTATTCCGTTATCAGGATCACCGACTGCAGGATCATAAACATACCCGCAAACTGTACATACATATTTTTCCATTTTTCTGTTGTTTAAAAATTTATGATGTAAATATAATAAATTATCTTTAATATCTAATTAAAATATCCTTGATGCAGTATCATTATTACTAGTTCGAGATGAAAATATAATAATTTTACTATTATTTGGATAGTCCATCTCAAATTTTGATGGATAATGTTCCATACCTCTATTATAAGAGATATTACCCTTATGAGCTAAAACTTGAACTAAAATATCTCCTTTTCTTAAATCATTTTGAAAAGTCAAACAATAAGTATCATCATTATCTTCGACAAATGTAAACTTATTTGAACCATTTAATAACTTTTTAATCGCCTCAAAAGTCTCTTTATGTCCTTCAAATATAACATCTAAAGATAGCTCTCTAGCCAACTTACTTAACTTAGCCAACCATATTGGGAAACCCTTTTCGCGCTCAGATAAAACAGGAGCAGAAATAACCATACGTTTATTATCTGTTAATTTACCATGAATATCACAGATAAATATATTCTTATCCAGATGTATGATTAATTCAGAAAATTTTTGACTAAATATTCTATCAAAGAATTTCAACTCACCCGGCCAACCTAAAATAATAACATTAGCCATAATTTCACGAGAGATTCTTGATATTCCAGCTAAAGGATGATGATCGATAGTCGTCATAGTCTCAATATCGATATCCGCAGCTTTAGCATCTTTAATAAAAGGTTCCAATGCTTTTTTTTGCATTATTATATTCTTCTCTGAATCAAGATTATTAGGAATAACGCTAAGAATAGTAATAGGATTTGGACAATGCTTTCTTTTGACCAAAAGAGACAATTCAATTAATTTACTAGCATGCACTGGGTTTGCCACTGGCACTAAAATCCTCTCCTCTTTACCTATAGCTTCCATATCAACAGGATTTTTAGCTGCTTCAATAGCCACTTTCTTAGCTCCTCTCTGAGTAAATATAGAAGACAATATACAAGTAATCAATATTATTAAAACTGTCGCATTAAGTAAATCATTATCAAATCCTTCTACGCCTGCATTAAACCCAATCAGAACTAAAGCTAATGTCGCTGAAGCCCTTGCAGAACTCAAGCCAAACATCAATGTTCCCTCATCTTTAGAAAACTTAAAGAATATCTGAGTAAAGAATGCTGCTAGCCACTTTCCAGATACGGCAGTAAAAGTTAATACTAAAGCTAACAAAATTACTGTCCATCCTTGAAATATCATTCTAACATCGATAAGCATACCTACTGAAATTAAGAAAATAGGTATAAAGAAAGAATTACCTATAAACTCTGTTCTATTAAACAAAGCAGATGTTTTAGGTATTAATTTATTCAATGCTAAACCAGCAAGAAAGGCTCCTATTATCTGGTCAACTCCTGAGAACTCTGCTAATATGCCACATAAAGCCACGACAAATAATACGAATATATAATCAATATACCTTTCATTCTCAAATTTATTAAAAAACCATCGAGCGAATTTAGGCACACCAGCGAACACTATAAAGAAGAACAACAATATAGAAATCGTCATTTTAATAATTACCACATTATCTAATACTCCTTCCGTATTTTTTAATAAGACAGAAAATAAGAGCAATACTAATATATCGGTAAACACTGTTCCTCCTACTACGACAGGAATAGCTCTATTCTCTGTAATCCCTATCTTCGTTACAGTGACATAAGTTACTAAAGTATGAGAAGTAAACATACAAGCTATCATCAAAGCTACGTTAGATGAAAACCTTAATATATAAACACTAGCAAAATATGTAATCACGAAAGGAACAACGAATGTAAGTACTCCAAAAGTAATACTAATAAAACTATTAGCTTTAAACTGCTTAATATCTAATTCCAGACCTACTAAAAATAAAATATATAAAAGTCCAACTGTCGATAATAATCCAACAGCATCTGTATTAGCTAATAAATTAAAGCCATTAGGCCCCAATAATACTCCAGCTACTATTAAACCAATTATCTCAGGAATCTCAAATTTCTTAGATATCATATTTACTATAAGAATAATAAATAACAATAATGCGAAAACCATTATTGGTTCATGGAATGGAGTAGAAAAAAACTCAGAAAATATTTCCTTCATGACTTATATCATATTTATAAAAAGTAACAGAACAAAAGTAATAAAATATTTAATTTATATCGATATATGTTTTATTATTTGTCATAATGGAAAATTTATATACCTTTGTGGGGCTATAAAAGACAAAATGAATCATTACTTTAATCATAACAATAACATTAATAATAATTTACCTTAACAAAATGGTGAGTTAGTATTTTTTATGTATTTAATAAAAGCTCACCAAATCAGTGAGCTTTTATTATATAAATTGAAATTTAAACACTAAACAAATAAAATATTATGTGCGGAATCGTTACAATCTTTGAAATTAAACAAATGAACAAGGAATGGAGAGACAAAGCTCTCGACATGAGTCGTAAAATTAGACATCGTGGACCAGATTGGTCAGGTATATATAATGGTGAGCATGCCATTCTATCACATGAACGTCTAGCTATCGTCGATCCTCTTTCAGGAAAACAGCCATTTATATCACCTGATGGGAAAATAATTCTGGCCGTAAATGGAGAAATATACAATCATAGGGAATTAAGAGAAAAATATAAAGACTCTTACGAGTTTCAAACTAAATCAGACTGTGAAGTCATCATCCCTCTTTTCTTAGACAAAGGTGTTAACTGCGTCGAAGAGTTATCAGGTATTTTCGCTTTTTCTATTTACGATGTAGAAAATGACTCATACTTTACTGCCAGGGATCAAATGGGAGTAATACCTTTATATATAGGTGAGGATGAAGATGGAACGACATATTTCGCCAGTGAATTAAAAGCTCTAGAAGGATATTGTGAAACATATCAAGTTTTCCCTCCAGGTAACTATTATGATAGTAATAAAAAAACTTTTACTAAATGGTATCATAAAGACTGGAGATATTATGCTAATATAAAAGATAATGCTTCTGATGAAGAAGAATTAAGAACTTCTCTTGAGACTGCAGTAAAAAAACAACTTATGTCTGATGTGCCATACGGAGTATTATTATCAGGAGGACTTGATAGTTCATTAATTAGCGCTATAACACAGAAATACGCTAAGAAACGTATAGAATCAGACGACACAGACACAGCTTGGTGGCCACGTCTTCACTCATTCGCTATAGGTTTAAAAGGGTCCCCAGATTTACTTAAAGCGAAAGAAGTAGCCGATGCCATCGGGACAGTCCATCACGAAGTAACCTTCACCATTCAAGAAGGCATAGATGCTTTAAAAGATGTTATATATCACATAGAAACATATGATATCACCACAGTAAGAGCCTCAACACCAATGTTTTTATTAGCCCGTTACATAAAAAGCATGGGTATCAAAATGGTACTTAGTGGTGAAGGTGCAGATGAAATATTTGGTGGATATTTATATTTTCATAAAGCTCCTGACGCTAAAAGTTTTCACGAAGAAACAGTACGTAAACTTGACAGACTATACATGTATGACTGTCTAAGAGCTAATAAAGCATTAGCAGCTTGGGGAATAGAAGGACGTGTTCCATTTTTAGATAAAGAATTTATGGATACTGCCATGAGTCTAAATCCTAAAGACAAAATGTGCCCTGGTGATAAAATGGAAAAATATATACTTCGTCATACATTCGATGCATCAACTAAACACGAGGCTATTCTTCCTAAAGATATTCTATGGAGACAAAAAGAGCAATTCAGTGATGGTGTAGGATATAGCTGGATAGATTCTTTAAAAGAATATACAGAAAACCAGATCTCAGACAATATGATGAAACATGCTAAACAAAAATTTCCAATTAACACCCCTCAAAACAAAGAAGAATACTTCTACAGATCTATTTTTGAAGAACATTTTCCAAGTAATAGTGCTGCATTGACCGTTCCTTCAATACCTTCTGTAGCATGTTCTTCAGAAGTCGCACTAGACTGGGATGAGAAATTCAAAGCTATGAATGAGCCATCTGGAAGAGCCATAGCTAATCATAATGAAGCATACAAAGCTTAAATTTAAGTTTACATACCTATATTTTATAAAAGTACATTTTTTTTAAAGTGTACTTTTATATTTTACAATAGCTTTTTTTATAGACTCTAAACCGAAATTATCTTTATTAAGTTCTGAAGGATGAACTACTCGAATAGATTTAACATCGTCATTAGCTATAGCCAGACTAAAATCCTCAACTTCAGCCTCGAAAAATAAATCCAGCGTATCTACCAAAAATCCGCTATACATATAATGATTAGGAATAGAAAAAACATATTTCAAATTCTTAATTTCTAATCCCGTTTCCTCTTTCAGCTCTCTTACTATAGCCTCCTCTCCTGTTTCTTCCATATCCACGAAACCACCAGGCAAATCATAACTCCCCTTAGCCGGTTCATTAGCTCTCACAGCTAATAATAAATCACCATTTGCATTTTTAAGAAAACAAGCCACAGCTGCAGAAGGATTAAAATAATACACAAAACCACAATCTGCACATTTCTTTGATTTGAAATTATTAATCAAAAAGTTAGCTGAGCCACATTTTGGACAAAACTTAAACTGTTCCAAAGGATGTTTTTTTTCCATAATATATTAAACTTTTTTAGCCACTAGAATATCTCTTTTAATAGCCCTATCTACCTTATGCTCAAATTCATCATAAAACTCTCCGCTTAAAACCGAAAAACCAACTGCCTCGAAATATTTAGCTAACTCATTTCTTTGAATAAGAAAAGAATTCCAGGCTATGACAGCCACACCACCCCTCTTTAGAACTTTATACCAAGCTGGCAAAGCCCTCTCAAGCAGCTCCACAGGATTTCTTGTAGGACTCCCCTTCTTAAGCTTTCTACCTTTTCCAGATGCACCATTGCCCCGCATACTCGAAACATTGCCGTGTACTACGCCGTAAGGCAAATCACCAACCATAATTTCGAAACTCTCTGCTTTGAAATACTTCCGCAAATCAAGAGTATTGCCACAGACCATATTAAAACTTTTATTTATGGCAATGTCGCTGTTCCGCAGCATATAGGAAAACTCTTCGGAAAATATAGCCTCTGCTTTATTCGCTCCAGCTATTCTTCGCTTTTGAAATGAGAATTTTATACGATCTTCTTGTAAAAATTTCTTAAAGAAATTTACAGATTCATCTACAGAAGATTTTTCCAACTCCACTCCACACACATCCATTCCATAAACCAAACCTTCATATAAAGTAGTACCTCTACCAGCTATTGGATCTATCAATTTTATTTTATCTCCGTAGGAAAAATCACTAGATAGCATAGCTATATTAATCATTAAACGAGTAAACAATTCATTCGTTTTGCCTCTATATTTTAACATAGTACTAATTTTATCATCTATAAAATTAAGCTCATGTTTTTGTATAGGATAAAGAACGAAATCTTCTTTATTTTTTTCAGCTCTATAAAAAGCGAAAATAAAGGAAAGTCTGGAAAGCATCTGTAAATCATGTAAAGAAAGTTCAGATTCAGTCTCGAAAGACAAATAACGAACTCCTGCTATCTCTATAATCGAGACATTTTCACACTCACAATCCATATTAAAACAAGCTATGTTTAGCTCAGATAATGCTAATTTATCAGAAGCATTATAATAAACTCTATTATGGCCAGGATGTTGTAGTAAAAGGTAAATCATTTCAATTTATATATAGCGACAAATATAAAACAAAAGTTTAATAAGATTTGTAAAATAATCTAGAAAATGTATATTTACACAAAAGAAAAATTATATGGATAACCTTAATTATGGCATTATAGGCAATTGTACATCCGCAGCGATGATATCAAAATATGGTAGCATAGATTGGTGCTGTCTTCCTCGATTCGACTCATCTTCTGTATTCGCTAAATTATTAGATGAAAGGAAAGGTGGATATATGTCATTCGAAGTCTCTAATTTAATTAACGTCAAACAGAAGTACATAAAGAACACTAATATACTTAGAACTATCTTTACTTCTAAAGATGGAATATTTCAAGTAGATGATTTCATGCCTCGCTACCATACTGAAAACAAAGGCTATTACTGTCCTCCAGACCTTATTCGTTACGTACGTCTGATTAGTGGAAAACCCGTTTTTAGAGTTCTCTACGATCCAAAATTAGAATACGCCAAATATGAAACGTTTCTAGCTGACAATATAGAACATATAACTGCATACACGAGGAAGCCATATAATTCGATGCATTTATACACCGATTTCTCTCATTATGATATTTTAAATAAAAACTACATTACTCTAGAAAAAGACCATTTTCTTTTAGTAAGTTTTAATCTCAAGCTCTTTAAACAAACTATAGACAGAACTCATTTAAAATACGAAAGAACGAAAGTTTATTGGTTAAATTGGGCTGATAAAACTATTAATTACCCAAAATATTCAGATTTAATTAACAGAAATGCCTTAATTCTAAAAATGTTAAGTTATCAAAAATCTGGAGCCATTATAGCTGCA
>Ga0172377_10003984_pt1 | contig 15212 bp, 12 predicted proteins | sample Pumphouse3metaG_FD_119749 | JGI IMG/M metagenome (GOLD analysis project Ga0172377, IMG submission 119749) | Leachate microbial communities from a municipal landfill in Southern Ontario, Canada - Pumphouse #3 metaG | ecosystem: Engineered > Solid waste > Landfill > Unclassified | place: Canada...
CATGAACATAAAATAGATATGGTTGTTAACATACCAAAAGATCTGACAGCGAGTGAGTTGGATAATGGATATAAGATTCGTAGAGCTGCTGTAGATCTAAATGTACCATTGATAACAAATAGTAGATTGGCAAGTGCTTTTATTTATGCATTCTGTACTGTTAAACTTGAAGATGTTGATATCAAGTCATGGGCTGAATATAAATAATAACATAAAAATAAAATGGGGAGGTAATAAAACCTCCCCATTTTGTTTTATATATTGTTATTCTCTTTAAGCTGTTCTACAAATACATCAATATTTTGTAATTCTTTAGGTATGTCTATACTCTGAGGGCAGTGAGGTTTGCATTGCCCACAGCCAATACAATGGTCTGCCTGTCTTAATTTGGGCACACTTCTATCCATTCCTATAAGAAATTCCCTACGATACTTATTGTAATTAGGACTTCTAGTGTTTTGTGGCATGAGACCTTCATTCTGACATTTATTGTAATGCACAAAAATTCCGGGAATATCTACTCCATAAGGGCACGGCATACAATATTTGCAGTTATTGCATGGTATTGTCTTAATCTCCATCATCTTACAAGCTATATCCTCAAGGAATACTTTATCTGAATCTGTAAGTGGCTTGAGTGGACAATATGAAAGAAGATTATCCTTCAGATGCTCCATATAAGTCATACCACTTAATACCGTAAGTACGTCTTTGGGCGAAGCCGCATATCTGAAAGCCCATGAGGCAACAGAATGTTCCGGATCACGTTTTTTGATTTCATTAGCAAGTGGAACCGGTAAATTAGACAGTCGTCCACCCAAAAGTGGTTCCATAATTATTGCAGGAATACCATTTTTGTCAAGTTCATTATAAAGATATTCAGCATCGGTATTAATATCATTTATTTCCTTGGCGTGTTTCCAGTCTATATAATTAAGTTCTATTTGTGCAAAATCCCAATGATACTTATCGTTATTTGCTACTAACCAGTCGAAAACCTTGACATCTCCATGATAAGAGAATCCAAGGTTGCGTATTTTGCCTGTTTTACGTTTTTCAACAAGAAAATCTAGAATGCCATTATCTATATATCTCTTTTTGAAAGAATCCATACCATCCATACCTATTGCATGCAGTAGGTAATAATCTATATAATCTACTTGCAAGTATTTAAGCGAGTCATTGAACATTTCAATGGATTTTTCACGCGTCTGAGTAGAAGGGTCGAAATTAGATAGCTTTGTCGCAACATAATATTTATTCCGTGAATGCCTGTGAAGCGCTTTACCTGTAGCACTTTCGGAATTCCCCTGTGAATAAGCCGGAGAGGTATCAAAATAGTTTACCCCGTGGTCAATGGCATAATCTACTAGTTTATTCAGAGCTACCTGATCTACAGGAGCTGTACTTTCTAATGATTGGTCTGACCCAACTAGGGGAAGGCGCATCATACCAAATCCGAGTATTGATACTTTATCATTGGTATGTGGGTTTATGCGATATGTCATCTTTCCCTTAGGGGGTTCTACCTGTTCCTTATATAAATCAGCGTTTTTCTTAAGAGGATTTTTACATCCTGTCATTGCTGCAATAGCCCCGATAGAACCAACACCAAATACTTTTAAAAATTTACGTCTATTTATTTTATTAGAATCTTTCATCTTATTGATAGTTTAAATTGTATGGTGTACTTCATGTCCCTCTACATAAATGGCTGAGAACGGACGAGCAGGACATAGATTCTCGCATGCTCCACAGCCGATGCAAATAGCCTCATTTACGGCAGGAACCATAATAGATTTTTCGTCATTAGGGTTTACCGGAACCATAGTTATGGCACCAGCCGGACAGTGGCGTGCGCAATTTCCACATGATTTATGGTCAGTTACTGGTATGCAATTTTTCTTTATCCATACAGCATGCCCCCTTTGTAAAGATGACTTGTAAGAGCGAGATATCGGTTTTATTGCTCCAGTAGGACAGACATGTGAACATCTAGTACACTCTATCCTGCAATATCCTCTCTCGTAAGACATTATGGGTTGCATAAGATGACTTAGGTCTGTAGAAGGTCTTAAAATTTCATTTGGACACTCTGAAACACAGAGTTGGCAACCTGTACAATGCTTTGCCATATTTTCTGCACTGATAGAGCCTGGTGGTGTTAATGGAGTTTGTCGTTCAGGGGCAACTTTATTGACAATAACAGCCAAACCACCATCAACTTTCTTTTTGTTTTGTGCTAATGTTGCTGCAGTTGTTGCTATAGCAGCACTTAATAAGAACATTCGTTTTCCGGTATCTATAGAATCACCTGACTTATTTGATTCTCTTTCAGTATTTTCTCCTGTTTTATTGTGATTATAGTGAATTGCATCTTTATGGCATTTATCTATACAGTTTCCGCATACTACACAACGACTGTAATCAATCTTGTAATTCTTAAAATCTATACAAGATGCTTTACATCCTTTGGTACAGAGTCCACATTTAACACATTTGTCTTTTTCAATATGTATTTTTAACCACGAGAAACGAGATAGTATACCAAGAAATGTACCTACAGGGCATATCGTGTTACAATAAGTTCTTCCGTTACGCCATGCAAGTACTATAAGGATAACAAGCGTAGATACTGCGATTATAAATGTAGGCATACTCTTAATCCAAACATCTACATTGTAGAATGCGTAACTATCATAATGCTGTGCTATCGCTGCAAGCATATTGTTTACTAATTCGTAGATAGGTTGAATAAGGTTACTGGCAATTCTTCCAAACGATCCATAAGGATCCAATAAAGCTACTAATGAACCGAGGCCTGAAAAGAATGCTGCAATCATTATGATAAGCATCGTATAACGTAACCACGAAATAGCTTTTGAATAAGTGTATCGGTTTTTCTTTTTTATATTATGTATTTTCGCAATAGTATCCTGCAATATTCCTAATGGGCAAATTACTGAACAGTAAACACGCCCTAAAACCAATGTTAACAGGATTAATGCTACAATCACGACAGCGTTAACAGCTAAGATTGCTGGCATAAACTGAATTTTAGCCATCCAGCCCATCCAATGACGTATTGTACCTGTAAAGTCAAGAAACAACAGTGTCGTGAAAATGAAAAAGACTGTAGCAAGAGTTATTCTAACCTTTCGTATCATATCGTATTAAATTATTCTTTAATTTCTTTTGGTTTTGCAATTTTAACTATGAATATGCTGGCTTCATATAGTAACCATATAGGTAGTGAGACGACAAACAATGTAAACGCATCAGTAGTAGGTGTTATTATAGCTGCTACAATTAATATTAACACAACAGCATGTCTCCTGTATTTTCTCATATATGAATCTGTAATAATCCCCATACGGGCCATTATCCAGCACATTACCGGCATTTCAAATATTACTCCCATTATCATATTCATCATAAGCAGTGTGTCTATGTATGACTGAATCGTAAGCATGTTGGCAACATCTGAACTAATCTGATATGTTCCCAGAAACTTTAATGTAAGTGGAAAAATAAGGAAATAATTAAGTAACGTACCAATCATGAACATGATGTAAGCACTAGTTATCAGCCATAACGCATATCTTTTCTCGTTTGAATATAGCGCTGGTGAAACGAATCTGAATATCAGGTATAGTATGTAAGGCGATGCTAGTAGAACTCCAAAATAAATGGCTGTCCTTATGTGTATCATGAATTGCTCGGTTAGTCCTATGTTCATTAGGTGTATGCTGAATGCTTCCACCCCCAGCAGCCTATAAGTGATAAAGTTACTGTTTCTTGGTGCTAATACCACAGAAAACATTAAGTCCTTCATACAGAATGCTATTGCCGATAGCAATATCGTGAATAATACAGCCCTGATTATGCAACTTCTTAGTTCATCAAGATGATCCCAAAATGTAGCAAGATCTGCTTTTCCGTCCTTAACGCTCATTCTTTTTTGTTTCCATCATCGTTTTTGCTCTTGGTATCGTTTCCTTCTTCCTTTTTATCATTTTCTTCTTCTTTTTTATCGTTGCTGTTTTCAATACCATTCATACCATCTTTAAAACTCTTAATCCCCTTACCAAGACCTTTCATTAATTCAGGAATCTTCTTACCGCCGAACAATAGTAATATTATAAGAGCGATAACTAATATCTCTTGTGCACCTAATCCGAACATATCAATATGATTTAAATTATTATTATAGCAGCAAAATTATAAAAAAAGACTTAAAGTACAAAATATAAATTATATTTTCTTTTTAATTATGCATGATGCCATTAAAATAATAAAAGATGAAGCTTGTCTTTTTTATAATAAGGTGTATAGATAAGAGAAAAAAGTTTTTTTAAATCTTATGAAAAAAAGTCTCATAATATTTTGGGAATTAAAAAAATATTAATACCTTTGCAACCGCAAAACAGAATAGATACTATCAGGTGCGTTAGTTCAGTTGGTTAGAATGCCTGCCTGTCACGCAGGAGGTCACGAGTTCGAGTCTCGTACGCACCGCTGAAAAGAAAGTATCAAAATATTGTGATTGCGAACTAATGGGGTGCGTTAGTTCAGTTGGTTAGAATGCCTGCCTGTCACGCAGGAGGTCACGAGTTCGAGTCTCGTACGCACCGCAAAAACCTAAAGATTAGTCTTTAGGTTTTTGTGTTTCTATATGTTTCAACCAATAATTTCTTATGAAAAACAATGCCACTATGCCACTATCTATATAAATGATTGTGTATCAAATATTTATAATTATATGATATTATAAAAGCCTTCACAAAATGCCACTCTTATGCCACTGTCTATATGTGCATATTAAGTAAAGCTATGCTTTTGTATTGTTGGAGTATAGCTTTGACATGGTAATAACATAACTATTGCAGTATTGGAGCATAGCTATTGTAGTGTTGGAGCATAGTTATTACATTTCGTGGCATAACTATTGACTTTATTCATAGTAGGTTTGCAGATATATAGTTTATGATATGTGCTTGTAGTACAAATGATTTTCTATTATATATAAATGAAAGTCTCGATAGAATTTGAATGCAAATACCTGTATATAAATCATCAACAAGTTACAATAAAGTTGTAATATAATAGTAACTAAATACCAAATAAGTGGTACTTAAGTGGTATTTAGTGGTATTGTGTTAACTCTGAAAAGCCGATAAACAAAAGGGTAGTGGTAAAGTGACGTTTATTTTATAATTTTCCTTTTGTACTAGGCAGTTCAAAGTGGTAAATATCTCTTCGTACAGCCATTTTAAGAGAACGCGCAAGAGCCTTGAATATACCTTCTATCTTATGGTGTTCGTTAGCTCCCTCTGCTTTAATATTTAGATTCATTTTAGCAGAATCACTTAGACTCTTAAAGAAGTGAATGAACATTTCTGTAGGCATTTCTCCTATTTTTTCTCTTTTGAATTCAGCGTCCCAAACTAACCATGGCCGTCCACCGAAATCAATAGCAACCTGACATAAACAATCATCCATAGGCAGACAATAGCCATACCTTTCTATTCCACGTTTATCACCAAGTGCCTGCAGAATGCATTCACCAAGTGCTATGGCCGTATCTTCTATAGTATGGTGCTCGTCGACATATAAGTCTCCTTTAGTCTGAATGGTCAAGTCCATCATACCATGTTTGCCAATTTGTTCGAGCATATGATCAAAGAAACCTAGACCAGTTGATATATTGCATTTGCCAGTACCGTCAAGATTTATTTTTATATAAATATCAGTCTCTTTTGTAGTGCGCTTTACTTCTGCTATACGCTCACCGGCAAAAAGTATCTCTGCTATTTTGTCCCAATTCATACCATCTTTGCCTAATATAAGTGATTTACATCCTATATTATCAGCAAATTTTCTATCAGTATCTCGGTCGCCTATTACATAACTACTAGACAAGTCATATTCAGGGTTGTTGATGTATTTTTCTACTAATCCTGTATTAGGTTTACGAGTAGGGGCGTTATCGTTTGGAAAATGTCTGTCAATAAGAATCTCGTCAAAGGTAATGCCTTCTCCATCAAGGGTTTGAATTATAAAGTTTTGTACAGGCCAAAAAGTGTTTTCTGGAAAAGAGTTCGTACCTAGACCATCTTGATTTGATACCATTATGAATTCAAAATCTAATTTACTATGTATAAAACCTAGATTTTTGAACATGCCTTTAGTAAACTTGAGTTTATCAAATGAGTCTATTTGCTCATCTGCAGGTTCTTGGATAAGAGTACCGTCTCTGTCTATAAATAAAACCCTTTTCTTTTTCATTTTATTGTTCTATATTGTTTTCAAAATCTACCTTCTCTATTTTCTGTGTTTCTATTGAACCATACATATAGTATATTGGGAATAAAAATGCAATTCCTGCATACTGAGCCATAAATGTTATTATAGATGAAACAATAAAGACAAGTATGCCAAAGTAGTTAGGGAGTCCGCTTGGATCACCTTCAAGTACTCCATTTTGTGATATGATATTTGCCTGGTGAATAACAAGTTCAGGCATATTAATAATAAGTACTGCTATTGTTGTAATGAGCCATGAAAGAAAGATTACAGCAAACGAAAAGCCCCAATGGCTTATTCCATCTTTATATCCTTTAGTAATAACCGACCAAGAATGTGATTTGTCTTCTATCATGTATTTTACCATAAGGAAAACGAATGGTAAATAAAAGATTAAGAACAGTATAAAGGATAATATTGATAATATTAAATATTTGTGCATCGCAGGATCTGAAAACTGTAATGGTATCATTCTTATTGCAAAAAAACAGGTAGCGATGACAATAGGTGTATACAATAATATTGTCCAGACAAATAATTTGGAGCTCCTGATACTGAAATGGACGATACCTTTATATGCACCCTTTAGTGAGCAACGTGAATATGTACCCGTCTGTTTGTGCTGTTGGAACAGATAGAATATAATTCCAAACAGAATAAAAGATGATACGATTTCTAGTAATACTAAAATCGTATAAATTACAATCATGTGTACAGGTTCTATATGCCTAATCGTGGCGATTAAGGAAAAACCAGATGCCTCGATGGCAGATTTTAATAAAGATACAATTAATACTAAAATCCATGTAGAACTGAATAACTTACGGAAATTATCAGTAAACAGATTGTATCCAGCTTTGACGCATGCACTATAGCTGCGGCTCTTATACAATAGACAATTATCTTCTTTTTTCATTTATTTCCTAATATTTTATTCTAATACCGTGCAAAGATAGTAATTTTATTATTATCTTTGCATTAAAGAAAATAAAAATAAGGTATGAAAATTATAAAATGGGGCTTTATCGGTTGTGGTGAGGTTACAGAGAAGAAAAGTGGCCCCGCATTCAATGAGGTTGAAGGTTCTACCGTTGTTGCAGTTACGAGTCGAAATGAGAATAAAGTGCGTTCATACGCAGTAAGACATGGTATAAAGAAATGGTATACAGATCCTCTTGAACTTATTGATGACCCTGAAGTAAATGCAATATATATAGCGACTCCTCCATCCAGTCATGCAACGTTTGCTATTATGGCGATGAAGGCCGGTAAACCTGTATATGTGGAAAAACCGCTGGCGGCGAGTTATGAAGATTGTGCGCGTATAAATCAGGTTTCGGAAAAGACAGGAGTACCATGTTTCGTGGCTTATTATCGTAGGTATCTTCCATATTTTGAGCGCGTAAAGAAAATTATAAACGACGAATTAATCGGCAAAGTACAGAATGTTCAGATTAGATTTGCCTGTCCTCCGAGAGATCTTGATTATAATTCTTCAAAAAGTCTGCCTTGGAGGTTGCAGCCAGATATAGCTGGAGGTGGATATTTTTACGATCTAGCTCCACATCAGTTGGATTTGATTCAGGATTTATTCGGTGTAATTACCCAGGCTGAGGGCATATGTGCTAACCGTGGCGGACTTTATACTACCGAAGATAGTGTAAGTGCGTGTTTCCGTTTTGAAAATGGGCTTCCAGGCAGTGCATCATGGTGCTTTGTAGGTCATGAAAGTGCTAAGGAAGACAGAATAGAAGTGATTGGAGACAAAGGGCTGTTAAGCTTTTCGGTATATAACTATGATCCTATACAGCTTATAACAACTGATGGTTCTACAAATATAGTTGTTCCAAATCCTTCTTATGTACAGTTGCCTATCATTAAATCGGTAATAGAGGATTTGCAGGGTATTGGTGTCTGTGCATGCACAAGCATATCGGCAACGCCTGTTAACTGGGTTATGGATAGAATTTTAGGAAAGTTCTAGATGTATATCAGGCGTATATATATATTAGTTCTATTTTGTTTTTTGTCAATATATGTATTGGCAGGAAGTGATTCTATATGTGTAAAGACTAAAAAGCATGTTGGCATATATAATACTGTTTACAATATAGTGAAAGCCTTCAATGATGTAGATACAAATTACATAGAGCCTCAAAAATATAACTATACAGTTATGATGCAGAATACATTTACTTATGAGATGTATAAACTGCAGGGCAAGTCGGGGCAGTACTTTAGATTTGCTCCAAAACCAGCCATAAAACTTGGACCATATTTAGGATGGAGATGGATCTTTCTCGGATATCAGGTCGATATGGGTAGAGTTGGTTCAACCGGAATGAAGAATACCAAAACAGAGTTTAACTTAAGTCTTTATAGTTCGCTTATTGGTGTTGACATTTTCTTTCGAAATACAGGTAGTTCATATAGAATACAAAATTCATATTTGGGTAGAGGCATTGATACATCTGCCCTTGATGGAGTTAGCTTTAGTGGTATTAACGTAGGAATTAAAGGCTTCAATTTATACTATATTTTTAATCATTATAAATTTTCTTACCCTGCAGCTTTCAGTCAGAGTACTAGGCAGAAGAAAAGTTGTGGATCTGCACTTCTTGGTATAGGATATACTCAACATTCTTTATCGCTTGACTATCTGTCATTGCAGAATATTGTAAAAGATTATACAAAACAACCTGAGATAAAATTGGATAGTGGATTAATGTTTGAGAAGGTAAAATATACCGACCTTTCTGTTTCTGGTGGTTACGCATATAATCTTGTCCTGTCTAAAAATTTATTATTGGCAGCTTCGCTTTCACTGGCTTTGGGCTATAAAAATTCTATAGGAAATGTGGAACAATCAGATGAAAGGTCATCTAAAATATTTAATTTTCGAAACTTTAATCTTGATGGTGTTGGGCGTTTTGGATTTATATGGAATAACTCTAAATACTATTTTGGAGGTAGTTGTATACTACATAGCTATAATTATAATAAAGAGAGATTTTCTACAAATAATGTTTTTGGCTCAATGAACATTTACATTGGGTATAATTTCGGTAAACGATAATAATTAATTACTTTTGTACTTGATATGAAAAAGATAGTTTTAGTTTTATTTATGTTAGTAGTATGTGGTTTCGTTTCGGCAGACGACTACTCATGTTCTTCACATGATTCCGCATTAGTGGTTAAACTCCTTAAAAAGGCAAAAAATCAACCTTCTAATACGAACTATATGATTTTTTTTGCAAGACAATTGATTGGATTTCCTTATGTGGCTCATACGTTGGATATCTCAAAAAGAGAAAGGCTCATTATAAATCTTCATCAATTAGACTGTTACACATATGTAGAGGCAGTTTCTGCTTTTTCAATTTGTGCTAAAAATCATAAATATGATTTTCAGAGTTATGTTAATACTGTTAAAAAATTAAGATATAGAGGTGGCAAAATAGAGGATTATTCATCAAGGCTTCATTATTTTACCGATTGGATTATAGATAATACACTAAAGGGAGAGGTTCATGAGATACAGTCTCCAGATCCACCATTTATGGCTACACAGATAATTAATGTCGGATTTATGAGTGATAATTATCAAAAATACTCAATGCTTAAAGCAAATCCAAGGTTAGTACCTAAAATTAAAATTGTGGAGCATTCTCTTAATGGTCGTAGATATAAGTATATACCTAAATATATGGTGCGTAATAATATTATTATGCGCAAGGCTGTAAAGGATGGTGACATTATAGCTATAATAACAAATAAGAAAGGACTAGATACTTCTCATGTTGGTATCGCTGTATGGCATAATGATGGATTACATCTCCTCAATGCGTCTCAATTGCATCATAGAGTTGTAGAGGAAGATATGACTTTTGCCAATTATTTATCTCAACATCCTGTTCAAACAGGTATTCGTGTAATAAGACTTGTAAAATAATGAATGATAATATTATACTTGATTCGCTTAACGATAGTCAACGTGAGGCTGTCTTATACTGTGATGGACCATCGTTAGTTATAGCTGGAGCTGGTTCGGGAAAGACGCGTGTGCTTACATATAAAATTGCATATTTGTTGCAGAACGGAATGAAACCATGGAATATTCTTGCTCTCACATTCACTAATAAGGCTGCGCGTGAAATGAAATCTCGTATAGGTAAGCTTGTTGGCGAGCATTTAGCAGCTCAGTTGAATATGGGTACTTTTCATTCTGTATTTTCTAGGATATTGAGAGTTGAAGCATTTCATTTAGGATATAATTCTAATTTTACAATATATGATGATTCTGATTCGCGTTCGTTGGTAAAGGCTATAGTAAAAGAGATGCAGTTGGATGATAAGGTATACAAGCCAGCAACGATATCAGGTCGGATAAGCATGGCTAAGAATCATCTTATACTTGCAGGTGATTATCCAAATCATAAGGAACTTGTTGATCGTGATAAAACGACAAGAACTCCTGAGATGGCAAAGATCTATATGACTTATTGTGAAAGATGTCGTAAGGCTAATGCGATGGATTTTGATGATTTGTTGGTTAATACATGGCTTTTGTTTTTGAATCATTCTGATGTGCTTTCAAAATATGTCAATAAATTTAATTTTGTACTTGTTGATGAGTATCAAGATACAAACTTTGTACAGCAGTCTATTGTTCTTCAACTTACTAAAGAGCGTCAACAGGTATGTGTAGTTGGAGATGATGCGCAGAGTATATATAGCTTCCGTGGAGCAAATATAGATAATATATTGAATTTTAATGGGATGTATAAAAATCCCAAACTGTTTAAGTTGGAACAGAATTATCGTTCTACTCAGCTTATTGTACAAGCAGCTAATAGTCTGATAAAGCATAATACTCGTCAGATACCAAAGGATGTCTTTAGTGAAAATAATGAAGGCGAGAAACTCATACTGAAACCTGCATATAGTGATAAAGAAGAAGCTCTTATTGTATGTAATGATATTCAGCGTCTACACCGTATTGAAAAATTAGAATATAATGATTTTGCAATACTTTATCGAACAAACTCTCAAAGTCGTAGTTTTGAAGAGGCTATGCGTAAGATGAATATACCATATAGAATATATGGCGGATTGAGTTTTTATCAGCGCAAGGAAATAAAAGATATCATTGCATATTTCAGACTTGTAGCAAATCCTGATGACGAGGAAGCTTTTAGGAGGATAATAAATTATCCTACAAGAGGAATAGGCAATACAACTGTATTAAAGATAATTGAAAGTGCCGCACATAATGCTGTCAGTCTATGGCAGGTAATATCGAATTCTGTAATGTTTGCTCTTGGAGTAAATAAAGGTACCGCTACCAAAATTTCCGGATTTAAAGATTTGATACAAAGTTTTATAGACGATGCGAGTAATAAAGATGCTTATACTCTAGGAACTGAAATTATAAAGTTATCGGGCATCAGCAATGATATATACTCAAATTCTGACCAGGAAGGTCTTTCAAGACAGCAGAACTTACAAGAATTCTTAAGTGGAATGCAAGATTTTGTTGAGAGTAGGAGAGAAGAGGGTCAAGGCGATAATGTCCTTCTATCTGATTTCCTCCAAGAAGTGTCTTTACTTACTGATCTTGATAGTGATAAAGATGTAGATGCTAAGCGCGTTACTCTTATGACGATACATAGTGCTAAAGGATTGGAATTCCCTACTGTATTTGTAGTTGGATTAGAAGAAAATATCTTTCCAAGTCCGATGAGCAGCAACAGTGCTCGTGAATTGGAGGAAGAAAGAAGACTCTTATATGTAGCTATTACCAGAGCAGAAAAACATTGTATATTAACTTGTGCACAGAATCGTTTTAGATATGGTACAATGGAATATGATACACCTTCTAGATTTATTAGAGATATAGATCCTAATTATTTAAAAATTGATTCTGAAATATCATTTGGAAAATATTCAGATATGCCTAGTTATGGGGGAATGGGTGGCAGTTTTGGTAGCGATAGAAGTTATGGTAATCCTAAAAATCAAAATCCTCATCCGGTGGCTCACCAGTTCATAGCAGATGATAAAATTAAAATTACTAATATACCTAAAAGAGAAAATCCTAAAGAAATATTTTCTGATAGTTTTAAGGAAAAACTGCGCAATGCCGGATATAAACCGGTAAATAGAAATAGTGCTAATCGTGAATCTGTTTTGGCTGCAAAGGCATCTTCTAGTCTGGATTTTGAAAATAATCCTTCTCGTTTAGGAAATGAATTAGTTGAGGGTAACTTAATTGAACATCAGCGTTTTGGAGTTGGTAAAGTACTTAAAATTGAAGGAGTTGGAGAAAATGCCAAGGCTACAGTGGAATTTAAAAATTCTGGTACCAAACAATTACTACTTAAATTTGCAAAGTTTAATATCTTAGAATAATCTAAAAATAAAAAGACGCTGGTAATCTACCAGCGTCTTTTGTTTTATAAAGTTTCATCTTCAGGCTTCTCTATATTTCTATTAATATCCACCTTTTTATGAACATGTTTTTTATTTTTAAGCCATAGCTCTTTTTTCTTCTCGTATTCAGCCATTTGCTTTTCAAGAAAATTATCTGCCATTATTTGATATTGGTAAATTTACTATATACAACGCTAATAGTCAAATTTGTATTTCCTCCTATAAGTTTTGTACTGCTTAAAGACATATCGTGTACAACTTTTGTAAGTACAGATGATGAATTTGTGGTATTGTATGTTGTTGCAACAGGTACAAGAAGAACTTTATTCCAATTAGGATGTTTCTTTTCCCATTCAGGGTCTGTTGCCATTCCTTTTACCCTAGCATCTTCCATACGCGAAACTAATCCGGAGAAATTATTAAATGTATACGTATTAGTAGATGATGAATATGATGCTAAAAACGAATTCTTATAATTTGCAATTTTTGCCTTTTCAAAAAAATTATAAAGACTGTCTTTCTCTATCATAAGTAATGTTGATGGTACGTCCAGATTGTATGAATCTTGAGAACTATTGTTAATACGTGTAATAGCTATCTTAGCACTGTTTAAAGTGTCATTCTTGTGATTAAGATATATGTCATTGACAGGAATTTCCATCTCCGTAAAAATTCCAGATGGCGTCTTGATATAAGTACCTGTATTGTCCTCAGCTAGTTTACTAATGCTTTTTGTGTCATTAATAATATTTGTTGTATGTAAAACCTCTTCTGTACCAGCAAAAGTAGAGACGCCTTTTATCGTAGAACCATTTTTGTATCTGAAATATACGTTTAACTCGGACACGTATATATATGCCATATTACCTAATCCGCTTTTGAGTTTGAAGTAAAATCCTGGACATACATTGTGTATGAAGTTATATGAATTTTTATAGTTTTTCTTCGAACTGTCATTAAAGTATTTCCGCATTAGGTATGTACCGTAATTGTTATATTTTACCCCATCTTTATCAACGTACTCTGAATTAAGCATTATTCGTATGTTTTTAGAGTAAGAAGAAGAATTACGTGTGTCAACATCCTCATTCAAGTCAACAATTGTGAATGACTTGTCTTTCTGTATTCCACCTTGCGAAGCACTTCTGATATAGCCATGGTCCTCTATTGAATAATTTGAATAATAGTTTGTTCCTTCTTCGACAGGTCTTCCAAGTTCATATGCAGTGATTTTCATCAAGTTTAGAGGATCACCATAATACTTGTTAATGAATAAACGTATTTCACAAGAATCGGCAACAATTTCTCCATTTATTTTACTAACCATAGAATCTTTTGGAGGAAATTCATAATTTTCCAGAGTTCCAAATTGAGACATGAAGTTTGCAGTAATATAAGAGCCTGTTTCCGGGTCCTTAATTTTTCCTAAGTAACCTGTTGTAGTCCGTGCTAATACGGAATCTGCAATTACAGAACGCGTTTTTACAGGAAATGTAGCAGTAGAAATATTTAAACTGTCAGAACTAGGTGTTATTGAAGCTCCTAATTCAAGAGTATTATCATCACAAGCAGTAATCGTAAATGCTAATGTAATTAAGCTTATTACTGTTAATAGTTTTGCTTTCATTTAAGTCGTATATTTCTTAATGAACTAAATTATTCTTTATCTCCTATTATTTGATCAAAGAAATTCTTATATACTTCTGTGTTTTCTTCAGCTTGGAATTTTAACACAGGTGTATTGTTGGCATTAGCATAATCAATAAGAGCTGGGTTTGCATCTGATACAGCCTCAATTATTCCGTCAGAATAATCAATTGCCAATTTTCCTAATTCTAAAAAATCAAACTTCTTATTATATTTATCCAACAGCTCTGACTTAGCATCTCTGAAGTCTACACACTGTTTGAAGTTATCACCTAAATCTCCTTTTAGTGAATTCGTAAATATAGAAGAAACAACTTTTGCATTTGCGAAAGAAGGTTCATCATGATAAGCAGTCTTTACATACAGAGGAATCACTGCACCCATCCATCCCTGACAATGAATAATATCAGGTGTCCAACGTAACTTCTTTACTGTTTCAAGAACTCCTCTTGCAAAGAATATAGCGCGTTCACCATTATCAGGATATTCTTCTCCCGATTCATCGTGTGCCATTTGACGTTTAGTAAAATAATCGTCGTTGTCTATAAAATATACCTGAATACGTGTTGATGGAATTGAAGCGACCTTTATAATTAAAGGGTGATCCGTATCATCAATTATTAGATTCATTCCTGAAAGGCGAATAACCTCATGTAATTGTCCGCGTCTTTCATTTATATTACCCCATTTTGGCATAAAAGTTCGTACTTCCATACCATAATCTTGCATGGCTTGTGGCAAGTCTTTCCCTTTAAGAGCCATATCGCTATCAGGTACATATGGAGCAATCTCCTGATTGATGAATAATATTTTTCTAGCCTTCA
>Ga0172377_10003985_pt1 | contig 15211 bp, 17 predicted proteins | sample Pumphouse3metaG_FD_119749 | JGI IMG/M metagenome (GOLD analysis project Ga0172377, IMG submission 119749) | Leachate microbial communities from a municipal landfill in Southern Ontario, Canada - Pumphouse #3 metaG | ecosystem: Engineered > Solid waste > Landfill > Unclassified | place: Canada...
AAAAATTTAAAGTTAACGCGAGACTTTTATTCCGGCTTTCGCAAGCGCTTCGCTATTGGAACTATCCGCCATCGCAACGTTCGTTATCCAATTAAACTCAGCGACGCCGGCAAGTCCGACACGGGCGCATACCTGATCCCGGGCCTTGTCATAGGCGTCAAGGATCCGGATTTTATCTTCATCGGAAGCCTTCTCTATGCGCCCGGACCATTGTTCGCCGAGAATGACGAGCGCGGAAGAAGCCGCGGCATAAGCGCGGGCCTTCGTTAAATCAATGGAAGAATTCTTCGGCGTTTCAAACGGAGGAACGGCGACCTGGGCGCCGACTTTGACCTGCGTCTTCGGAAGGGCTACATTATCAGCCGGCTCTTCCTGACACGCAAGGACCGTCAACGAGGAGACTAACAACACCAGAAACATCAAAGCTCTAGATTTTGCCATCACAAAGCTCCTCAAAATTTAGTAGCGGTTCAGGGATTTGAACCCCGGACCTGCGGATTATGATTCCGACGCTCTAACCAGCTGAGCTAAACCGCCATAGTTTCCCAAATTTAGACAAGAAAGGCTAAAAAATCAAGGGGACTTTTAAAAAGAACTATATCATTTGAACTGATGTTTCAAGAAAATCCTTTCCCCATTTAATAAGCCTCCACGCGGGCCTGGTGCTCTCCACTTTGAATTCTTCGACCGTAGCGTCCAGCTGCATCTGCGTAGAAGGCGTCACATATATATTCTTCCATTCCCATTGAATCTGAAGATTGCTGTGGTAATGACCAACGAAAATTGACCTGAGATTCTTTATTTCCCTTAACGCCTTCTGAACCTCGTCCATCTTCTTTATCGCATAATGAGCGTCCATGAACCGGTGATGACACAGGCATGGAGGATGGTGCATAAACAAAAGGATTTCATCTTTAGTCCTGGACGCTTCTTCCTTTAACCAGGAAAGCTGCCTGTCCGAAACCTCATTCTTCGAGGTATCCAGAAAAAAAATGAATCTATTCTTTACCGAGATCTTATAAAAATACTCATCTCCGTCCATCGGAGGATCCAGTTTCACTAATCTTGAAAAAACTTCATTCCTGTCATGATTTCCAGAAATCGCACACCAACGCCCCTTATACTTCTTCATCGCTTCATTAAAGAACAAATAAGATTTTTCTTCTCCATTCACCTGGGCTATATCGCCGGAAACAACCAAAAGATCGCAGTTCGCCTTTTCAACCGCGGCAAGAGCCTTTAAAAAATGCTCGCTGACTTCTTTTCCCGAAATCGGAGCCGGCAAATCTCCTATATGAGGATCGGAAATCTGCCCTATCCTTATTATCGAAGAGTTATCAAAAGAATCGTTCATCTTCATATCTATATAAAAATCAACTTCTTATAAGAAAAGGCAAAGCTTTATCAACACTAAGAACACAAAGATGTTGAAAAAACAGATATTCAACGCACGTTTGTTTACTGCTTCTTTATAAATGTTGAAAAACAGAATTCAACACCTATCAACATTAAAAAACGGAGAGAAAAACAAGTTTTTTTCAACAGCAAAAAAATAGAATAAAAAACATATCTTGTTCCGTAACACTGACTTGCATTCTTTTTCCTCATTTTTATTCTCTATTAACATGTTCTTTCTCATCCTCTTACTATATATAATAAAAAGAATATATAAGATACACCTCAAGTGTGGTGGATATCACGAAAGAACCTGTTCTCCATTCGGATTCATCTCGCATTTTCCTTGAAACACAGCTCCGCATTCAATGACTAACTGCTTGGTCTTTATATTTCCAGTAAGGGAAGCAGTGGCTTCAAGAATCAGTTTATTTTCACATTCGATATCGCCGTTCACCTTTCCGGCAATAGTCGCAGAATCGACTTTGAACTTTCCTTCGAGGTTTCCCGTCTGTTCAACAACAAGGTTTCCTTTGCAGACCAGGGTGCCATTCAATGTTCCGGCAATACGCATATCTCCTTCACCATTGATTTCTCCTTTGAGGATCATCGAACGGCTGATTTGCGTAAACTGTTTTTCTACATTCTGTGACATGTCATTCTTCCTTATTGATTAAATAAAGATTCTGGATCTATATTTTGACTATTGTATTTAATCTCGTAATGCAGATGAGGTCCTGTCGAATTTCCAGTCGATCCGATGGAACCGATTGTCTGTCCTTTTTTCACAAAATCGTTTCTCTTGACATAACTCTTTTTTAAATGGGAATAACTGGACTCATAACCATTTCCATGATTTATGATTATAGTCAATCCTAAATCCCCTTTATCTTCTGAGAAAGAAATTTTTCCTGAAGCGGATGCGAATATAGGATCTCCTTCTTTTGCGGCAAAATCAATTCCATCATGTGTCCCTTCTAAATATTTTTTGCTGACAGTGCCTATCACAGGAAGGATATCCGGAATTTTTTCCACTTCTTTTTCATCTTTTTTATTTTCTTCATTCGCCTGCAGATCAAGTTTTGTCTTAATATCCGAAACATATTGCAAGCGGTTTTTATCAATGATGGATTTTATTTTCTCCGGATTATTTTCATAATAAGTATTTAAAATATTTTGAATTTGTCGTTCCATTGAATAGATGGAATCCAGCTGTAAAAAATATTGTTCGTACTGTTTTTGTTTTTTGATTAATTCCCGATTCTGAGCAAAATTTTTTTTTGCTGTAATTACATCTGCATTTATTTTTATGGCCCTATACGTCATAATTCCTAGTGTAAGCATTAAAAAAGTCAGGATTAATGTGGCTGCTTTCATAAAAGCGGCTTTGATTTTATATATCCGCGCTTTTCCGGAGCTCGAAGGAATTATCTGTATTGTATAGAACTTGTTTTTCACTGCCTTTCCATAATGTTGCTCAGTCTATTCAAATCTTCAAAAGAATAGTAGTCTATGACTATTTTTCCCTGAGAGTAATCCTGCTTTGGTGAATGTATCTGTACTTTCGTACCGAACAGTTCTTCAAGCTTTTTAATGAATGCAGCTACATCTGCGCTCATTTCAGGTTTCTTTCCAGTGGGATTAGTTTTTCCTTTTTTTGCGTCTTTCGCGATCTGTTCGACGTTGCGGACGTTCAGCCCTTTTTCAATGATGTTCCTCGCAGTCTGTTCAGGATCTGTGATTTCAGGACTTAAAAGGGAACGCGCCGCAGAAGAGGAAATTTTTCCTTCTTGAATCCAGTTCTGTACGGATTCCGGGAGTTTCAGAAGACGGAGAGTGTTGGTGACTACCGAACGGGATTTACCGACGCTTTTCGCTAGATCTTCATGAGTGTAGCCATGTTTTTCGATAAGCTGCTGATAGGATTGCGCAATTTCGACTATGTTTAAATCAACACGCTGAATATTTTCAATCAGCGCCCATTCGCCCATGTTTTTGTCGGATAACAATTCGTGAACGTAAGCGTCGATCGTCGAAAGCCCGGCGACTCGTGCCGCGCGGGTCCGGCGTTCACCGCTTACAATCTGATATCTTCCATTGAATTTTCTAACGGTGATCGGTTGAATGAGACCGTGCTCTTTTATCGTCTGGGCGAGCTCGCCTATTTCTTCTTCGTTAAAATTATGACGGGGCTGGAACGGATTAGGATCGATTAAATCTAGGGAAATTTTTATGATGCTTAATCCCTGTCCGTTTTCTCCCTGAGAAATGACATTTTCAATATTGGCGCTATGATCTTGAATGATCGTACCGAGTCCCCTTCCGAGGGCATTTGATTTCTTACCCATTACCCGCATCTCCATTTATTATTTCTTCAGCAAGATTCATATAGGATTGAGAACCACTGCTTGTCACATCATAAAGGATGACGGGCTTTCCATGTGAAGGAGCTTCGCCAAGCTTGACATTCCTTGGAATCATCGTTTTGAAAACTTTTTCCTGAATGCAGTTGCGGACTTCATCGACGACTTGTTTAGAAAGGCTCAGGCGCGCATCATACATAGTCATTAATGCGCCTTCCACCTTAAGATGATCATTTAAGTTTTTCTGGACAAGACGGATGGTGTTGAAAAGTTCAGCAAGTCCCTGAAGCGCATAATATTCGCACTGTACAGGAATGAGAACGCTATCGGCCGCAGTAAGTGTATTCAGAGTCAGCAAATTCAGACTTGGCGGGGAATCGATTATGATGAATTCGTAATTCGGCTTGAGAATGTTCGTAATCCGTTCCAGCCTCCGTTCCCTGCTCATCGCGTTGACGAGCTCAATTTCCAATGAAGCCAGATCAGGACCGGCCGTAATGACATTCATAAATTTCAAGCTAGTGGGCTTTATGATTTTCTGAATGGCTTCCAATGTGACTGCTTCCGGATTTTCAGCAAGATCCAGGGCTTCATGAATATCCTCTTCCTGAACCTCATTATAGCCTATACCCTGGGAGGCGTTTCCCTGAGGATCCATATCAATGAGCAGTGTTTGTTTTTCCATTGCGGCGAAACTTGCGGCGAGATTCACTGCCGTTGTGGTTTTACCGACGCCGCCTTTCTGATTACAGATAGCTATGATTTTACTCATTTTAATTCTCTGATTGCTAAAGCGTATTGCTGAGGTTCTTCAGGCAATGTATACTCGATGATTTCCGTATTAGGAGTTCCACGGAGATTTTTTACATGCTCCAGACTTTTAAGAGTGGCGAAGATGCCGCCGTGTTTTAATGCATACCGGCACCGTTCCCAGTCATTTTCGAAAGTGGAAAGGGCGCGGCAGGAAATGATATCGCACCCTGTAATTTCAGAAGTCTCAAAGCGTTTTCCAATGACTGCCAGGTTCTTTAAGTTCAGTTTTTGCTGAACTGACTCTAGGAACAGAACGCGTCTTTTTCTAGGTTCTACAGCAAAAAATTGTATATCCGGGCAGACGATCGCTATCGGAATGACTGGACATCCGGCACCGGAACCCATATCCGCCCATTTCATATTCTGAGATAGTCTGCCTTCCTTAGACAATATTATATAAGGAACGAGAGAATCTGCAATGTGTCTTGATAAAAATTTAGGCGCATCATTTTTTGAAATGAGGTTTGTTTCTTCGTTTCCCTCTACAACTAGATCGGCGTATTGTAGAAGCTTTTCATACACGGATTCCGACAGAACAACATTGCTTTTTTCAAGGAAAGTTTTTAATAGTTGTTCTTGGTTGTTATTATATAATTGTTTCACGTGAAACAATTTAGATTATCTTCAAAAACAAAACAAGACACAAATAGAAAGAGCATAAATTTTTATAAAAAACACAACTTATTCACAGGAAAAATAAATTGGGAAAAAATGTGAATTATTTTTTGAAAAATAAAATGCAATTTTATTGTAATAAAAAAAGTGCTGTAAAAATTAAAATAACGGATTTTATTGAATATTAGATTAAAAATGGACACTGTTTATTTAATGTTAATAAATATTTTTATGCGTTTCTATTGAACTTTTAAAGCGCCGGTGTGACCAGCCATACCATTTTGAACCATCTTCAGTTATTTTTTTCTCAAGCCAGGCGTTGAATTTTTGAATCGCATCGTCTTCTTTTTCACTCTTTATTAAAATTGCATGAAGAATGTGTTCATCCTGTTTTTTATCTATCCAGCAAATATAAACTGGAGTCAGCGGTCTGTGCCGGAGAATAAAAGAAGGGATCGGGTTACAATTCGCCGGCTTTCCTAAAAATTCAGTAGGAATGGCGCTTGACTTCCGGTAATCCTGGTCTGCAAGGAGGCAGAATAGATTGTGTGCGTCAACAAGTTTCAATATGTCTTTCGGATTCCGGATGAACCTTGAATAGGAATATCCGTTTGCGCTCCGGAGAGTTGATTCTAGAAATGTGTTCAATAAGGCGGGTTTTATCTTCGAATAACTTGCCGTCAATGGGATTCCCAACTGACACAACCACGGACCCATCGCCTCATAGTTTCCGAAATGGGCGGTCAGCATAAGCCCGCCTTTTTTCATTTTTTCAAGAATACCGATAGAATCCTTATCGATGGAAAATATAGAGCTACGATTCTTAAACGGATATTCACCGATGGATGCCGGCAGTTTTTTAAACGCACCGTTACCGGTCAGGAACCCGGCGGCGTCCTCTGACAGATTCTGATAGAGTTTCTTTTTAAAGGCGAATGTCTCCGCTGATGATTTCCTCGGGTATATGTACTTCCAGTTTGCGCTGATGACAGATTCTTTCCAGTGGGATATGGTTAGTGCGGAAAGCAGGGCGTGACGGACAAAGAAGTTTAATGGATTCAGAGACATCGGTTTAAAAATATGAAAAAAGAAGGCGTATTAGATGTTTCACGTGAAACATTTTGCTAGTTTTTGAAAATTAACGGAGGCTTTATGAAAATAGCGGTTATTGGCGGCGCTGGATATATCGGCTCCCATACCGTCCGGGAACTTCTCGATCGCGGACATGAGATCTGTGTGTTCGACAATCTTTCTTCCGGTTTAAAACAGAATCTTTTTAAGGAAGCGTCGTTCATTCAAGGTGACATTCTGAATCCTTCCGCCTTGGATAAGTTCTTCGGCGACTTTCAGCCGGAAGGCGTAGTTCATCTTGCCGCGTTCAAAGCCGCGGGTGAATCGATGATCAATCCGGAAAAGTACAGCGTCAACAATATTACAGGTTCCATCAATATTTTGAATGCCGCGGCGAAAGCGAAGGTTCATTACTTCGTATTTTCCAGCTCCGCCGCCGTTTACGGCGCTCCCCATTATTCCCCGGTTGATGAAAAACATCCGAAGGATCCGGAGAACTATTACGGTTATACGAAACTCGCCATCGAGGAATTTCTTCACTGGTATGACAAACTCCGCGGCATCAAGTTCGCCGCCCTCCGCTATTTCAATGCCGCCGGTTATGATGTCAAGGGCCGCCTTTCCGGACTGGAACGCAATCCGGCGAACCTCATTCCCGTGGTGATGGAAGCGGCGCTCGGAAAGCGGAAAGAAGTCCTCGTGTTCGGGAACGACTATGACACCCCGGACGGAACCGGTGTCCGCGATTACATCCATGTAAACGATCTTGCCCGCGGTCACGGCATGGCTTTTGAAAAACTCCGGAAAGAGAACAAAAGTTTTATCGTGAACCTCGGCGTGCAGCAGGGTTCGAGCGTCCTTGATGTCATCAAGATGACAGAGAAAGTTTCCGGCCGCAAAGTTCCTTACCGTATCGTCGAACGCCGCCCGGGCGATCCCGCTTCCCTGATTGCGGATCCTTCGCTTGCGAAAGCATCGATGGGCTGGGTCGCGCAGGATTCTTCCCTGGAGACGATTCTTTCCACAACTTGGAAAGCGTACCTCGCGAACGAAAAGAAGTAAGTCTTTTTGGAAGACGAAAAAAGACCGGACGATGACCGCCCGGTCTTTTTATATGCGTTTTGATAATTTTATTTCTGAGCGGCCTGCTGTTTCAGGAGATCGCGGATTTCCGTCAGAAGTTTTTCTTCGGAGGAAGGTGCCAGGGGTGCTGCGGGCGCGGCCGGAGCTTCAGAGGTTCTCTTTTTCTGATTGACGATGAACCCGAGGAACTTCTTGATGACGAAGAACAGCACCATTGCGACGATGAGGAAGCTCACCACGTCGCTCAGGAAAAGTCCGTAAGGAATATCGATGACGCGCGCCGTTTCGATGCCGTTCACGATTTCGGTCCCGCGGGTGACGGTCCATTTCCATTCCGCGTAATTGCTTCCGTTCGGGATGGCGATAGAGACGAGCGGCATGATGATGTCGTTCACCATCGAGGTGACGATTTTTCCGAACGCGGCGCCGATGATGATACCGATCGCCATATCCACCACGTTGCCCTTGAACGCAAAGGATTTGAATTCCTCCATGAGCGACGTTGTCTTTCCTTTGAGATTTATCTTGGAGACGCGTTTCATTTCGTCGTGGATTTTATCATGCAGCTTTTCGTGAATGTCCATCGGGGGGCTCCTGAAAAAGAATGGAATAAGATCTACATTTTTTTTCGCTCTTTGTGGGAGCTTGAAGTCTTTTTATCTTTGGCGATATGCTCTGGATTACACTTTCGCTCTTCTCCGCACTTTTTCTCGGCCTGTATGACATTACCAAAAAGAGCGCCCTGGATTCGAACGCGGTGTGGCCCGTCCTCTTCTTCTGCAGTTTCACCGGGGCGGTTGTTTTTCTGCCGTTCCTGTTTTTAGGAAAAGTTCCCCGCATTTCGCCGATGGAGCACGGGCTTGTAATTTTAAAAGCATTGCTTGTCACGGGGAGCTGGGCTTTTACGTTCAATGCAATGGCGCGCATGCCGCTCAGTCTGACCGCACCCATCCGTGCAAGTGCCCCTCTGTTTACTATACTCATGGCGGTAAGCTTTATGGACGAGCGCCCGTCCGTCCTTCAATGGAGCGGTATTCTGGTGAGTATCGCGAGTTATGTGGTGATGAGTTTCGCCGGCCGGAAGGAAACCGGTCATTTCTGGAGCAACGTCTGGATTCTGAGCATGTTCTTCGGGACATTCCTCGGAGCCATGAGCGGTGTGTACGACAAGTTCCTTTTGCAGCGTCTTCACTACCCTCCCCTTTCCTTGCAGTTCTGGTTCAATGTCTATATGGCGCTCATTCAGGGGGCGTTCGCGATGTTTTTCTGGTACCCGCGCCGTGCACGCATGCCGTTTCATTTTAGGAAGGCGATTCTTTTCGTCGGGCTTTTGCTCGTTGTCGCGGACCGTCTGTATTTCCTCGCGCTGAATGAGCCGGACGCGCTTGTATCCGTGGTGACGGTAATCCGCAGGTCCAATGTGGTGATCAGCTTCGCCGGGGGGATTCTGCTTTTCAAGGAACGGAAAACTCCGCTCAAGGCGGTCGCCGTTTCCGGCATCGTCACCGGGCTTCTGCTGATGGCGCTTTCTTAAAGACTTCCCTTTACGTATTCTTTCGCGTCTTTGGAGATCACGATACCCGGGTCGAACAGGCGCCGGATTCTTTCGAGCGCCGGCAGATCATCATTTTCAAAGACCACTACGCGGCGGATGCGGTCGCGGTGCTTTAAAAGAAAAGCGATGTTGTTAATGTCCGTCTTCGGAAATCCGTAGCCGATGATGTAGATGTTGTCGGCATGGGAAAGATAATAGTCGGCCTTTGCCCAGATGACGTTGAAAAGGGAGCCGCGGAGGAATGATTCCTTCGCGTGCGCCATCGGGATGAACAGCGGATTTTCATTCCGGTACAGAGGGTAGCTCCGGTCCCCGGGTTCCACGTGGCAGACGTTCTTGAGGTCAAGTTCCGCGCCCGCGCCCTTGACGGTGTACCAGTTGAGCGATCCGTGAAGTTTCAGGAGGTCGATGGAATAGCCGAGGGGCGTCCGGCAGGCGGACCGGTCCGCGGGTTCGATCGCGACGCCGTAATCCATCGAGATTTCCGCGGCGAGTTCCTTGTCCTGACGGATCTGGTCTTCGATGAGCGTGTCGTAATTGAAGGAAAGGAGAAGCGTCTTCCGGTTTTCCTGGATGCGGTTATTCTTTGCATATTCCAGAAAGGCGGAGAGCGTCCTGGATGCTTCCGCGGAAAGCGGGGTGTCTCGGCGCATCGCCTTGGCGATGAATTTTAAAAGTTCAAAACGGAGACTTGCATAGTGGAGGCGTTCCTGTTCCCCTGCGAAAACCTGGGCCGCGAGGATGGAGGTCGCGACAGCTTCGATGTTCATGAATTCGGGCTGGTTCCGGCAAAGTTCCCGGAGTTCATAACAATAGTCCCGGAGCGCCTGGCATTCGGGGCTGATCGCGTCCGGGATGCGCCCGTTCAAGTCCTTGAGCGTGGGCATCGACGGACAGAATGATTTGCTGAATCCGGAACCGAGAAGAAAAATTTCGCTGTAGTGGCCGGATTCCGGTCCCCGCGTTTCGTCCGGAATCATTGATCTTTCTGGAGCTGCTCGCGGCGTTGCTGTTCTGCGAAGATGCGCGCCATTTCGACTTTGGTCTCTTCGCGTTCCTTCTTTTTCGTTTCTTCCTTGCAGTTCACGCACTTGGTCGCTGTGGGAACGGCTTCAAGACGCGCCTTGGGAATGAGCTTGTTGCAGATTTTGCAGATGCCGAATGTGCCGTCTTTAATGCGCTGCAGGGCTTCCTCGATGTAGACGAGGTATTTGCCGTCGCGGGCGGCGAGGTCGAAGTTCGTTTCCATGGACGTGTAATCGGATGCCGCGTCCGCAGGGTGGTTGGAATAGTCGGCGAGTTCCCCGCCCTGGTCCTTCTGGTTGCTGAAGGTTTCGGTATCGGAGGTATCGCTTTGAGCGGCGACCAGTTCGCGACGCTTCTCGATCAGAAGCTTCTCGAAATATTCCAGGTCCTTCTTGCTCATCTTTTCGGTTTTCTTTTCTGCCATAATCCAGGCCCCTTAAGTTTATTGCCCGCTTAAAGTATCTTTTTTTTTGCAATAAAGTCACATTGAAGCGAAAAAATTTAAAAATCGTCTGAAATCAGAATATATCGACATTCAGATGAATGCCGCTCTTTTTAATGTCTTTGATCAGGTTCTTCGTGTCCTGCTGTAATCCTTTGATCTGAGATGAAAGTTCACTTTCCTGGGAGAGAGTGAGCGCGAGCGTGTTGTCATCCGCGTCCAGCTTCTCCTTGATATTATCGACTTTCTGATGAAGACTGTCGATGGATTTCTGAAGGGTGTCAAGATGATTTTTAAGCGAATCCGCCTTGGATGCTACGATTTTGAAGCTTCTGCTTGCCTCGTCGAGGGTGTTGCCTGCTTTGTCCGCGGCGGCGCTCAGGTTATCAAGGGAATTCCGCGCTTCGGATTTCCATTCGGAAGTCGCTTTCGAAGCTTTGGATACGAGCCTCGCCCATTTCTTCTGCACGCGTCCGATGGCCTTTCCGTTGCTGCCGTGGAAGAGGGTGTCGGAAAGGGCTTTCGCCGTGTCCGAAATATTTTTGATCATCGAGGTGCATGCGCTGAGATTGTCCGTGATGCCGACGGTTCCTTGGTCATAAATGCCGGAGAGGGTATCTCCCGGAGCGAAGTAACGCTGTGCGTCTCCCAGGGTGAATGCGACTTGGCGCTCGCCGAGGAAACCGGCGTTGACAAGGCGGATAGATGAATTCACCGGGATTTTTACCGAGGCGAGGATGCGTATGGTGACGAAGAAATTTTTTTCGTCGATGTCTATGCGGAAGACTTTCCCGTATTTGAGGCCGTCGATACGTACAAGGTTTCCTTCGGAGAGTGAACCTATGCTTTTAAAACGGATTACATAATCGGAGCGCTGCCGATAGGGGCTCGACGGATGCAGAAAATACCATACGGAAACGATAGCAAAACCGGCGGCGAGGAGCACGAGCGATGCGATGAGATTGCTTTTTGAAATTTTCCGGCTACTCATAGGAATCCCACATTAGCGGATCTTCATCAAAGGCGCTCGCGGCTTTGCGTCCCTGCTGCTTGTTCTGTATCGTTTTCAGGAGGGAATCATTGAATTCCCGCGCGGTATCGACGCCGTTCATTTTCATCAGGGTGTTCATCGCGATGACTTCGGAGATGACCGTCAGGTTCTTGCCCGGAGATACGGGGATGAGCACGCGGGGAATTTCCTGCCCCATGACGTTTTCCATCGTGGAGGCGAGGCCCGTGCGGTCATAAGTCGCATCCTGCTTCCAGGGTTGCAGTTCGACGAGGACTTCAATTTTTTTCGTTTTGCGCACGGAATGGATGCCGAACATCGAACGGATGTCTATGATTCCTATCCCGCGGATTTCCATGTGATGTCCGATGATGGCGTTCGCGTGCCCGATGATGGCGTTGCCCAGTTTGGACATCTGGACGACATCGTCCGCGACGAGGCGGTGCCCGTGTTCCACGAGGTCGAGCACGCATTCGGATTTGCCGACGTTGCTGTCGCCGAGGTAGAGCATGCCGACGCCGTAGACGTCCACGAGGCTCCCGTGGACCGTCGTGTAGGGCGCGAAGTAGACGTCCAGGATGCGCTGGGTGTCGCGGGCGAAATCCACCGTCTGGAGCGATGTGGAGGCGAGCGGCATATTGAATGCTTCGCACATGGCGAGCAGTTCTTTATGCGGCTTTAAGTTGTGTGTAAGGACCCACAGGGGGGAATGGTAGGCGGAGAGTTTCTGGAATATGATTCCGCGCCTTTCCGCGCCGACGCTTTCGAGGAAGCTCCATTCCGTGCTTCCTATCATCTGGATCTGGTGCGCGCTATACACGTCCGTATAACCCGCCATGGCGAGGCCCGGTCGGTGAATGCCGCTTTCGGTGATGACTCCGGAAAGGGAACTTTCTTTTGTATGCAACGTCAGTTGCAGCGTGCTTTTGCAATGTTCCCAAAAATCAAGCACCGGACATTGCTGCCGGTGCTGAATGGGAAGTTTGTCAAATCCAGTGCAGGTCACGGGAATATTGACGGTTACTTGCTGGCGAGGTCGGAAACGGACTGAGCCTTGTGCTCCTTCTGTTTCTCATTATTGCGCTTGAGCTGAACTTTCACGCGCTCGAGGGCGACGTCCACCGCCTTGCCCATGTTCTCCTCATCGGCGGAAGCGACGACGACCGTACCTGTGATGTTCATTGAAATTTCGCAGTGACGCTGGTGTTCGACGTCGTGATCAAGAATGATGGATGCACCGGTGATGTTCGGATAAAACTTGCCGAGTTTTTCAAGTTCTTCCCTGACGCGGGCCTGGAGGCTTTCGGAAGCATTGAAATGACGGGCAGAAGCTGTAATATCCATAATGAACCTACTCTAGTTAGTGTGTTTAAGTGGAGCGTAGCCGCCCCTTACGGAAGTATAAATACATCTATTTTTGTGAAAAGAGAAATCATTTTTTTGAAAAAAATGCCTTTTTCGTGGTCTAAAAAGGAATAGGGCCGCCGGGGGTCATTTTTTCCGGAGTCTCGCGGGGAGAATCTTGAGTTCTTCTTCGCGGTATTTGGCGACGGTGCGCCGTGCGACGCTTATTCCCTGTTTCGCGAGGGCCTCCGTGAGCGCCTGATCGGAGAGCGGCTTTGACGGACTTTCGGATTCGATCAGGCTTCTGAGCGCATCGAGGATCCGCGCCGAACTCATTTCCGATCCGTCCTTCTGCGTGACGCCGGATGTGAAGAACTGCTTGAGCTCGTAGATGCCGAATGGCGTTTCGACGTACTTGCCGTTCGTCACGCGGTTCACCGTGCTCGGGTCGCGCTGGATAGTATCCGCGATGTCTTGGAGAATCATCGGCTTCAGGTATTCCGGGCCTTTGGCGAAGAAGTCATGCTGCCTGTCCACAATCGCCTGCATCACGAGCGACATCGTGCTGTGGCGGTTGTCGATGCTTTTGATGAAGGCGTTCGCCGCGTTAAGTTTGTCGCGGATGAAATCCTTGTCCACCTTTGAGGTGCCCTTGTTCTTCAGCAGCATCCGGTAAGTCGCGTTGATACGGAGGCGCGGTACGTTTCTGTTGTTCTTCATCACGACATGAAATTCCCCGTCGGCGTTTTCTATGACGGCCATGTCAGGGACGATCGTCTGCGTCGGCGTGTCGTTCAGCTGCGCTCCGGGGTGCGGCGTGAGTTTTGAAAGTTCATGCACCGCCGTCTGCACGTCTTCCGTGGTGACGCCGAGCGCTTTCGCTATCGTGGCGTAGCGCAGGTCTTTCAGGGCGTCGTACTGTTCTTCGAGGATTTTGATTGCGAGCGGAGAAAAATCGGGAATCCGGTATGCCTGAATGAGAAGGCATTCCCGGAGGTCGCGCGCGCCTATTCCCGGCGGCGTGAATGACTGCACTACGTGGAATGCTTCCTGCACGGGCATGGAGGCTTCTTCGAGAAGCTTCTTTTTGAGAAGGACGGCTTCCGCTTCCGCGATGTCCGGATCCTTGTCTTGAGTGAGGCTCGGGTCGAGCTCGGAATGTTCGTTTCCCGCCGGGGCGAGGAATCCGTCTTCGCCTATGCAGCCGATGAGGTACTCGACGATTTTCACAACCTGCGGCGAACGCTTCCATTCGCGGAGCTGGTTCTTGAGAACGTCCTGAATGCTCTGCGTGCCGTGGGTCTCGGCATGGAGCTCATCGTCGTCCGGGTCTGGCGAGTTCAGATCCTTGAGAGGCGCTTCCGCATTCTGGAACCCGTCGGACATATAGGCGTCCCAGTCAATATTGCTGTCGTCCCCGGGCGTGCTTCCGAGTTCGCGTTCGGGGTCCGAATCCGGCGTGCTCCGGTCAATGTCCTCCAGCTGATCGTTCGCTTCCTTGTCTTTTTCCGGTGCGGCGTCGTCATCGGAAATCTCGAGGAGGGGATTGTTTTCCACTTCCTGCTTGATTGCCGTTTCGAGATCAAGCGTGTTCATCTGGAGAATGTTGATGGATTGAAGCATTTGTGGAGAGAGGTTCTGCTCCGTCCGCATTCCTTGTCCGAGTTGCATTCCTAAGTCCATAAGTATGCCTCCCATTCAATCCAGGTGGAATGATTCGCCGAGGTAGATGCGCTTCGCTTCCTCGTCTTTGGCGAGGTGTTCCGAAGAGCCTTCGGTGAGCACTTGGCTTTTGTACATGATGTAGGCGCGGTCCGTGATGGAGAGCGTCTCGCGCACGTTATGGTCCGTGATGAGAATGCCCATGCCTTTGTTCTTCAGATCCGAGATGATGGACTGAATGTCCGCGACGGCGATGGGGTCAATTCCCGCGAAGGGTTCGTCGAGCAAAAGGAAATCCGGGTCGGAGGAGAGTGCGCGTGCGATTTCAAGGCGGCGGCGCTCTCCGCCGGAGCAGCTCAGCGCCTTGGTCTTGCGGACGTGCGCGATTTTAAATTCATCGAGGAGTGATTCCAGGCGCTCCTTGCGCTCGCGGCGTTTGAGCCCCTGTGTTTCAAGGATCGCCATGATGTTGTCCTCGACGCTCATCTTGCGGAAAATGGACGGCTCCTGCGGCAGGTAGCCTACGCCGAGGCGCGCGCGGCGGTACATCGGCTTTTCGGTGAGTTCCACGTTGTCGAGGAATATGTGCCCGCCGTCCGGGCGAACCATACCCACGATCATATAGAACGTCGTCGTCTTTCCGGCGCCGTTCGGCCCGAGGAGCCCGACGATTTCCCCCTGCGAGACGCTGATGGAAACATCGCGGACGACCTGACGCCCGCCGTAGATTTTGCTGACCTTCTCGGTGCGTATGGTGCGTACAAGTGAACTCATTTGGTTTTGCCTTTCTTTAAAATCTTCAAGCCTTTTGCTCCCGGTCTGCCGGTAGTTTT
>Ga0172377_10003986_pt1 | contig 15209 bp, 13 predicted proteins | sample Pumphouse3metaG_FD_119749 | JGI IMG/M metagenome (GOLD analysis project Ga0172377, IMG submission 119749) | Leachate microbial communities from a municipal landfill in Southern Ontario, Canada - Pumphouse #3 metaG | ecosystem: Engineered > Solid waste > Landfill > Unclassified | place: Canada...
CGGCGAGGACGGAGCCGTTGCCGATGACGAGAGAGCGGGGCATTGTGAGGGGGTAGGGTTAGGGTTAGGGGGTAGGGTGTTTTCTGTTTGTGCGCTGTTTTGCATGTTGTTTCTGTTGGGGTTCCACGCGTGATTTCAGATCGCACAGGGCGTGGCTGTAACGGCGGTAGGCTTCGTACGGGGAATCGTAGGGGCTGAAGTACTTGTGCACGTCACCGTCATTCCAGTACTTGGTGCACATGTAGTAGAAGTGGTCCGATGTCTGCAATTTGCGCCATGTGCGGAGGAGATCGGGATTGCCCGTGGCCTTCACCAGCGGTCCCAGTGCGTAAATGGCTTCGAGCGCGGATGTTTGGATTTGGTTGCCCTGCCACGCCGAGAGGTCACGCTCGGTGTCGGCCCACGAGATCGCATTGTGCGCGTCGAAGACATTTGCGTTGTTCCGTTGTTCCCACGTCTCGATGACCTGCGAGGGGGTGACGCATTGCACGCCGCGTTCCTGCCAGATGCGGGGAAGGGTTGCGAGGAACTCGAAGATGCCGGTGTCCTCCCACTGGTGTTCCCCGAAGGTTTCGTAATCCATGAACAGGTTCACACTGTGTCCTCCGCCGCCGAGCAGCCAGTCGGTGAAGGTTTCCGCATGGAGCGGAAAGCCCACCCAGCTCTTGTCCGAGAATCGGAACGCCACGTCGTCGGAGAGGCGATAGTTCTTGAGCAGGACTGCGATATCTTTCGATCTCTGTGGCAACGGGCGGTGCCGGGCAATGAGCATTTCTTTGCCCCGCGGCAGACGGAAGTGCGGAGGTGTGTATGGAATATTCGGACTCCTGCCCTGCAGGAGGTGGTCGGCACCTTCGGCGAGGATGCCCTTGAATCCCATGAGTCGCGCTGTCTGAGCCAATTCATTCGAGTAGATCAGCTCCGTATTGCGGAAGACCGACGGCGTCACGCCGAACAGATCCCCGATCTTGCGGATGTGCAGTGTGGTCTGCTCGCAGAATTCCTCCGTATCCTGAATGGACGAGAGCGAATGGTAATACGTTTCGGCGAGGAATTCGACCCGGCCGGTCTTCGCCAGATGTTGGAAGCTCTCGAGAACATCGGGACCGTACTCCTCGCACTGGTCGAGAAAGACGCCGGAGAGGGAGTAGGCGATTTTGAAATCCGGATACTGTTCCAAGAGCGAGAGCATCAGCCTGTTCGCCGGCAGGTAGCACTTCTCCGCGACCTTGCGGAATACCGAACGGTTTTTCTCGTGGTCGAAGTAATCCGGAGTATTCCCTTGGCCCACTTCCGTGATCCTCAAGTCGCGGAGGCGATAAGGCTGGTGGACCTGAAAGTAGAGGCAGATGAGAGGGGACATGAGGGGGAGGTGTAGGGGGTAGGGCTAGGGGGAAGGGCTAGGGCTAGGAGTGGATGAGGTTTTGATAGATCGAGAGAATTTCACCCGCTTGATGCTCCCAGGTGAGGCGCTGCAGCACACGCGGAGCTTCTGAGATGAGTTGGAAGGCGAGGGGTGTCTCGCGGAGGATCGTCAGCACGCAGTCCGCCATTTTTTCCGTGTCCCAGAAGTCCACTTTGAATGCGTGTCCGATCACCTCGCTCGCGCCGGATTGCTTGCTCAGGATGACCGGCGTTCCCTGCGCTATTGCTTCCAGGGCCACGAGTCCGAACGGTTCCGAGAGTGATGGCATGACGAAGCAGCTCGCCTGCGCATAGAGCTTGTTGGCTTCGGAGCTGGATACCTTTCCCGTAAAGATCACGCAGTCCTCCAAGCCCCACTGAACGGTCTGGTGCATGAGCGACGGCAGCATGTGGCCATCACCTGCAATGACGAACTGCACGTCCGGTCTGAATCGGTGCACCATGGATGCCATTTCCAAAAAGTGCATCGGACCTTTTTGAATGGTCAGTCGCCCGAGGAACAGCACCATGGGATGGCGACGGTGAGGGGATAAGGTGTATCCGCCTTCGCCAAGACTTCGATGCGCAGATGAGATGGCGTGCGGGGGCAGGGCTGATTGCTCGTTGCTGGCATTGTGCACGACGGAAATCTTGTCCGGGGCAATGCCGTAATGCTGTGTCAGGATGCCCTTCGTGTAATTGCTCACGGCGATGATGTGGTCCGCCTGTTCAAACCCCCAGCGCTCGCGTCCATAGATCCACTCATTGGGATGAAAATGGGTGCGATCGAGTTCCGTGGCGTGGATGTGTGCGACGAGGGGCTTGCCGTGATGCCGCGCCGAGCGCAGTCCTGCCTCATAGGTCATCCAGTCGTGCGCATGCACCACGTCGGGGCGCAGATGTTTTGTCATCTCTACGCTCGTTTCGGTGAACACGTGGACAGCCTGCCCGAGATCTGCGCCATAGATCTGTTCCGTTTCACGCGGGACAGAATGGATGCGCTGCGCGTAAAGCTCGGGAGAATCGTACGGCATGAGCAGACTGGCCACTCGGATTTTCTGAATGTGTTGTTCCTGTGGGCAGAGAATGTCGATTTCATCCGGCGTCCCGTCAGCTGCAAAGGGCAGGACGAGCGTCACTTTCACATGCTGATTGACGAGCCCCCGCACGAGTCCCTGACAGGCCACGCCGAGTCCTCCCAGATGACGCGGGGGGTATTCCCAGCCGAACATGAGCGTATGCAGTGACATGGATGTTTGTTTCTTCGCGGTGTATCCGCGAAAAATCTATTAATTATACCACAAAAAACCTTTGGACTGAAGACTGTCCTCATGGTCCGGACCGGAAATGATGGTGCGGAGTTCTAGGCTTTGGCAAGCTCCAAAACATGACCCTTGATGACGTGCAACACCGCGTCCAAATCCTCATTCACAATGATGTGGTCGAAGAGGTCCGCGGCGCGGGTGAAGTAGTCCAGATCCGCCTGTGCATTGAGGAGCCGTTCCTCGATTTGGGCGTCAGTCTCGCGACCTCGTGACCGCAATCTGTGCAGCAGGTGACTGAGCATTGTCCGCTTACTGTTGCCGGGGGGCAGCAGCCCGAACGAGAGGATGGACCGTCGACCGAAGTAACCCGCGAGTCCCTGAAGCAGCTGCATTTCCGTCACGACGACGGGGAGCTTGCCCTGTTCCCAGATCGCAAGAATATCCGCTTTGCGGTACCCGTAGGATCGTTCCTCCGAATCGGAAGGCAGGTGCGCCCACGCCACGAGCGCTCCGCTCTTCTCCATCCGCTCAAATTCTTTGGGGGTGACATAGTCGTACTCCTGATCGTCCCCCTTCTTGGGGGCACGGCTCGTGACGATGGGGACGTTGCTCGTGAAGTCGCTGAGCATTTTGGTGAGCAGAAGAGAGATGGTCGTCTTGCCCACGCCCGACGGTCCCGTAAAGGCCAGGATATAACCGGGGAATTCTTTGGTCTCTGTTGCGGTTTCTGCCATGCGATCGGTGAGCTCGTACGTGACCTCATAGAGACGCAGCCCATCGGGGTTCACGCGGCTCAAGTGCATGCGTGGAATCACCACCTGACCGATTTTCGGTGCGCTGTTTCCGGCAAGCATGCCCAAGATGCGCTGTCCGTCCGTGAGCTCGATGAGTCCGATGCGGCGGGGGCGATCCGGGAAACCTTTGGGGGGATGTGTGACGGTCGTGAACGAGAGCAGGGTGCCCGGGAGCAGACGTGAGCGCCTGCGGACGAGGGCACGGGCGGCGAGAGCGGGGGAATCAGGTGTGCGCATGAGGAGAATGTTGAAGAATGTGGATGCAGCAGGTTGCACCGACGCCGCCGAAATTATGGGCGAGGCCGATGGTCTTTCCAGATGCCTGTAGCTGTTTGCTGATGTCGATGATCTGTTTGATGCCTGTGGCCGCGACCGGATGCCCGCAGGCCTTGAGTCCGCCGCTGGCGTTCACGGTCATGGGTTTGCCCTCTTCATACCACCGGATTCCTTCACCGGGTTCCGCGAATCCCATGTCTTCCAGTGCGATGAGTGACGCGATGGAGAAACAATCATGGAGTTCGAGGTGCGCGATGTCACTCGTCGACACATTCGCCTCATCCAGAGCGCGTTCCATGGCGTCCTTGGTGGCGGCGAATGAGGTGATCGTTGGCCGGTCTGCAATGCTCACGGAATCGGTGCTCGTCTGTGAGGCGGCAATGCGAATGGGGGAACGATGTTTCGTCGAGAGGATGCAGGCGGCCGCCCCGTCACTCACCGGGGAACAGTCGAGGAGCCGCAACGGATCCGCCACGAGGGCACTCGCGCCGATCTGCTCAGGGGTCATCTCCTGCCTGAATTGCGCAAAAGGATTCTTGACGGCGTTTAAGTGGTGTCGTGCGCTTACGAGGTTCAGCTGCTCGCGGGTGAGGCCGAATTCATGCATGTAGCGGCACGCCACGAGTCCGAAGATGCCCGGAAAGGTGAGGCCGGACGGAGCGTCTTTCTCGCTGTCGGCTGCGCCCATGAGGGCCGTTTGGATTTCATCGCTTGTCGCGTCGGTCATCTTCTCGGCACCCACGACGAGCACGGTCTCGGCGCGGCCGCTCTCGAGCAGCGCGCAGGCGGTGTGTACGGCGATGGAGCCCGAGGCGCAGGCTGCCTCCACGCGGAGCGCGGGGGGATGGTGCGGGAGCAAGGCGGAAGCGATGGCGCCCAAGTGCGCCTGTCCGTTGACGGATTCTGCCAGCATGTTCGCGACGATGATGAAATCGATATCCAGCGCCGAACAGGGGGCGGACTGAATGGCGCTGTCCACTGCCTCCTCGATCAGGGTGAAGAGGCTCTTGCCCCACCATTCCCCGAATTTGGTCTGTCCGATGCCAATTAACGAAATGTCCTTCTGCATGGAATGTCTGGAGGATTCTACACGGTCTCCCGCAATCACAAAACTGCAGTTTTGTCCGTATTCCTGCGATACTCCCCGTAGGAAATATATCGGAGCGGCCGCTCGTCGGGCGGAAGGGCGGGGGCGTCTCGGAGCATTTCGAACAGGAACGCGTCGGCTCCCGCACCGGATCCATAGGAAACGAGCAGAATCTTCTGACCCTTTTTCGCTTCCGTCAGAACGTGTACGAGGCCGAGCAGGGAGCAGGCGCTATAGGTGTTGCCGATCTGCGGCACGATGAATCCGGCCTGCATCTGCTCCTTCGAGATTTTGAATTCCTTGGCGATCTTGCTCGGGAACTTGGCGTTGGGCATGTGCAGCACGACGTGGTCGATTGCGGAGAGTTTCGTCTTCGTGACATCGAGAATGCCGGTGAGTGCCTGACGCACGTGCAGGAAGTACCCCGGTTCCCCCGTAAAGCGCCCCGCGTGTGCGGGGTACGGCGCGTCGGTGGTCCGCCAGAAGTCAGGCGTGTCGGTGGTGAAGGAGAGCGTCGATTCGATGCGGCAGATCGCGTGTTCGGAACTCTCCGGGCCGACGACCAGCGCGGCTGCACCCGCGGCGGCAGTATATTCGAGGGCGTCCCCCGGCTTCGATTGTGCCTTGTCGGTGCCAATCGCCATGCCGTACGTGATCTGGCCGCTCTTCACGAATGCATCCACAATCTGCAGCCCCGCCGTGCCGGCCTTGCAGGCGAATTCCAGGTCCGCGCAGTACGAGAAGGGATGCAGGTCGAGTGCCGCAGCCAGCATGCCACTGGTCGGTTTCACCGCGTAGGGATGAGATTCGGAACCGGCGAAAATGGCTGAGATTTCCGAGGAGCGGATGCCTGCCGTCTCGATGGCTTGCCTCCCGGCTTCAAACGCGAGCGTGAAACTATCCTCGTCGGCTCCCGCCACAGCCTTCTCCTTCACGCCGAGCCCGCCGATGATTTCCTTCGGGTCCCGTCCCCAGTGTTTCGCGATCTCTTCGACCGTGATGCGATTTTGTGGGATGTACATACCGAAGCCGACGATGGCGGAGTGTGTGGAAGGCATGGGAGTGAGTGGATTCTACCCTTGGGGAGTACAGAGTACGAAGTACAAAGTATGCAGTATTCTGCATCCCTCTGTCCTTGGTACTTCGTACTTTGTATTGCTAATAGACCTCTTTCAAATAGCAATCTTCGCAATAGACGATTTCTGGCCGGTCGGGCGGGTAAGTCGTTTCGATTGCTTGCTGGCATTTTGCACATTTTCGAGTCCAGAGTTTGCGAGGATTCCTCAGTGCTATACGTCGCTTGTGGCGTTCATCGGGATGGAGGTGCGGAATGGGAAGCCCTGCTGTGCGATAGAACGCAAGTTCCTGCTTCATGATCCGGAATGGCCGTTTTGTCACCTCACATTCAATTGCCCAGCGGAGGATGTCATCCGGAATATCCTTGATGTTGTCAGGGAGATTTCTGGCAGGAATGATCTTCTCGACTTTGGGGACTTCGTCTTTCTGGTCGCGCCACTTCCATTTCCGAATTTCGATCTCATGTTGTGCCATCGGAAAGTGCTCCTGTGCAATTGTTTCGTTATATGAAAATGGCGATAGCTCCACAGGAAAGAACTCACCCCATTCGCCGGATTGTCGCATATGCTCGATCATTCGTGGTACGAGCTCTTCGAAGTCCTCCTTTGAATATTGCCTATTGAGGATGCAGTATTCCTGGTTGTGGAGACCCACGCAGCCAAAACAGTGTTTGCAGGACTGACAGAAGAAGCTATAAAGAATGTCACTCACTTCGTTCCTGCACAACGCGCCGAAACATACGTTATGTGCGTTAATCCCCACCACTGAGCATTCGTAACACATCTCAGCTTTGACACCGAATTGATAGATATCGTATAAATCATTATTTGGCCCATTAAATATTCTGTCTAAGAATTTTCCATCTCGCACATCCTTAATATCGTAGCTCTCATGAACGTTCTGGCAGCGGAATAGATGATCGCCCGAACAATCTTCACATTGCCGGATCATTGTGGCGCGATGTGGCCTGGGGAGGAGGAAACTGTTGAATTTGTTTCTCCACTCTTCGCGTGTCTTATGCGATCCGTTCAGGATCGCGGCGCGTACCCTTTCAAATTCATCTCTTGAAGTTTTCTCATTGAAAACACAGTACTCCGTGTTTCGGAGATTGTGACATGCAATGCAGTTCTTGCACCCGATACAATCATCGAGAAATAGCGAATCGGCGCAGTTTTCACAATCTTTGCAGAAATAGAGGCGGTAACATTTCTCACAGTCGATACATTCATATTGCAGTTCTGAATCGAACACATTCAGCACATCTACAGCGTTCTTGCTGAACTTCACGCCGAAACCATACAGGCAATCCTCGTTGCCGTTTGCATGGAATATCAAATAGCAGTTCTTATTGAACAAGGCGTAGTTCGTGTACGTGCAATTCTCGTCTGTGGATGGTTGCGCGTGCAGACTGGGTATTGGAGCTTTCAGCAGCAGTGCCTTAAATTGTTCGAAGAACGTTTTTTCAAAGTCAAAGGAAAACCCCGCTTCGTGCTGATCCCAGGAATCTTCCCACCATGCGTTGATGTCGTACACTCTGTGTGGCTTGTCCGGCGAGATATTCGATAGGATTTCTTTGCCGGTTCTGTCGCAGTTTCTCCGATGAAAATTCATGATGTTGTGCCAGACGAGTCTTCTCTGTCTCCTGCATGTAGGACACTGTGTCGGAGGCGGGATCAATTCTCTTTTCCCATTGAACACCGGCGATACCTTCTCGTAAAACGCGAGGTCCGAATCCGTGATCTCGAATGGTTGCTGGCACCAGGAATTGCGGCAGGTGCTCCGCATAGGGTCTCATCGTGCCAGTTTCCTGTGTGCCGAGGCAAGCGTCTGCGTGGCCTGCGCAGCCAGCAAACTCAGTTCTCCCGCAAGAACGGCCGCACCGATGGATTCCGCCAATTGCTGAGGACCGCGAAGGGCGGTCTTCGGTTTCAGAATGAGCGACATACATTGGTTCTGTGCCGGCAGGGCCGTGCCGCCGCCGCGCACGCCCACGAGGAGGGCGGGCAAGCGCACAGAGATTGTGATGCCATCTTTCGCAGGAGAGACCGTCGTATCCGCCAGAGAACCTTCCACGGTGTGTGCCGTATCCTGCCCGGTCGCCAGATACAACGCGGCGATGATGTTAGCGGCATGGAGGTTTCGGCTGATGGCGCCGGCGATGTCGGATCCCGCGCGCAGTTTCGCGTCGGCGACGGCGAGGAGAGCTTCAGGCGTCGTCTTCAGGACTTCGGCAATGACGGAAGAGGGGATCACAGCGCTCGCAATCACTTCGAAGCCCCGGCCGCGGTCGTGTGTGCGCTTGCTCGGCTTCTTGTCGCTGTCCACGTTCGCGGCGATCGTGATGAGTTCCGCATCGAGTTCCTTGGCGAGCCAGTCACCGACGGCTTGCGCGGCGATCGTCGTCATATTCATGCCCATGGCCTCACCGGTATCGCAGAAGATCGTGAGGAAGACGTATCTGTCCGTTTCATCGATGTCGTAACGGAGGATTTTCAGGTGATGGCTCGTCGCTTCGCCGATTTTTTTCCACGCGTCCTCACGCGAACGGATTTCTTGGGTGTACGAGCGTATTTTCGCATTTATCGGCTTCAGGACGATCGATCGGGACATGCCGTGATATTGTGATTTAAGTGAAACACCTCCCGAAGTCGACAGAACTTTGCATCCACGATTCACGCTGGCGACCAGTGCGGCCTCGGTGGTGGCGAGCGGCAGAAAGATTTCGGACGTTTCGCCGGAGCTGAATGTGAGCGTGAGTGGTCCGGCGATTCCCACGGGCAGAGGAACGGATCCGATCATCTGTTCGCAGTTCTTCTCGTCAGCCTGACCGATGCGGTCGGCAGAGGTCGCAAGCAGCGAGAGATCCGCGTTCATTTCCTTCTCAACGCGCTCACGCCGTTCATTACAGCGCTCTTCGGGATTCAGGCCGTCGGGGAGCGTGCGGAGGTCCATGGACTTGATTGTAGCGTATTGAAGCAGGTTTCTCTTTCTTTCTCTTGTCTGCCCGACAAGAGAAAGAAGCAAAGAGAAACGCACCGCCGCCAACTCTCCTCCGCACGGCCCTGTGCCTCCTTTCGGCTCCTCCAAGGCTTCGGAGCCGATGCGTCGGCACTTCCCGCTCTTCAGCGGGACAGGGCCTTCCCCTTCACACCCCGTGGCGGCGGACCTCCAAACGTTTCGCTGTCTGTGTTTTGTTTGTTGTTTGAAAATCTATTCGATCAATGATGCCCCCGGCCCCACTCTTGCCTCGAAAATCGTGCATCCCTTCTGCGCCTTCGCAAAGGACAGAACAGCGGATCGTCCCTCTTCTGGACAGACAAGGTGGACTGTTGGTCCGGCATCCATCGTGAAGAGCACGGGGATGTGTTCTTTCGCTCGCAATGCTTTGATCGCATCCACGATACGGTGCGTTTCCGCATTGAGGTAGTGCAGCGGAGGATTCTGCGTCTGCATCACATGGTGCATGTCGAGGCAGTCCTCCTCCGTCACGCGCTGCAGCGCTTCGAAATCCTTCTCGCGGATCGCACGGATGCATTCCTGCTGGCGGCGCGAGCGGATGACTTCAACGCGCTCAGGGTAGGAGGGGCTGGAATGTGCGGAAGCGTGGCCTTCCGTCGATCCGATTTTCTTCTCCTCCATCGCGGGGACGACGACAATGTCGTGGAGCAGCCAGTGACGCTCATCGGCGATCTGCTCGCTCCACGCATCGACGATGCCCATGCCACTGCCTTCCTCCAGTGTAGAGAAACCGCCGAAGATGCTCCGCGCCGCGGACCCGGACCCCAACCGCGCCAGAATGCTCTCCTGCTTGAGTGAGAGCTTCAGCGTGGGTGCCACGAATCCGGAGACGGCCTTGGCGAGGCAGCTGAAGACCGCGGCGGAGGACGCGAGGCCGACAGCGGGCGGGATGTGTGAGCGAACGGTGATCGCAATGTGTTCTGGCAGTACTTTGTCCGCTCCGATCGTTTCGAAGAAGCGGTGCATGAGCGTGATGACTTTCTTAAAACGCTCGGTGTCTTTTTCCTTCAGCGCCTTTTCCGATCCATCCGCGAGGAAGGAACGAATACCGAAAGCGTTGTCATCTTCGACCGTGATCTCCACGGTCGGCTGATTCAATGTCATCGAGAGCGAGGGCGCCATCGGCAGGCGCAGGTCATCAGAGCGGTTGCCCCAGTACTTGATGAAGGCGATATTGGGCGTGGAACGGGCTTTTGACTGCACAAAAATGGGAGGAAAACGATTTTAGGGTAGAGGGAGTTTCTCTATAATTCCACCCTTATTCTCTCCGATCTATGCACGACTACGAAGTGAATGTCATGATTCTGGATAATGACGGTGTGCTTCGTCGTGAGGGGTTGCAGCTGCCCGGCGTTGTAGAATTGTATGCAGAATTGGCGAAGAGCCAGATTCACAACGTGCTGCTTTCTAATAATTCTCGGGTGACCTCCGAGGGGCTTGTGAAGCAGATGCATAAGTTTGGAGTGAGCGATTTTCGGCAGGATCAAGCCATGACATCGGCGGAGGGTGCCGCTGCGTGGCTTCGGCAGCATCCTTCGACGGAGCGCGCAAAAGACATGCGCGTGTTCGCTGTGGGAGAAGGGGGAGTGCATCAGTCTCTCCAGAAGGCAGGGTTCACGCTTGCGAATGATCAATGGAATGGGAAGTCATGGAGTTCTCAGCCGACGGATGTGGTAGTGGGATTCCATACCAACATGGATTACCAGACCACCATGGCTCCCGCCTGGAATGCCATACGGAATGGCGCTCGCTGGGTGCACACGAACGGAGACGTTTCGTACAGGAATGAGGAGGGGGAAGAGCTCCCCGCGAACGGCGCGCAGCTCGCCTACCTTGCCACGACGGGCAAACAGCCTGCAGTGGTCATTGGCAAACCGGAAATCGGCATGGCGGAAGCTGCTCTGTATCGCATGGGCGTAACACAGGAGCAGACCCGCATCGCCGTTGTGGGAGACAACTTGGTCGAAGACATGACGCTGGCCAAAAATCTGCGCCAGGCAGGATGGCAAGCGGAAGGGTGGATGGTGCTCACAGGCGTCACGACGCGCGAGCAGGCAGAGAGTCCGCTGGTACAGCGGGTGTTCGAGAACCTTCGGACGATCACGCGCTACCTGTTCGCTGCCCGCTTGTCAGCTGCTCCGTAGGAGTGGCAGGAACGGGAATCGCTGCTTCCGGATCACCGGAAGAATAAGATCGGGATTCTTGTGCAGTGTCAGTACTGTCCCTCCTCCTCCCGCCTGCCCTGCCGAAGCTCCGAAGGAGCGAAGGGGGGTCCTCCCTCCCGCACCGAGCACTTTGGCCGCTCCGCCCAGTCGCTCAATCTCCGCGATGAGGGTCTGCACGGGCTTTGGCACGACGCCCAAAGCCACCTGTGACCGGTGATGGTCACGGAAGACCGTGCGGATATCTTCGCCCTTCCGCAGGCGCTCCGTGCATTTTCCAATGTTGATCAGTGCCTGCTTCACGCGCGGATCTTCGGCACGTTCCTTCACCCACGCCACGAGTTCGGGCGTCGTTTGGCCGGGTGTGCCCGTATCCACGAGGAGCGCACTGCGAAGCAGATCTTTCGGCAGGGTGACTATCTGCGGATCCTGACCCTTGCGGAAGTAGAGGGGTTGTTCCTCCCAGATCACCGCGAAATCGATGCCGCTGTGTCCCGGATTCATGGCATCTTCGATGGCGAGTGCCTCTGCGCGCTTCTGCTTGCCTAAGAGAACGCGGGTCAGGGCAATGACGAGGGCTGTTGAAGAACCCATTCCCTTCTTGAGGGGCAGTTGGTTTCGGATCGTCAACGTTCCGCGGAAAGAAGTGTTCTGTGCCTGCTCGAGGTGGAGGATGATCTTTTGCGCGTAGTCTTCCCATGTTGCTCCTCCGGAAATACCCAGCCACTTCAGCGTGAGACCGCGATTACTCGGATTCTCTTCGAACGTGACCTGCATTGCGAGAGGCGCCGGCACGGCAATGCCGGGATGTCCAAAGACCACGGCGTACTCGCCAGTCAGAATGATTTTGCCGTGGGCGACTGCAGTGTGCTTCATAGATGCATGTCATGGTGAGCGTAGTCGAACCATGATCGCTCTGTCATCCTTCGACTACGCTCAGGATGACACAAGGAGCAATTTTATCCTCCAAAGCGCCGAGCTCTCTTTGCGAATGCATCCACGGCTGTCCTGAGGTCCTGCGTGGTGAAATCCGGAAAGAGCTTATCCAAAAATACCCACTCGGCGTACGCGGACTGCCAGAGGAAGAAATTGGACGTGCGCTGCTCGCCCGATGTGCGGATGATGAGGTCTAAGTCGGGGAGCTCGGGATGATCCAGCAGTGCGCGGAGATCCTGTTCGGACGAAACCGTATTTTTGGCTTTGGCAAGCCCACGAATGACTTCATCTTTCCCGCCGTAATCCACGGCGAGATCGAGGATGAAATCCTCATAGAGCTTCGTCTCCGCTTCCACGTCCGTGATGAGGGAGGCGAGTGACGGGGGGATGCGGTCTTTGCGTCCCGAATGGATCAGCCGCGTTTTCTTCTCGTGGAACGTGGAACGTTCTTTCTGCAGATAGTTCTCAAAAATGGTCATGAGCTTCGCCACTTCCTTCGGATCGCGCTTCCAGTTCTCGGTCGAGAAGCACCAGACCGTGAGTACGGCGATGCGCGGATCGGCCCGGCACCAGTCCGTGATCGTCCGGAAGTTCTCGACGGCTTTCTCATGTCCCTGCCAGGGGTGCCATGCGCGCGCCTTGGCCCAGCGGCGGTTGCCGTCGGGAATAATCGCAATATGCAGGGCGTTGGGGTCTTTGGGGGGCATGGGACTTGGGACAGAGAACTTCGGACTTGGGAAATCATGATTTGCGCATGACCATGGGGAGGGCCAGATGGAACCAGGGCGCGTAGAGGAGGGGGTGAAGGTGCATGTCTTTCGTGAGTTCATCCGTCGAAATCCACTTGGCTGCGTTTACTTCGGAGGGATCCGGATGGAGCGGGGGATCGCCTGTGACCGTTCCGGTGAGGATGGTGTCGTACTCGTACTCTGTTCCGCGTCCTTGCGGGTCATCGGCGCGGTAGACGAATGACGGACCTTGCTTGAGCGGGCAGGTGAAACCCAGTTCCTGGTGAAGCCGCAGTTGCGCCGCGTCGGGCAGCACCTCGCCTTCCTGCAGGTGACTGCAGCAGGTATTCGCCCAGAAGAGAGGAAAGAGCGCCTTGTCTTTGCTTCGTTGCTGAATGAGCAATTCGTGTCTGCCGTTGTGGAATACGAACACGGAGAAGGCGCGGTGGAGCTGGCCGGGAGAAGTATGCGCGGCTGCGCGGTCTGCCGTGCCCATCGGCATGCCGTCTTCGGTGACGAGCAGAACCTTTGTCATCGGTTCCAGCATGGCTGGAGAGCGGAGGAGGATCAAGAAAATCGGGCAGACAAAAAAGGCGGCCGCGGCCGCCTTTTTCTCGTGCGATCTCAATTAGCGAAATCGAGCAGACGTGTTTTGTAGGGATGCAGTGCTTTCTCGATGGCACTGCGGATATTCATTGCTGTTGTCTTCGTCGTTCTTTCCAGGTCAACAACTGTCATCGCGAGCTGATGGCCGTCGAACACTTCTCCTTCCCTGTTGGTCAGATCGGCGATATTGATGTGATGCTCAGTGATAATACCTGTGATCTTTGCGAGTGCGCCGGGAATGCTTTCGTGCGTGACGGCAAGGCGGACAATCGGAACATGCTCATGGCCATTGCCGTTGTCGCTGGTTTCTTCTTCATCAATACTCACACGCGGCAATGTGTGCTTGGGCAGATTTTCGGGATTGACCGTGGCGCGTTGCGCGAATTCGATGACTCGCTGCGCCGCTTCCAGTCCCAAAAGCTCTTCCGTTCGGACATCCGATCCAGCTGTGTGACAGGTGCCAAGAAAGTTCGGATGATCAACGAGTCGTGCAAGCATCGGATCCTGCTCAAACATCTTCTCGTCCTCCTTACGAAAAACGTCAGCTCCACACAGTATTCCCTTTTCATCCATGGCATCAATCAGCGCTTCGAGGTCCACCACCGTTCCACGAGCGGTATTGATCAGGATCAAGCCCGGTTTCGCCAGTGCGAGGAGCTCTCTGGTGAGAACCGGTTTCTTGCCGTCGATGTGAATGGAGATCGCGTCTGATTTCAGCAGCAGTTCCTCCATGGATGTTTTCCCCGGGAGATCACGTTGATCGGTGAAGATCACTTCTTTGAAATGTGGAGCCGCCATGATCTGCAGAGCCTCGCCGATACGGCCACGTCCGATAATGCCGAGAACCATCTCATGTGTGTTCTGTGGCTTTGCCTCTGGAGCTTTTTTTGCCCAGCGGTGTTGTTTCAGGGCAATCATATTCGCATTCATTCTTCGTGTGAGGGCAAGCAGGAGCATGAGTGCATGCTGCGCGACCGGCTCCGAGCTGGGTCCGGGCGTACTGACCGTGGCAATACCTCTTCGCGAAGCTCTGCCCTTGTCGATGTTGTCGTGCCCGACGCCGGCGCGTGCGATAATTTCCACGTTTGGATGGCGCTCGTCGAAGTGGTGATCTTCGAGAAATTTCGATTCATTGTTACTGCGAATGAGCACGCCGCGCGCACGGAGCGCATCCCGAGTGATTTCTATGCCGGCAGCCTGTGAAAGCCTTTCGATTGCCGCAGAGTTTTTCACATCCCGCGGTTCGACGAGGAATGGAACAATCGTCCCGTCCGCAGTGATATCTCCACGGTACTGAGGAGTATTCTGCATGTGTGAGAGAGGAAAACAAATAAAAAATCACCCCCGGTTTTTCGGCGGGGGTGACGCGTGCATGTGGACTACGGACGTTCTCTCATGCGCGTGCATCCCCTGCTAAGGAGCAGCAGGAGGACACAGGGGAGCAGGAAAGGACGTACGCAGAATTCACGATGTCATCCTGCCATTGCCTTCAGCGCATGTCAAAAGCCATAGGGGGAAAAACGTGGAACTCCTGCAAAAACATGTCCTTATTTCTTTTCGTTTTTGAGCGGAATTTTTCGGCGAAACTGCCGTGCTCCTCGTTCGAGAGCTTGGAGCGGGTAACGGGGATCGAACCCGTGTCCTCAGCTTGGAAGGCTGATGCACTGCCATTGTGCTATACCCGCTTTGACAGAGGCAAAGAATCCGCAGGAGAGAATAGTGGGATGAGCGATTGTTGTGAAGGCACAAATACTGTTATGCAAGGTGAAGTGTTTGGGCAATAATTCGAATTATTCGTATTCAAAATAAACACTCAGCGAGTTTGTTTTCGTATTTGGGATGAGGGTGATTTTTAG
>Ga0172377_10003987_pt1 | contig 15206 bp, 18 predicted proteins | sample Pumphouse3metaG_FD_119749 | JGI IMG/M metagenome (GOLD analysis project Ga0172377, IMG submission 119749) | Leachate microbial communities from a municipal landfill in Southern Ontario, Canada - Pumphouse #3 metaG | ecosystem: Engineered > Solid waste > Landfill > Unclassified | place: Canada...
AGAGTTTGATAATAGTTTAAAAGATAAGAATTATAAGATGAATAAAGGATTCTTAAATAAATTGAAAGATTTATTTAAGTAATAAAGAATAATTGAAAAAAGGATATCTCTATGATATACTAGAGGCGTAAAACTAAAATTAGGAGGGACTATTAATGAATCAAATTTTTGCAAAATATGGAACTGTTATAATGATTGTAGTATGGATAGCGATTATATATTTCTTTATGGTTATGCCAAATAAGAAAAAACAAAAGAAACAAAAAGCAATGATGGAGTCTTTAAAAGATGGAGATGAAATTGTAACAATAGGTGGAGTAAAGGGAACTATTGCTAGGGTGGAAGAATCTTTTGTTGTTATAAAAATAGACAAAGGTACACATATGACTATTAGAAAGTCAGCTGTTGCAGTTGTACTAGACTAATTGATTATAATATAAAACGACAATTAGTAATGATTGTCGTTTTTTTTTACAAATCATTGTGTAATAAAGGATAAGATAAAATTATGAAAAAAAAATATTTGAATATTATGGTATTTTTTATATTTTTTAGTTTTAGTTTTTCAAGTACAATAAAAAATATAAGATTTAATAAATATCCACCTCAAATTGTTTTTGATATGGATGAACAGTCTCCTAAATACAATAGTGACTATGATGAATACAATAGATTATTATTTTTAGAAATAAAAAATAATAAAAATAATCAATTTAATTTAAAAAATCCCTTATCTAAGTATATGGAGAATATTAAACAAGTAAATTATAATAATTCCACAGGATTTTTTGTTAATTTAAAAAAGAATATATTTTATAAGGTTAGTATAAGGAAAAATCCATATAGAGTGGTGGTTGATTTATCTAAAAGTCGTCATAATAAGCAATATACTATTATTATAGATCCAGGGCATGGTGGAAAAGATCCTGGAGCAATGGGAAATGGATTAAAAGAAAAAGATTTGGTTCTTTCAATTGGAAAATATTTAAAAAAAGAACTAGATGAAGATTTTAATGTTGTTATGACAAGGGATACAGATGAGTTTATAACTTTACAAAATAGAAGTAAGATAGCGAATGGGTTAGAGGCAAATCTTTTTATAAGTTTACATATAAATTCATCTGAATCAACTAAAATGAATGGGATGGAAATATTTTATTTTTCAAAAAAATCATCTTCCTATGCTAGGAAAATAGCAAAATTTGAAAATAGTTTCGCAGAGAAATATGGTGAGGATACAAAGAAAATAGTTCAGATAGTAACTGATATTTCCTATAATAATAATCAGGCAGAGTCTATGAAATTAGCAGAAAAATTAAATGATGATTTATCACAAAAAATGAAAATGAAAAATAGAAAAATTCATGGGGCAAATTTTGCAGTACTTCGAGGAATAAATTGTCCAGGGATACTTATAGAAACAGGATTTATTAGAAATAAGTCTGACAGTAGAAAGTTAAGAAATAAAACAAATCAAAAATTTATAGCTAAAGAAATATCAAAATATGTGAGGGAATATTTTTATTAGGAGAAAATAATGAAAGAAGAAAAGAAAGAGGAAATAACAAAAAAAAATAGAGAAGTAAAATGGAGAAGCCTAAATAATTATTTTGGATTTATACTTTTAATTACTTTGATAACAGGCTATTTTTATTTTAATAGAGATTATACTCCTAAAAAAATACTTATAAAGAATATTTCTATTAAGGAAAATAAAGAGAGTAAACTTTATATTTATTATCCTGAAAAAGGGAAGTTATTAAATGAGGAGATCCCTGTTAAAGAAAAATTAGGAACAGATTATATTGTGAAAGATACTATAAAAAATGTTGTTTTAAAACTTGAACAATCAAATAAAATACCCCAGTTAGAGTTTGGGAATAAAGTGGATTATTTTATTTTGAAGGATCAAATATATGTGGATGTTCCTGAGATAATGTTTGGAAATATTAACTCTCCAAGGGATGAGCTATTGCTTTTATATTCTTTTATAAACTCATTAACTAATATAAAGGGAATAAATAGTGTTAGATTTTTAATTGATAATATTGATGTTGAAAAAATAAAATATTCTAATTTAATTAAAAATTATACTTATAAGGGGAATATTTAGTGTATAATAAGGGTGTATAAATACACCCTTATTTATTTAAGGAGAACCAAATGGATATAAAAGAAATTAGAGAAAAAGTTAAAAATAAACTATCATTAAAAAGATATAAACATACACTTGGAGTGGAAAAAATTGCAGTTATTTTAGCTAAAAGAAATAACTATGATGAAAAAAAAGTGAGAATAGCAGCTCTATTACATGATTATATGAAAGAAGAAAAGATAGATAAGTTAAAAGAAATTTGTAAAGATATAAAAGAAGTAAAAGGATATGAGAAATTAATAGAAATACTACATGGATTTGCAGCTGGGATAATTCTTTCTAAAGAATTTAAAATAAAAGATATTGAAATAGAAGAGGCAATTAAATATCATACAATAGGAAAAGAAAATATGTCAATTTTAGATAAAATAATTTATATTTCAGATGCAATAGAAGAGGGAAGAAATTATCCAGGAGTTGACATTATTAGAAAAAAAACTTATGAAAATATAGATGAAGGGATAATTGAAGAGGTTAAAAGGAAAATAAATTATCTAAATGCAAGAAATGGGGTTATTCATGAAAACACTTTAAAGATGTTAAAGGATTTAGAAAAAAGGAGATAATTATGGATGTAGAGGTAGCTTTAAAAAAATTAAAAACATATGTAGAAGAAAATAAAAAATCTGTTGGAATAGATGAGATTTATGATATTTTAAATTGGTCTTCTAAACTAAAGAAGAAAAATAGAGATATTTTAGACTCATGGGTAGAGTTAGGAGAATTAACAAGATCCAAAAGAGGAAAATACAATATTCCTGAAAATGTAGGGATGGTTAAAGGGGAACTTTCTGTTGTAAAAAACAAATTTGGATTTGTAGATACAGAAACAGAGGGGATATTTATACCAGGCTCTAAATTTAATGGAGCATTGGATGGAGATGTAGTTTTAGTAACTATTGCTGAATCCACAAGAGAAAAAGGTAAAAAAGAGGGAGAAATATATAAAGTTATAAAAAGGTCAACTGATAAAGTAATTGGGATATTATCTAAACAAAAAACTTTTGGTTTTGTTACACCAACTCATTCTTTTGGAAAAGATATTTATATACCTAAAAGATTTTTACAAAAAGCCAAAGATGGAGAATTAGTTTTAGTTAAAATAGATTTTTTTGGAGATAATGAAAGGAAACCAGAAGGACAAATAATAGAAGCTCTTGGGGATCCTTTAGATAGTGGTGTTATGATAGAAGGTCTTTTAAAAAGAGAGGGACTAGAAGAAAATTTTCCAAAAGATGTTTTGAGAGAAGCAAGGGGAATACCTAATAAAATTTCTAAAAAAGATTTAGAAAATAGAGTTGATATTAGAGATTTATCTTTAATTACAATTGATGGATCTGATGCTAAGGATTTAGATGATGCAGTATATGTTGATAAAAAATCCAATGGAGATTATAGATTAATAGTAAGTATAGCAGATGTAAGTTATTATGTTAAAGAAGATTCCCAAATGGATAAGGAAGCTTTTAAGAGAGGAAATTCAGTTTATTTAGTGGATAGGGTTTTACCAATGCTACCAAGAGAACTTTCTAATGGAATATGTTCTTTAAATCCAAATGAAGATAAATTAGTTTTCACATGTGATATGATAATTGATTCTCTCGGTAAAGTTAAAGACGTTAAAACTTATAAGGCAGTTATGAATTCAGTTCATCGTATGACTTATTCTAGTGTGAATAAAATATTTGCTGGTGAAATTGAGGAAACAGAAAAATATAAAGACATAAAAAAAATGATGTCTGACATGCTAGAGTTATCTAAAATAATTAGACAAGTTAAGTATAAAAGAGGAAGTATTGATTTTGACTTACCTGAAATAAAAGTAGTGTTAGATGAAAATAAAAAAGTAGATCATTTAGAAAGAAGAGATAGAGGAGAAGCTGAAAGAGTTATAGAAGACTTTATGATTACTGCAAATGAATCTGTTGCAGAAAAATTATTTTGGTTGGAAATTCCAAGTATTTATAGAACTCATGAAAAACCAGATCCAGAAAGAATAGAAAATCTAAATGAGGTTTTAGGAAAATTTGGATATAAAATTTGGTTAAGTTCAGAAGGAATTCATCCTAAAAAATTCCAATCTATAATTGAAGATTCCCAAGCAAAAGGAATTAGTATGATAGTCCATAAAATGATTCTTAGATCTTTAAAACAAGCAAGATATACTGAAAATAATATAGGACATTTTGGATTAGCCTCAAGTTATTATACTCATTTCACATCTCCAATAAGACGATATGCTGATTTGATGATTCATAGAATATTAGAAAATGTTTTAACAGGTTATCCCAATAAAAAATATACAGAAAAAATGGAAAAGGAATTACCAAATATTTGTGCTTCAATATCAAAATCAGAAAGAAGTGCAATGAAAGTAGAAGAAGAAAGTACAAAAATAAAAATTATAGAATTTATGTTAGGGAAAATAGGAGATGTTTTTAAAGGTACAATAGTTGGCTTTAGTAATAGAAAAGTATTTATAGAAACTGAGGAATTAGTTGAATGTATGTGGGATGTAACTAATTCATCACATTATTTTGAATTTAATGAAAAAGAGTATCATATGTTAGACAGGGATAATGGAGATATTTACAATTTAGGAGATAAAATTGAGGTAATAATAGCTAGAGTTGATATGGTAAATTTAGAAATCGAGGTATCTCCATATGTTAGAATGGAGGGGAGTAATGATATTAGCAAATAATAAAAAAGCTTTTTTTGATTATTTTATAGAAGATAGATTAGAAGTTGGGATAGAACTTGTTGGAAGTGAAGTGAAGTCTGTAAAGGCTGGGAAAGTTAGTATAAAAGAATCCTTTGTAAGACTTATAAATGGAGAATTATTTATCATGGGTATGTCCATAGTTCCATGGGAGTTTGGAAGTGTTTATAACCCTGAAGAAAGAAGAGTAAGAAAATTATTACTTCATAAAAAAGAAATAAGAAAATTTAATGAAAAAGTAAGTCAAAAGGGCTATACAATTGTAGCCCTAAATCTTCATTTATCAAGAGGTCGCGTTAAATTAGACATAGCTCTTGCTAGAGGAAAGAAAAACTATGATAAGAGGGAAAGTTTAGCTAAAAAGGATCAAAAAAGAGCAATGGAGAGAGAAATGAAGGAAAGGTATTAAATTGGAATTAATAAAAGAAACCAAAAGATTAGAGAAATATTTGGTAGAATGTGGAATAGGCAGTAGAAGAGAAATAAAAAAATATGTTCATGATGGAAAAATAAAAGTTAATGGGGAAATAACTTTAGATGAAAGAATTCATATAGATGAAAAATTTCATAGGGTTACCTTTAATAATATAAAATTAGAAAAAAAGATATTAAGATATTATATGTTAAACAAAGTATCAGGTTATATTACTGCAATGAAAGATATAAATGGTAAAAAAACAGTTAAAGATTTACTACCATCTTGTTTAGATACTAGTGGGTTGTCTCCTATAGGACGATTGGACAAAGATACAGAAGGTCTATTAATTTTTACTAACGATGGAGATTTATCTAAAAGGATAGCTTCTCCAGATAATAATTGCAGTAAAGTATATTATGTTGAATTAGATAGGGAAATAACTGATGAAAATATAATAAATCTTCAAAATAATATAAAAATTGATAATTATATTTGTAAAGCTGCAAAGGTTGAAAAAATAACTTCTAAATCTATAAATTTAACTATTACAGAGGGTAAATATCATCAAGTTAAAAAAATGATTAAAGCAATGGATAATAAAGTTAATTATTTAAAAAGAATAAAAGTTAGTAAGTTGGAATTAGGAGATTTAAAATTTGGAGAGATAAAAGAAATTAAAATAGAAGATATAATATAAAATAAAGATTTAATTAAATAGTAAAAAAGGGATAAATTCTGTATTAAAAAGAATTTATCCCTTTTTATTTTTTTAGACATTAAAGCAATGTTAACCTTTTAAATAAATTTTATTGTAATATTAACCATTTTACAGATATAATTAAAAATAATTAAAAAATTTAAAGGAAGTGATTTTTTGGAAAAAGCATTAAAATCAGGATATTTCATCACAGGAATAGGCACAGATATAGGGAAAACTTACGTAAGTGCTCTACTTTACAAATCATTAAGAGAAAAGAACAATGTTGGCTATTATAAACCCATTCAAAGCGGATGTTTTTATAAAGCTGATAAAATAATAGCTCCAGATGTTAAGTTTGTATGTGATTTTAGTGGGGTTAACTATGATAAGGATATGTGTACCTTTACTTTAATGCCAGAAGTATCACCTCATCTTGCAGCTGAAATGGAAAATAAGGAAATAGATATTAATAAAATTTATGAAAAAATAAAAATAAAAAAGAAAGAATACTCAACTGTTATAGTTGAAGGAGCAGGGGGAGTATATGTTCCAGTTATAAGAAACAAAATCTATATGTTTGATATTATGAAAGAGTTAAAATTACCAATTATTTTAGTTTCAAGTACTAAGGTTGGAGGAATAAATCATACTATGCTAACAATAGAATTTTTAAAAACAAAAGAAATTGAAATTCAAGGAATAGTTTTTAATGGATATACTGGAGAAAAATATGAGGACGATAATATTAGTGTTGTATTAGAGGATAGTCAAATAACAAATTATATAATAGTAAGAAAAGGTCAAAAAAGCTTGGGAAAAAATGATTTAATTAATTTATTAGGGGAGAAAAAAAATGAAAATAAATAAAAATTTAAGTGAATTACAAAAAAGAGATTTAAAACATATATTCCATCCTTGTTCTCAAATGAAAGATTATGAAGATTTTCCTCCAATTGTTATAGAAAAAGCAAAGGGGATGTATGTGTATGATGAATTTGGAAAAAAATATATGGATTGTATTGCAAGTTGGTGGTTAAATCCTTTAGGACATTGTAATGAAAGAATAAATGAAGTGTTAATTGATCAAGCTAATACTTTAGAGCATGTAATTTTTTCTAATTTTTCCCATAAACCAGCTATAGAACTTTCAGAAAAATTAGTTGAAATTTTACCAGAGGGTTTATCAAAATTATTTTTTGCAGATAATGGATCTTCAGGTGTGGAAGTAGCTTTAAAACTAGCTTATCAATCTCAAAACCAAAGGGGTTATAAAAAGAAAAGGAAATTTGTAACAATTAAAAATTCATATCATGGTGAAACAATAGGGGCGTTAGCTGTTGGGGATATTGATTTTTTCACAAAAAAATATAGACCTCTAATAAAAGAAGCTGTTAAAGTTGAGGGACCAGAATGTTTCAAATGTAAATTTAATAAAGAATACAAAACTTGTGGAGCAGAATGTTTTTCATACATGGAAGAAGAATTAAGGAAAAATCATGAAGAAATAGCAGCAGTAATTGTTGAACCTATTGTTCAAGGAGCAGGGGGAATGAAAATATATTCTCCAAAATATTTAAAAAAATTAAGAGAAGTAACAGAGGAATTAAATATAGTTATGATTGTTGATGAAATAGCTATGGGATTTGGAAGAACTGGAAAAATGTTTGCTAGTGAATGGGCAGGAATTTCTCCAGATATAATGACTGTGGGGAAAGCCTTGACAGCAGGATACTATCCTATGTCTATAGTTTGTATGAGAGAAGAAATATATGATTCTTTCTATGCTGATTATTCAGAAGGAAAATCTTTTTTACATTCTCATAGTTTTTCAGGAAACCCTTTAGGATGTAGAATTGCTTTGGAAGTTCTAACAATTTATGAAGAGGAAAATATATTAGCTCAAATAAATGAAAAAGGAGACTATCTAGAGGCAAAAATGAAAGAAGTTTTTGAGCAAAATGAAAACATAGGAGAAATAAGAAGAATAGGACTTATAGGTGTTTTAGAAATTGTAAAAGATAAAAAAACAAAGGAAAGATTTTCTTCAAAGGAAAGAGTTGGATATGAAATATATAAAACTGCTTTAAAAAATGGAGCAATATTGAGACCACTAGGAGATACTATTTATTTCTTACCTCCATTTATAATATCAAAGGAAGAAATAGATGAAATGGTAAATATTTGTAAAGTTTCAATTGATGAATTTTTTTCAAATAAAAAATAGATTTTAATTTTGAAATATAAGGAAGATTATAACTATGAAAAAAGACAAAATAATATCAGAATTAAATAGAAAAAAACTAGAAAATAATTTTAGAACATTAAAAATTTTCAATGAAAAAGATTTAAATTTATCTTCAAATGATTATTTAGGATTGGCTCATGATAGTAAATTGAAAGAAAAATTTTATGAAGAATTTAAAGATGAAATTTATTTGTCATCTAGTTCTTCTAGATTAATTACAGGAAATTATAGTGGAATTATAAATTTAGAATCACAATTAAAAGAAATTTATGGTAAACCAGCTCTTGTTATGAATAGTGGATTTTCAGCAAATAAAACAATAATAGAAACTTTTTACAATAAAGAGTCCTTAATAATAACTGATAAACTAAATCATGCAAGTATATATAATGGAATAATAGCAAGTAATTGTAAAATATCTAGATATAAACATTTAGATATGGAGCACCTTGAAAATATATTGAAAAAATACTCAGAAAAATATAATGATATATTAATTGTTTCAGAAACTATTTACAGTATGGAAGGGGATATGGCTAATTTAAAAAAATTAGTAGAGCTGAAAAAAAAATATAATTGCGATTTAATGATAGATGAGGCACATTCTTATGGAGTTTTTGGATATGGAATTGCTTATAATTTAGAATTAATAAAGGGTATTGATTTTTTAGTTATTCCATTGGGAAAAGGAGGAGGATCAATAGGAGCTTATATAATTTGTGAGGATTATTATAAGGATTATTTAATAAATTGTGGGAAAGAATTTATTTATACTACAAGTTTACCTCCAGTTAATATTTTTTGGAATTTATTTATTTTAAAAAATATGAATGAATTTGAAGATAGAAGAAAGAAATTAAAAGAATTAATAGAATTTACTTTTCTTAAAATAAAAGAATTAGAAATAAATGTAGTTTCAAAATCTCATATATTAGGTTTAGTTGTGGGAGATAATCAAAAAGTAGATATAATTTCACAAAATTTAAGAAGCAAAGGATATATAGTTTATTCTATTAAAAGTCCAACAGTAGGGAAGGGAACAGAGAGGATAAGGATAGGTTTAAATCCCAATATAACAAAAAAGGATATGGAAATTTTTTTAAAGGAATTTAAATATGAATATAATAATATTTTTTAATGGTTGGGGAATGGATGAAAAAATTTTTGAAAAATTAGAGAATAAAACAAATTATAAAATTTTAAACATATCATTTCCTTATAAAATAGATAAAGTTAAATTAAATAAGTACAAAAGAAAAATATTTGTAGGATGGTCTTTTGGTGTGTATTATATGTGCAAATTTTTAAATAAAAATAAAGATATTAGCTACCAAGAGGTTATATCTATAAATGGAACTCCTGAAATAATTGGTAAAAATGGAATTCCAGAAAAAGTTTATGACTTAACTTTAAAGCATATGAATGAGGAAAATTTAGAAAAATTTTATATTAATATGGATTATAAATTGATGACTAAAAGCAAAAAAATAGATGAATTAATTTATGAACTTCAATATCTAAAAGATAACTACAACCCTCAAGAAAATAAAGTTTCAAAAGCTATTGTAAGTATAAATGATAAAATAATAAAAAGTAAAAATCAAAATAAATATTATGAATCGAAGGGTGTAGAGATAAAAAAAATAGATGGAGGTCATTATATTTTTTCTCAATTAAAAAGCTGGGAGGATATATTAAAATAATTATGAAAGAATTTAATAAAAACTTTTCAACATATGATGATAATGCAATAGTACAAAAACAAGTGGCCAAAAAACTAATTAATTTAATAAACAATAAATTTAAAAATACTAATTATCCTAAAGTAATTGAGTTGGGATGTGGAACAGGAATATTTACAAGATATGTTATAGAAAATTTAGAATTGGAGAAATTAGATTTAAATGATTATTTTGATACTAGAGAATATTTAAAAGATATAAAATATCATGAGTTTATAAAAGAAGATATGTCAAAATGCTTAAAAGAAAAATATGACTTAGTTATTTCAAGCTCTAGCTTTCAATGGATAGATGATTTAGAAAAGTTGTTTCAAAATATTTCTGAAACAACTAATAAGTTAGCTTTCTCTGTGTATTTAAAGGGTAATTTAAAAGAAATTCAAGAGCATTTTAATGTTAGTTTAAATTATAAAACAAGAAAAGAAATTATATTATTATTAAAAAAATATTTTTCTAAAGTAGAAAGTTTTGAAGAAAAAAAAGTTGTTGAATTTAAAGGGCCATTAGATGCATTGAGACATTTGAAAAAAACAGGTGTAGGTATAAATTCAAAATCAACTGTCCATAAAATAAGAACTTTTAGGAATAAAAATCTTTCATATAGTGTTGGATATTTTTTATGTTCCAAATAGACTAATAAATGTGGTATAATACTCAGCAATACATAAAAAAATATATTACATATATTAAACGGAGGTAATTATGAAGGTAGGATTATTTGGTTTTGGAGTAGTAGGAAAAGGTATTTATGACATTATCGATACTAAGAAAACTTTAAATTTAAAAAGAATTGAAATAAAAAAAGCTTTAGTGAGTTCAATTAAAGGAAGAACTTTAGATATCCTAACTATAAATCCTCAAGAAATAATACAGGATGAAGAGATTGATACTGTAGTAGAAGTTATGGGTGGAATATATCCAGCTTATGATTACATTATAGCTTCTTTAAATGCTGGTAAAAATGTAGTGACAGCAAATAAAGCTGTTGTAGCTGAAAATTTTGAAGAATTTATAGAGGTTGCTAAAAAAAATAAAGTAAAATTTTATTATGAACCTAGTGTATGTGGAGGGGTTCCCATAATAGAAGGATTAAAAAAAGTTAAAAAAGTAGATGAAGTTTCTGAGATTGGGGGAATATTTAATGGTACTACAAATTTTATTCTGGATAAAATGACTAAATATTCTGCTGAATTTCAGGAAACATTAGAAGAAGCCCAAGAAAAAGGTTATGCTGAATCAGATCCTTCAGCTGATATAGATGGAATAGATATTTTAAGAAAAATAATTATTTCTTCCTCAATAGCTTTTGATTTTTTAGTTCCAAAGGAAGAAGTTAAAGTTTTTGGAATTAGAAATATTTTAAAAATAGATATAGATTATTTTAAGAAAAAAAATAGAGTTATTAAATTAATGGCTATAGGGAAAAGAAAAAATAATAATTATATTTGCTGTGTTGAGCCAGTTGCTTTTGGTTTTAATAAAGTTGAGGCAACTGTCCCTACAAATTTTAATATTGCTTTTTTAAAGGGGGAGACAATAGGAGAACTTAAATTTTTTGGACAAGGGGCAGGAAAATATCCAACTGGAAATGCAGGAGTTCAAGATTTAATAGAAATATTAGAGGAGAAAGAATATGATTATCCAAACTTCACTAAAAAATTAGTAAAGGATTCTTCATTAATAAAAGGAAAATATTATATTAGAACGGTGAAGAAAATTAATCTTGAGCAAGTAAATTTTGTAGAAAAAGAAGAAAAAATTAATGATTATAATATATACCTAACACAAGAAATTACAAATGATAAAATGCATGAAATTATTAAATTAATGAATGATAAAAATATTTTTTTCCTAAGAATTGATTAAAAATAAAGGAAAAGTCATATAAATTTAGAATAATATAATAACAGAAGTTTTTAAATTTTTATTTTATTAATCTGTATAAGGAGGCTTTGTTATGAAAAAATTGTTAATACCTTTAGACGGGACAGAAAGAAGTATGCATTCAATTAACTTAGTTAAAAATCTTTATAAACCTGAAGATGTTTCAATTACATTATTGTATGTTAAAGAAGATGCTAAATTGTTTATTGAAGAGATGGATTATTCAGAAGCAGAAAAGGAAATGCAGGAAAAGATAGCTGAAGCTGTTGATCAATTGGAAAATTATGATGTAACTACTAGAGTTGGATTTGTTGAGCCAGGTAGAGAAATATTAAGAATTGCAAAAACAGAGAGTAGTGATATTATAGTAATGACTAAATCTACAAAAAAAGGATTGACTCGTATGATAGGATCTGTAACTAATTATGTAGTTAAGCATTCTCATTGTATAGTTATGATTGTTCCTGAATAGATTAAAAATTTAATTATATGAAAAATTCCTTCAGATTAATCTGAAGGAATTTTTTCTTTAGAATTATTTAATGTTTCAGGATTAAAATAACCTTTGTTTTTAAAATCAGTTTTAAAGTTTATACTTTTATCTTTATTAAAATAAGTCCAGATTCCAAATTTCAATCCATTTTTATAAATTCCAGTTTCTTTTAAATTTCCATTTTCATAGAAATTTTGGAAATTTCCATCTTTTTTTCCATTTTTATAATTAATTTTAGTTTTTATATTAGAATTTTCAAAAAATTCTATAAATTCTCCATTTAAAAGTCCATCAGTATAGTTTTTTATTTCTTTACAATTATCATTTTCATAAAAGGTTTTAAAAGTTCCATTTTTCAAAGGAACAGTTTTTTTTAAATTACTACAACCTATCATAAAAAATAAAGTGAGGAACAATAAAGATAATTTTTTCATAATTTTAAATAAACTCCTTTCATATTAAAGTTCTATAGGAATAAAGGATCGTCTTCAAGAGAAGTGAAATCAGTTGAAGAAACAGTTGTGTCACTATTTCCAGATGATTCTTGAGAAATTGTAGCTTCAGGTATTGAATTAGTTTGTAAAGATTTACTGTTTTTATTTTCAAAAGAATTAGTATTTACATCAGAATAGATATTTTCTAATCTTTTTTTTATGTTTGAAGTATACTCTAAGAATGTAAACTTACTTTTTTCAAAGACATCTTTTCTTTCAACAGTTGAGATCATATAGATTTTATTATCAATATTAAAAGTTTCTTTTTGAGATGCATTTAACAAAATTGAATCAATAGCATAATTTTTTAATTCATTTTTAGAACTTAAAAACATAGATTTTGAATAAGGATCAACATTTTTTAAAAAATCATTAAAGTAAGTATCCACTTCATTAGTTACATTTTTTTTCAACTTAACTAAAGAGTCTTTTTTTGCTTTCCCTTCAGACACAAAGGTTCCTGCAGAAGATATTCGATTAGATCCTAATCCATAGATTTCACTTTTTAAATCAACGTATTCAGATACTTTATTTAAAACTACTGGGGAAGAAGTACTAGAAGGAATAGATGGTAGTCCAGTACATCCTATAAAAAAAGTTGTTATTATAAATGTTAATATTTTTTTCATTATAAAACCTCCAAATAAATTAATTAGACATATTAAAATTATACAGTCTATTCATATATTTAGCAAAATTATTTTTTCTTCTTTTCTAATAGGCAAAATTCAACATTTTCTAAAGATATTTTTTTTAGTAATAAAAAATTTAAATTAATTTCAACTAATTCACCATAATAATCATCTAAACTAAGGATAATATAGTCAGTATCTTTTAGTTTAATTTCTTTTAAATCTGAAAAAATATAAGTATTGCAAAAAGAACCAAATATTTTTTGAGCAGCTGTTCGAGACAAATAATTATTTTGGATAGCAATATTAAAAATTTTTTCATAACTTCTACAAGCAGAAATTATTTCAGTGAAGACAGCTTTGATTATAGAAATACTTAATTCAGGGTAATTTGAAGAAATTTTAGATATTATTTCATCTTCTCTACTTGGAACATAGAAATTATTTTTTTCTTGTTTTTTTATCTGACCAACTTGTTTGACAATATCAATTCTTTCTAAAATAAGTTTAGCTATTTTATTGTCGATATTATCTAATTCAAGCCGTAAGTTTGTTAAATTTTTATTAATGATAATCACCTCGTAATAGTTATAGATTTTTAAGTTTATTCTATATTATAATGTAATAGAATGCAAATAAATGTTGAAATATTTTTAAAAATCATATAAAATAGTGGTTACGAAATCAAAAATAAGGAGGAAGAGAATGAGATTTTTTTCTCTAAGAAAGAAAAAGTACGCAACATTAACAGTTAAGGATTCAGATCAGACTAGTACAGTAATAGAAAAAGAAAAAAATGGAATAACAGAAGAGGTATCAGAATTGTGGGAAAAATGCCCAGAATGCGGAGAGATAACAATAAAAAAAGATATAGGTAGAAATTTAAAGAAATGTCCTCAATGTGGTTATTACTATAAAATGACTGCAGAAGAAAGGATGAATTTATTAATTGATGAAAATACATTTGAAGAAAAAGACAAAAATTTAGAAACTAAAGATTTCTTAGAATTTGAAGGTTATGAAAAAAAGATAGAAAAGTCAAAAGAAAAGTCAAATATGAATGAAGGTGTATTGTCTGGAATAGGAAATATTTTAGGTATAAAAGTAAGTATAGCTATTATGGATTTTAATTTCTTAGGTGGAAGTATGGGGTCTGTTGTTGGTGAAAAAATAACAAGAGCACTAGAAAGAGGACTAAAAGAAAAATTACCAGTGGTTATTGTTGCTAGTTCAGGGGGAGCTAGGATGTATGAAGGGATTGTTTCCTTAATGCAAATGGCTAAAACCTCAGCAGCTGTTGAAAAATTAAAACAAGCTGGAATTCCCTTCATATCAATTCCAGTAAATCCTACAACAGGGGGAGTAACAGCTTCCTTTGCGATGCTAGGGGATGTAATAATAACTGAACCTAATGCATTAATAGGTTTTGCAGGTCAAAGAGTTATAGAGGAGACTATTAAGCAAAAATTACCAAAAGGATTCCAAAGAAGTGAATTTTCGTTAAAACATGGAATGGTTGATATGATTGTCAAAAGAGAAGATATGAAAGAGACAGTTGCTAAAATTTTAAGCAATATCTTGTAGTAGATAGGAGGTTATGGTGAAATTTGAAAATGAACTTTGTGAAATAGAAAATAAAATAGAGGAATTGAAGCAGTTTTCTGAAGATAAAAATATTAATTTAGATGATGAAATTGAAAAATTAGATAAAAAATATAAAA
>Ga0172377_10003991_pt1 | contig 15192 bp, 13 predicted proteins | sample Pumphouse3metaG_FD_119749 | JGI IMG/M metagenome (GOLD analysis project Ga0172377, IMG submission 119749) | Leachate microbial communities from a municipal landfill in Southern Ontario, Canada - Pumphouse #3 metaG | ecosystem: Engineered > Solid waste > Landfill > Unclassified | place: Canada...
ATTTCCAGAGGCAATTGGTGCGATAACGGGTATAAACTTTTCATGCAAAAGATTTTGTATTACAGCCGAATCCACCTTGTTAATCTCTCCGACAAGTCCGTATTTTCCGCCGTCTTTTGGCACCGCCGTGATAAAGTTTGCGTCTTTACCCGTGATACCTAGCGCCTTTGCGCCGTGAAGGTTGAGCAATGTTGTGATCTCTTTGTTGATATTTCCGCTCAAAACCATCTCTACGACTTCCATGACCTGCTCGCTCGTCACGCGCATCCCATCGACAAACTCGCTTTTTATCTGAAGTTTATCAAGCATCTCATTGATTTTATTGCCGCCTCCATGGACGATAACAGGTTTGATGCCGACAAGATACAAAAGAATAATATCTTGCGCAAATTTATCTTTGAGTTCTGGATTTATCTGCGCAGAACCGCCGTATTTGATGACAAAAATTTCATTCGCATATTTTTTGATATAAGGAAGTGCTTCAAGTAGCGTTTTTGCTGTTTGTATCTTTTCTATCAAGGTTCTTCTCCTCTTTATTTTGTATCTTTATCTTTTGTAAATTCGATGACATCTTCTTTACTTTCTACTTTTGTTTTTGGTTTATCAAACGCTTTTTGCGCATCTTCTTCTACATACTGCATACACTCTTTTGGCATTGTCGCCCCCGGTTCAGAAGCTATCTGGTCACACATAGTTGCATTAAAAGTCATGTTAGAACATCCTGCGAACATAAACGCAAGCAGGAATAAAATAGAGTATTGTTTCATTATTGGTTCCTTGAGATTATTTCTTTTTGACTATCAGGTCGAGATATTTTTGTGGTGTGGCTTCTTTCATCGCTTCTGCAAGCCATCGTATCTGAAAAAACGCAGCACCGCTGTCTCTGAGTGTGAAGTAGTTTTTGAGGCTTCTAAGGTTAAAAGTCACGACCATATCAACTTTGACGTTATCGGAGATAATATGCTTAAACGCATCTCCGACATTGCGTTTTTTCTTACCCTCTTGAAGTGCGGCAAAAAGTGCCTCAGCATCATGAGCATGTTTATCTAAAAGTTCAAGCGAGCTTTTTGCGACGGCGATAGAGTAAAAATCTTCTACCGTATTTGACTGGTACATGAGCTTATCATACATCGCACCGATTTCTATGGTGTTGTACTCTTTGTTTGTTGTCACAAACATATCAAAAGAGAGAACAGTGTCAATAAAAAAATCTTTACCGCCGCCATGTAAAGAGGCAACAAAAGCGTTAATAACTGAACTCATCGTGTAACGAGTCGAACGCACAGATATTGCCTGAATACGGTGACGAGCGTGTTCTTGTAGAACGCCACGGCTTGTACCTCGTACCAAATAGCTCAGATTTGCATGCTCAAGTATGGAGTGATGAAAGTAGGTCCACGCCAGCTCGTCCAATAGTTCAGACTCTTCTATTGCGTTTATCTCCTGACACATCTGTGTATCAGGCAAAGCAGTTTCGATATCTTGTATAACTCCATTCTCGCTGTTAGCAAAAGAGTCATAACAAGTTCTTGCAGCCGCTTCCGCTACGCCGATACCAGTTTGTTGTAGCAAAACAACTTCAGGTTTTGAGTACTCGATACCGTACATCTCTTGCATCACTCAACCTCCACATTATTTGGCACAATTTTACAATATATAAACTTGATTTTTTAGTAATCGAAGTAATTATTCTGTAATACGGAGACTTTATAATTTTCCACTTAATTAAGGAGTACGCCACTATGAAATATTTATTGATGCTTTTTGTAAGCCTTTTTACCCTGCATGCAAATACATTAGATAACAGTGCAATACAAAAAGGTCAAGAACAAAAAATAGAAATAAGCAAAACTTTTCGAGAGAGTGTGAATGATGCAAATGACATCATAAAAAGAGGTGAATACTGCAAAATTTTAAAATACAAATCTGATACTTTATCCATCATAGAGCAACTTAAACTTCTAAATATATCTCAAGAAAATAGACAAGCGATACAAGATGATATAACTCTCTATTTTACACTTATCAATAATATAAGCAGCAAATTACAAGAAAAAGCTCCAAAACTTCAAGAACATCAAAAAACGCTCATTGATAACTTACATGGCACTGACAAAAGAATATCAGCAATAGGTTTGTCGGAACTATCTCAAAATTGGTATGAAATCAAAAATATCAATAATAATTTTATAAGAAATCCCAATGCAAAATTAGAAGAGGCATTTCACACGAGACTCACTGCCATGACAACAATCATCACCGAACTTTATCTCGATGAGCAACAGGAAAAACCTTTATTTCAATATCTCAGCGAATATGAAAATTATTTTAAGGAACTGAGTGCTGCATATAGCAGTGCCGAATACAAAAATCTAAAAAAAATAAAACCACTCAGCTATAAAATAAAAGCACAATTAGAGTTTTTAGCGCCCTACAACTAAAAGCTGCTGCAAAACTATTTTTGTATGCCGTTTAAAATAGGCACAAAATCGCAGACTTCTAGCTCTGTTTTTTCAATAGTAGCACCTTTTTTTTGAAAACGGGTGATGACTTGTTTTGAACCGACATCCATAGGTGCTACCAAAATACCGCCATCACGAAGCTGATCAAAAAGCGTCTGTGGAATCTGTTTTGCTGACGCAGAAAAGAGTATCCTATCATATGGAGCGTATTGCTTCCAGCCTGTTTGTCCGTCATCTATCTTGGTGTGAATATTCTCAATCCCAAGCTCACGAAAACGTACCTTTGCTTCCATCATGAGCATCTCAATACGCTCTATAGTAAAAACGCCACGAAAGATATGAGAAAGGACTGCTGCCTGATATCCACTTCCACAACCTATTTCAAGGACTTTATCAGCCCCTTTTGGTTGCAAATATTCGGTCATCTTTGCCACTGTAAGCGGTGAGCTGATATATTGCTTTGCACCTATTGGCAAAGCATCGAGTTTGTATGCATTATGTTTAAAACCGCTTGGTACGAACACTTCACGACTTGTAAGTGCTATTGCGTTTTTCACCTCTGGACTCAAAGTAAATTTTTCACTGCACTCTTGTGCTAAACGCGCTGTTTTTGTTGCCGTGATTCTATCCATCTATTCCCACATTCATATATCGCCTCATAAGGCTAATCTCTTTTTTATTATATTGAAGCTCTAAGCAAGGCGTATTCCCATTACGCAGTTCTACGCCTTGCGGATCTATGATCCCGCTGAGTTTTGTGCACTCTTCGTTAGCGCTGTCACTTGCAACAACATAACACTGGTTCATAACAGCAAGTGCGTTTGTGAGTGTTTGAAAATGCTTCGCACGTAAAACTCCCCACCATGAAGGCACGACAATAACATCACTGCCTTCAAGTTGCTGCCACAAAACTTTAAAACGCAGCTCAAAGCAGATAAGAAGACCTATTTTAATTCCTTCGATTTCTACTATCTCTACTTTGTTTAAATCACCTTCACTAAAGTGCTCATGTTCTCCGCCAAAATGAAAAAGCCTCGCTTTTGCCCGCTCATGTACAAGTTTTCCATTATGAAATATCTTGGCAAAATTAAAAATTTCTCCATTGCGTTTTTCAATTATAGTCAAAACAATGATTCTATCTTGAGAAACTTTTTCTATCTCTTGCGTTGCATAAGACGCAAAAGCGCAAACTTCTTCAAAATGTTCATAATCAAAACCGCTCAAACACACCTCATGAGCTACTATCAAAGAGTTGTTTGGTGTTTGTTTTATAAGTGTTAGTAGTGTTTGTAAGTTAGTGTTATAGTTAGGAGTTGTTTCAAATGAGAGCGCGCAAAGTGTATATGCGCTCATCTTTTAAAAATCATCATCAAAAGAAAGACTTCCTTTTGAGTAGTTTGTTACCGTTCCCTCAAAGAAGTTTGTTTTTTGGTCATTAAATTTTGCAAAGTCTCCTACCCATTTTATAGGGTTTGAAACATTGTAAAGCTTATCAAAGCCGACTGCGTTTAATCTCTCATCTGCCAAAAATTGGATATATTGTTCAACTATTTCATCTGTAAGACCAAGGATTTGCCCTTGCGTGATATATTTACCCCATGCTGCTTCGAGCTTGACCGCTTCTTTAAACATCTCAATAACTTCAGCTCTGAGTTTATCTGTAAAAAGATCAGCTCTCTCTTTTCGAAGTGTATTGATAAGATTCTGGAAAAGTACCAAGTGTGTTACTTCATCTCTTTGTATAAAACGAATCATCTGGGCACTTCCAAGCATTTTTCCAGAACGCGCAAGAGTATAAATATAAGCAAAACCGCTGTAAAAATAGATACCTTCAAGTATCTGATTTGCAAAACAAGCCTTGAGAAAGTTATACTCTGAAGGATTTTTTGCAAGTTCTTGATAGACACGAGCTATTGCATCATTTTTATTTTTGAGCATCATATCACGACGCCATAAGTCATAAATCTCTGCTGAATTTGTTGAAATACTATCAACCATAACCGCATAAGACTGTGAATGTAATGCTTCTTCAAAAGATTGTCGCACCAAAATCAAGTTCACTTCAGGAGCCGTAACATATGGATTTACGTTATCAATAATGTTGTTTGTTTGAAGCGAATCCATAAAAATAAGCTGAGAAAGAGCCTTATCATACGCTTTTTTTTCTGTTTCAGTAAGATTTTTATAGTCAATAACATCGCGTGTCATATCTACTTCTTTTGGAAACCATGTATTGTTTAACATCATCTCCCAAAGATTGTACGCCCACTGATATTTGATATTATTGAGCTCAAAAATACCTGTCGGATTACCGCCAAAAATTCTTCTGTCATTTACATTTTCTGTAGAATCTGGATTATATATCTGTTTTCTATTCATGTGTATCTCCATGCACTTTATAAAGTCTGTGATTATACCATTTCAACATAAATATTAAATTTTCTAAAAAAAGGAAGGGAAAATGGAGGGAAAAACACCTGCGAAAGAGTCGCAGATGCTAAGAAAAAAGATTATTTACGAGAGTATCTTTTTCTTTCTGATTCAGTAAGGTATTTTTTACGAATACGGATACTTTGTGGAGTGATTTCAAGAAGTTCATCATCTTCAATCCATTCAAGTGCACGCTCAAGAGACATATCACGAGGTGGGATAAGTTTGATTGCTTCATCAGCACCTGATGAACGAACATTTGACTGAGCTTTACCCTTAATAGCGTTGACGACAAGGTCATTTGAACGTGAATGCTCACCAACAATCATCCCTTCATATACTTTTGTCTGTGGTCCAACAAAAAGTACACCACGATCTTGGATATTAAATAGTGAGTACGCAAGTGTCTCACCATTTTCCATAGATACAAGTGCGCCGTAGCTTCTTGACTCCACTGAACCGCTGTATGGACGGAATTCTAAGAATGAGTGGTTCATAATACCCTCACCTTTAGTATCTGTCAAGAATTGACCACGGAAACCGATAAGTGCACGCGCAGGAATTTCAAACTCGATTCTCTGGAAGCCTTGTCCCATTGGAACCATTGCTTTCATTTCAGCTTTTCTTTTCCCAAGTTTTTCGATTACAGCACCACTAAATGCTTCAGGAACATCGATTACAAGGTGTTCAAATGGTTCGCATTTAATGCCTTCAATCTCTTTTACGATAACTTCCGGACGGCTTACACCAAACTCAAAGTTTTCACGACGCATATTTTCTGCAAGAATAGTGATTTGAAGTTCACCACGACCGGAAACTTTAAATTTACCCTCACCTACAACTTCAAGTTTCATGGCAACGTTTGTTGTCATCTCTGCTTCAAGTCTGTCTTTGAGTTTATTTGAAGTAACATGTTTTCCTTCTTGACCCGCAAGCGGAGAGTCATTTACAGAAAATACAACCGTAAGCGTAGGCTCTTCGATGTGCATTGGATCAAGAGGCATAGGATTTTTAGGATCACAAACAGTATCTCCAACATCGACGGTCTCCAAACCTGCAAACGCAACGATATCGCCCGCTTCAGCTTCTTGGATTTCCATACGATTTAGACCGTGAAAACCGATAAGTTTAGAAATTTTACCTTTTACAAGTTCACCATCTGCTTTTGCAAGCATGATGTTGTCACCTTTTCTAATAACACCGTTGAAAATACGAGAAATCCCGATTTTACCAACATAGTTATCGTAGTCAAGTGTAAATACCTGTGCTTGAGTAGGATTTTCTCTATCGCCTTCCGGTTCAGGAATTTGGCTTAGGATCGTCTCAAAGATACACTCAAAGTTTCCATCTGGGTCTGCCATGTCAAGTTTCGCAATACCATCACGCGCAGCTGCGTAGATGATTGGGAAATCTAATTGATCTTCAGTAGCATCCATAGCAGCAAAAAGGTCAAACATCTCATCAACAACACGCTCAGGCTCAGCTGAGGGTTTATCGATCTTGTTGATAACTACGATTGGTTTTTTACCAAGAGCAAGCATCTTTTTAACAACAAATTTTGTTTGGGGCATAACACCCTCGTACGCATCCACAAGTACCAAAACACCATCTACCATTTTAAGTACGCGTTCAACTTCTCCACCAAAATCCGCGTGACCCGGAGTATCGATGATATTGATTTTATGATCTTTATAACGGATCGCTGTGTTTTTAGAAAGAATCGTGATTCCACGCTCTTTTTCAAGTGCATTACTATCCATTGCTCTTTCTTCGTGTTGCTCATGAGCACCGTATGTTCCTGATTGCTCAAGCAATCCATCAACCAATGTAGTTTTACCGTGGTCAACGTGTGCGATAACTGCAATATTTCTTATCTTTTGCAAGTGTGTTCCTTTTTGTTCGTTTCAAATCTACCTGAAACTTTAGGCTAAAAATTTTCGCGATTATACCTAAATTAATGTTATACTACCATTCAAAGCACATAAAAACTTATATTTAATAGCAAATTTCATAATATTGTGAAATAAAATCCTTCAAAAAGTGCAAAATGATTCACTATCCAAACACCTTAGACATCATCTTTAATAGATTAAAAAAACTTCATATCAGACCGATAATCGTCGGTGGTTACATACGCGATAGCCTTCTTGGAAAAGAATCTAAGGATATTGACATAGAACTTTACGGCGCAACATCGCTTGAATATATCGAAGAAGTTTTAAAAGAGTTTGGAAAGATTATCACCGTAGGGAAAAGTTTTGGCGTTTGCAAACTTCTTTACGATGATCTTGATCTTGATTTTTCACTTCCAAGAACTGAAACCAAAGTATCCACTGGACACAGAGGTTTCAAGATATCTACCTTTGCCAATCTTGATTTTAAAACTGCTGCCCTAAGACGTGACTTTACACTCAACGCGATTGGTTTTGATGTAGAAAATAAAATTTTTCTTGATCCGCATAATGGCAGAGAAGCTTTAGAAAAAAAAGTTTTACATTATGTCGATAAAAAAAGTTTTGTGGAAGATCCGCTTCGAATTCTCCGCGCTGTACAGTTTTGTTCACGATTTGATTTTTCCATGAGCGAAGAACTTTTCGTTCTCTGTGGAGAGATGGTTTCACAAAATATGCTCCAAGAACTTCCAAAAGAGCGTATTTACGAAGAGACAAAAAAACTTCTGCTCCAATCAAAAAAACCTTCTGTCGGTCTTCTTCTGCTAAAAAATTTAGGTGCGTTTTCTTATTTTAAAGAGTTTCTCTCTATAGATGAAGATGTATGGCAAAAAACGCTTCTCGCAGTTGATTTTATGGCAACACAACTCACAAATGATACCCGCACTAATATGGTGCTCATGTTAGGACTTTTGTCTCTCTCTTTTGAGAAAAATGCAAAGATTTCCTTTTTGGAACGATTGAGTAATGAAAAGAAACTCTTACCTTGCGTTTTGAAACTTCAAGAATGTGATTTGCAACAAGCAATGAGTGATACTTCACTTATGCGACTTGCATGTAAAACAACGCTGCAACACTGCGTTTTATTATCTCTTGCTCTTTATCCACAAAACGCAGCGATGTACTTAGCTATTCAAAAGCGTGCGCAAAAATTAAAAATATTATATAAAGAGCCAAAAGCACTATTACATGGAAAAGATTTGATAGCTTTAGGGCTTAAGCCTTCGGTAGAATTTTCACAAATATTAAAAAATGCCTACGAAGCACAAATAGACGGAAAATTTAAAACAAATAAAGAAGCACAATTGTGGCTAAAAAGAGAACTATTTTCCTAGCACCTGCATTTTATTTTTTAACTCTTCAATAGAGTGCACACCATTGATAGAAGTCTTCAAAGCTTCATGAAGTTTAGAAGCATAAATTTGTTTATTTCTCCTATCAAATTTTTCAATAATTTCTTTGTAAACTTCTAAAAAATCTTGTATATATTCAACGGTAGTTATTGATATTTTTTTATGTACGGCTATCATCAATACTAAGTCAAAAGCTTTTTTGATCTTAGTATCCATATCGTCGGCTTTGAGATATCTTTGTTCACTCTCTTCATCGACAAGAGTCAGTTTTTTCATTACCTCACTCAAACCAAACTCACAAACATCAAAGCCTGTTATCCGGTTGTTAAGATATGCTCTCATATCAGTGAGGTTCATTTGTGAAATTTTTTCAGTAATATGTGCATTGGTCTGCGCTTCTTCGCTTGGCGTATGCTTTTTAGCAAATAAATTTTCAAACATAAAAACTCCTCAACTTCCTAAAACTTTAAAGTTTTGAACTGTCAATCTCTATCACAGTGTGTACATTGCCCCGAGGGTTGAAGTCTGCTGTCAACTTTAAATATTTAGGCTTTATTTTATCATAAATAACATCATAGATTTCATTCGCTGCGTTTTCATGAGAAATAGATCTGTTCATAAATGAATTGATATAAAGTTTTATTGCTTTAAGTTCTACCACATAAGCATCAGGAGTATATTCAAGATAAATCGTTGCAAAATCCGGATACCCGCTTCGTGGACAAAGTGAACAAAATTCAGGTAATGTTACCTTTATAAGATAATTTTTTTTATGTTCATTTGGCCAAATTTCCAAATCTTTTTCTATATCAAACTCACTCACTATTTTTTCGCCATATTTCATTTTAATCCTTTTTTTAATAACTCTAGTGGTGCAAAATATTTTCCCTGCATATAGTCAATCCCTATATTTTGCACTAATTTTAAATCATTTTCATCTTCAATAAGCTTAATCCACGTTTTTACATTTTTCTTATGAGCGGTTAAAACAAAACCTGCAACTATTTCCTGATGACTTTTTATCTCTTTTGTGTAAAACGAATCAAACCGTACGACATCTATATCCAAATCTCTTAAATATAGAAAAGATGTATGTATTGAACCGAGTCTGTCAATACCAATAAGAATACCCATTTTTTTTAAAGATTTTACTATAGCGTTGTATTTATCAATGTTTGAATAATATTCATTTTCACAAAGCATAAACATTATTTTATTTTTTACAAAAGGATAATGTTGAAATAAATCTTTCATTTTACTCAAAAAGATCGGATTTCTAAGTGATCTAGGTGCAATATCAAAAACCAAAATTTCCTCTATTGTCTCATCAATTTTACTAATCGTTTTTTCCAAAACCATCAAGTCATATTCTAGCATCAACCCTAGTTTAGATATAGCTTTCATATACATTTTTTGGTAGATCATTTTTCCATCAGAGGTTTGCAGTTTTATAAAACACTCTTTTAAAACAGCTTTATCTTTTTCAAATATATTTTGTGTCATAACAATAAAAGTTTTGCGTTTAAGAGCATCTATAACCAAAAATTCCAAATCATTTGGAGCAATTACATCATTGTTTTGGGAAGATTTTTTATGTCTGTGCATCTCTTGTATTTCAAAGAGGTTTTCAATCATATATTCTAATTCATTTGAAAAACTTGTATCTGTTATCGCACCTGAAATTTTTATCTCAATGTCATCTATTTTAAAGTCCTCTGCCTGTAAACACATGAGCTCTAAAACAGTGTTATATTTATTTTTATTTCCTTTAAATCCAAGCACAAAGTCTCCGCCTTTGATATGCCCTAGCGGAAAATTTTTTATATCTTTTTTTTCTATATATGTACCAATCCATTTTGCAACTTCAAAAAGAACCTTATCTCCGTTTTTAATACCATAAAGAGTATTTATATCATGAAGATTATCTATACTTATAAGCACTAGAGTATATTCTTTTTCTTTTTTGAGTTCTTTTTTAAGATACTCATAAAGATATTCTCTCGTAAATGTTTTTGAAACAATTTCAGTAACTCGCGTATCAAATCCATTATAAATTATATAGAGTATAAAATAGATACTAAAAGCCAAAAGAAGAACGGCTTCTATATAAAAAAGTGCTGATAATGTTTGGCTTTCGCTGATGGAGGTAGTAAGAAAGAATGTTATTAAAAGAGCAAAGATAGGAAGTCCCATTCTAAGTGCTAACTTAAAACGGTATTCCCTCTCTTTTGTCTGAGGCAAAAGCATTTTATTTTACTTCGCCTTAGACATCAAGATGTTTTACATCTTTTGCATGTGTTTCGATGTAATTTCGACGAGGTTCAACTTCATCACCCATAAACAAAGTAAACGCATCCGATGCAACTTCAGCATCATCAATAGTCACCTGAAGTAAAACACGATTTTCCGGTGTCATTGTTGTCTCCCACAACTGATCTGGATTCATCTCACCAAGACCTTTGTAGCGCTGAATATATGCACCTTTTTTAGCATAATCTTTAATATTTTCAAGCTCAGTTAAAACATCATTTGTAAATGTAAGTCCCCACTCTTGAATCTTTCTGAAAATATAATCTGCTTCTATAAAATGCGGTGCGGAAAAAAGATCATCATTTATAAGCAACTCTTCCATACCACCTTTTGTTTGCACAAATAGATGTATTTCATCATCACTAATACTTTTTGTCAAAATATTATTTTCTATTAGATGTAAAAATTCTTCGATTTTTTCATACATTGCTTTTGTATCCAAACCAATAATATCTGGATTTTCAATAAAATGACGTATCAAATTAACAAGTGCATATCTTCTTCCGAGTGCATCGAGTGAACTTGCATAGTGATCAACCATTTTAAAGAATGATACAAGATCGTTCATCCCTATATCTTCTCTTTCTAAAGATTCCACACCATTCTCAATCAAAAAGTCATTCATTTGACGGTCATCTTTAAAATAAATCTCTTTTTTGCCTTTTTTATAACGGTAAAGAGGTGGTTGTGCGAGATACAAATATCCTTTTTCTACTACATCACGGAAATGTCTGAAGAAAAAAGTAAGAAGCAGTGTTTGAATATGAGAACCATCCACATCGGCATCGGTCATGATAATGATTTTATGATAACGAAGTTTCTCTTCTTTATACTCATCACCGATACCACAACCCATAGCCGTAATCATATTTGTGATCTCTTCAGATTTTAATATCTTGTCAAGTCTAGCTTTTTCAACATTTAAAATCTTACCTTTTAGCGGTAAAATCGCTTGAAAAACGCGGTCTCTTCCCATTTTAGCTGAACCACCCGCGGAGTCACCTTCCACCAGATATATCTCACAAATAGATGGATCTTTACTTTGACAATCTGCGAGTTTACCAGGAAGTGTTCCAACACTCATAGAGTCTTTTCTACGTGTTAGTTCACGTGCCTTTTTCGCAGCTTCACGACCACGTGCAGCCATCAAGGATTTTGCAACTATTGCTTTTGCTTCAAGAGGATTTTCTTCAAAATATTTTTGAAGTAGTTCATACGTCATTTTTTGAACAAGAGGTCTTACATAAGTATTTCCAAGCTTACCTTTTGTTTGACCTTCAAATTGAGGTTCAGGAACGCGAACAGATACAATAGCTATGAGACCTTCGCCTGTATCTTCACCTGAGATTTTTACATCTTTTTCTTTGGCCGCACCATTTTGTGTATTATAATTTGAAATTACACGCGTAAGTCCGGCTCTAAAACCTGCTTCATGTGTACCACCGTTTGGTGTTCTTATATTATTTACAAATGATGCTAATTTTTCTTCGTATGTGTCATTGTACATGAGCGCTATGTCAAATTCAATATCTTCTATTTTTGCAGAAAAAGAATAAACAGCGGCTACTACTGTTTTTTTATTAAGATCTTCCACATACTGCGCAATACCGCCTTCAAAGTGATATTTTTCAGTTTTATTTGTTCTTTCGTCTTTAAATATTATTGTTATAAATGGATTAAGATAAGCTAATTCTTTAAATCTTCTTGCTAAATAATCATATTCAAAAGTAGTAGTTTCAGTAAAAATTGATTCATCTGCACTAAACTCTATTGTTGTTCCTGTTTTTTTTGTTGTTCCTGTAACAGCTAAAATTTCTTGAGGAATCCCTTTTTTGAAGTTTTGCTCAAAGATTTCACCATTTCTATAAATAGTCATTTTTAAATCTTTTGAGAGCGCGTTTACAACAGAAACACCAACCCCGTGAAGACCACCAGAAACTTTATAAGTATCTTTATCAAATTTACCGCCGGCATGAAGTACTGTCAAAACAACTGTAGCTGCAGACATACCTTCGGTTGGGTGCATATCTGTTGGAATTCCACGTCCATTATCAGAAACTCTACAATTACCTTCTTTTGTGATTGTTACATTTATTGTATCACAATGACCAGCCATTGCCTCATCAATAGAGTTATCTATAACTTCATAAACTAAGTGGTGTAATCCTCTGTGACCTGTATCACCGATGTACATACCAGGACGTTTTCTAACAGCCTCCAAACCTTTGAGGACTTTAATATTACTAGCACCATAATTTTGTTCCATTAAACACTCCATAGCCATTTTGGCATAATTAGGGATTTTATCTAAAATTATCTAAAAGTAAGTTTTAGGGGTGTTTTCTAAACGATTTGAGGGATATTTATGACTCAAAAAAAGAGTCTTAAATATTTAAATAACGATAGGCATTAGAACTGTTTTAAAATTATTATCTTCTAAGACAAATGGTAAATTACTTTCATTTAGTCCTATAATAAATTCAGAATTATGAATACTGTTTAAAAAATCAAGTAAATATCTCGAATTAATAGCAATAGAAAATGGAGATGTAAAATCTGTATGATGAGAAATTTCTGTTTTTGCTTCAATATTATCATCACTTAATGATTCAAAAGTAATAACATCATTTAAAAATGTAATTTTTACATCATTTGAAATAGTAGTGATTTGTTTTATAGAATCAATCATCATTGCTTTTGGTAAAACAAGCGTATTTGCAATTTCTTTAGGAATAATTCTCGAATACTCTGGAAATTTGCCATTGATAAGTTTTGTAAAAAATGTATATTGTTCAGAATGAATTATTAAGTTTGTTTGATCATAATAAAGTTCTATATTATCAAAAAAAAGTTTTTGTATTTCTACAATAGCTTTTTTTGGGATAATTAAAGAGAGTTCATTTTCTGTATTATTTTCAATACTAACAACGGCAAGACGTCTAGTATCCGTCGAAGCAAAATTTATTTTATTGTGTTTTATTTCTATAAGAGCACCATTGAGTTCAAATTTAGGATTGTTAGTATCAATAGCTGGTGTTATTTTTTTGAGTGATTCTATAAGTGTGTGTGATTCTATAGATATACGAGGTTTAGCTTCATAACTTGGAAATTCTGGAAATTCGTTATAAGAGAATGTAGGCAGTTTAAATTTTGAATGAGATTGAGAAATATGTAAAGTATCATTTTTAACTTCTAAATTTATTTCACCGTCTTTAAGTATCCTAACAATATCAAGAAATTTTTTACCATTTGCAGTAATTGTTCCTTCTTCGGTTATATTTACTTTTTTAGTGTTAACCATAAAACCAATTTCATAATCAGTTGCTTTAAGTGTTAATTCTGAATCATGTGCTTTCATATAGATGTGAGATGTGATTTGTGAAGTATCTTTTTTTTCTAAGAAAGGTCCTGCGTTTATAAGGATGTTTTCTAAAATTGATTTTGAAATAGTTATTTTCATTTGAATTTCCTATTTTATTTATATAATTTTTAGTATGTAGTAGTAGGAGTCTGTGATTAGGTGAAAATCAACCTATAAGCCCTATTTTAAGTCTTATGAGTAGATCCTAAACATGTTTAACTCATTCACATCTATTCACTTTTATGATTATATCTTTTTTTTAAATATTTTTATAATTTTTAATCTGAAGAAGTTATTTTGTTAGTTAGTTCTTCAATCTTTACTTTAAAATCTTCATCATTTTGGATGAGTTCTGTTATTTTTTTAAGGGTATGGCTTATAGCGGTATGGTCTTTCATACCAAAATATTGTGCAAGTTGAGGCATTGTATTTTGTGTAAGTTCACGGCAAAGATAGATAGAAATTCTTCGTGCGTAAACAAGGTTTTTACTTCTACTTTTTGAACGGATTTCACTTGGTTTGATGTTGAGATCTTTTGCAACATTTTGAGTAATCATATCAAGTGTTAAGTTTGCACGATTTTCTTTAATTTGATCTTTTAAAATATTTTTTGTAAATTCTAAATCTATATCTACATGAATAAGTTGAGAGTAAGCATGAAGTTTTGAAAGAATACCTTCTATTTCACGGACATTACTATCTATAACTGTTGCGATATAGTTGATGATATCTTTTGTGAGTTTTACTTTATTTATCTCACATTTTTTCTCAATAATAGCTATCTTCGTTTCTAGCTCCGGCGGTTGAATATCTGCTACAAGCCCCCATTCAAAGCGGCTTTGAAGTCTTGCTTCGAGTCCTGCAATTTTTTTTGGATGTTTATCTGCTGTGAGAATAATCTGTTTTCCCTGTCCCTTAAGTGCTTCAAAAGTATGAAAAAATTCTTCTTGAATAGACTCTTTATTACTTAAAAATTGGATATCATCAATGAGTAAAACATCGCATTTACGGTATTTTTCTTGAAATCTTTCCATATTTTTATTTCTTAGATGGCGTACAAAATCATTTAAAAACTGTTCTACAGTTGTATAAATAACAATTTTTCCTTGATTTTGAAAAACATTTCCAGCGGCTTGCATAAGGTGAGTTTTTCCAAGTCCAACACCACCATGGATAAACAGAGGATTGTATAGAACTCCAGCCTTTTCACTAACACTCTTAACAGCAGCATATGCAAACTGGTTAGAACCACCAACCATAAAATTTTCAAATGTATGTGAAGGATTTAGGAGTGAATGTTGCTGTTTTTGTATATTTTTTTGCTC
>Ga0172377_10003992_pt1 | contig 15189 bp, 12 predicted proteins | sample Pumphouse3metaG_FD_119749 | JGI IMG/M metagenome (GOLD analysis project Ga0172377, IMG submission 119749) | Leachate microbial communities from a municipal landfill in Southern Ontario, Canada - Pumphouse #3 metaG | ecosystem: Engineered > Solid waste > Landfill > Unclassified | place: Canada...
ACAAGCTTCTTCACCTCGTGTTCGTCGATGTCGAGGTCGGGAAGCGTAAGAAGGTACTTCTGGACGTTCCTCGGGTATCCTCTCTTGTCTTCCTGGGCACGGTAGCACCTGACTCCCGGTCCCTTGGAAAGGTTCAGTACCCGCATCTGGAGGATGGAGCCTTCCTGATCGGCAATCGTCCCCATGATTCCGCCGAGGGCATCCATCTCCCGGACGACGATCCCTTTGGCGCTGCCGCCGATGGTGGGGTTGCAGGCCAGATTGCTGACCATCGAAAAATGGAAGCAGAGAAGAAGGGTCTTCTTCCCCATCTTGGAAGTGGCTGCTGCCGCTTCGACGCCGGCATGTCCTCCGCCGACGACGATCACATCGTATTCCTGCTTATGAAAATCCAGCATACCGAATTCCTAGCTTTCTAAGAGCTATCCGATGGCTCCGTTCTTTCCCATATCGAACCGGATCAGATTGTTGAGCTCGACCGCATATTCCATCGGGAGCTCCTTGCTGAAAGGCTCCAGGAATCCCATGACGATCATCTGGGTCGCCTGGGCCTTGTCGAGTCCTCTCGAATTCAGGTAGAAGAGCTGGTCCTCGTCGATCTTGGAGACGCTGGCCTCGTGGGAAAGATAGGACGTCGCATTATTGACGACATTGGACGGAATCGTATCGGAATAGGAGTGGTCATCCAGAATCAGCGTATCGCATTCCTCGTGTGCCCTTGCACCCGTTGCGGTCTTGGCAATGTGGATCTGTCCACGGAAGTTGGCTGTTCCTCCGTCCCGGGCGATAGACTTCGAGATGATGTTCGAGGAGGAGTCCTTCCCGAGGTGGATCATATTGGCGCCCGTATCCTGGAACTGGCCTTCGGAGGCAACGGCGATCGAAATGGTGGAGCCTCTGGAACGCTCTCCCTTCAGGATGCAGCAGGGGTATTTCATGCAGAGCTTCGAGCCGATGTTGCCGTCTACCCATTCCATGAGTCCGTCATCATCGACGGTGGCACGCTGGGTGACGAGGTTCAGGATCGAGTTCGACCAGTTCTGGATGGTCGTATACCGCATCTTGGCTCTCTTCCCGACGAAGATCTCGACGATAGCGGCATGGAGGGATTCCTGGCTGTAGCGGGGAGCCGTGCACCCTTCGACGTAGTTGAGTTCGGCATCGTCATCGACGATGATGAGGGTCCTCTCGAACTGGCCGGATCTCCGGTTGTTGATACGGAAGTAGGACTGGAGCGGCTTGTCGAGCTTAACGCCCTTCGGGACGTAGATGAAGCTTCCGCCGGACCAGACGGCACTGTTGAGGGCAGCATACTTGTTGTCGCTGGGTGGGACGAGCTTTCCGAAGTATTTCTTGAAAAGTTCCGGATACTGCCTGAGGCCGGTATCGGTATCGAGGAACACGACTCCCTTGTCCTCGACTTCCTTCAGCATATTGGAATAGACGGCTTCCGACTCGTACTGGGTCGTGACGCCGCTCAGGAACTTCTGCTCCGCTTCCGGGATTCCGAGCTTCGAGAAGGTATCCTTCACCTGCTTTGGCACTTCCTTCCAGTCGCTCTTCACCCCTTCCTGGACTTTCGTGTAATAGGTGTAGTCCTGGAAATCGATGAAGGAGAGATCCGGTCCGTAGGATGGCTGGTGATGGGCAAAGAACTCCTTCAGGGCAGCAAGACGGAAATCCAGCATAAAAGAAGGCTCGTTCTTCGCCTTGCTGATAAGCCGGACGGTTTCTTCGTTCAGTCCCTTCGGCGTCCTGTAGATGGCTTCCGCCTTGTCCCGGAATTCGTATTTTGCACGGTCGTCCTTGTCGAGGAGCAGGCCGTCTTCTTTCCTGTTATCCATATCTACTTCCCCTCCTCTTTCTTCCCGTCCCTGCTGTCGAGGGCCTTCTTCAGACCCCGCCAGGAAATATTGGCGCAGGTGATGCGGGAGGGCTGCCTGTTGACGTTCCTGAAGGCGATGTCCTCTCCCAGCTCCTCTTCATCGAAATTCTTCCCTTCCAGCATATCGTTGAAGTTCTTCATGGCAGCTAAGGCTTCGGGAATAGTCATTCCCTTCACCCGCTCCGTCATGATGGAGGTGGAAGCCGAGGAGATAGCGCATCCTGTCCCATGCCAGAGGCAGTCGACGATCTTGGAATCGACGACCTTCACCTGGATATAGATATCATCGATGCAGCTGGCGGAATCCATATGGATCGTCGTATAGGAAGGATCATTGGTCGTGACCTTGTTCCGCGGGTTCTGATAGTTGTCCATGATGATTTCCCGCATCATCACCGGATCATCAATGGAAAAAGGCATCGAGAAAATCCTCCGCATGTTTCGCCGCATCGACAAGCGCCTTTATATCCTCTTCGTCGTTGTAGAAATAGAGGGAGGCACGGACGGTCGCCGGAGCATCCAGAAACTCCGGAAGGATCTTGGCGCAGTGGGTTCCGCTTCTGACAAATACGCCTTTGCTTCCAAGGTAGGTAGCGGCATCCTGGGCAAAGACACCTTTGATATTGAAGGTGACAATTCCTCCGTCGCTTTCGGGGTTGTAGATATCGGCGTTCCCGTTTGCAAGCAGTCCTTCTACCGCCATCTTCCTAAGCTTGGTCTCCTGCTTCCCGATTTCGTCAAACCCGATCCTCTTCAGGTAGCGGCAGGCCTCGGCAAGACCCATCGCCCCGGAGATGTTCTGGGTTCCGGCTTCGAACCGGAGCGGGACGTCGGCAAAGCTGACTTCCCCCTTGGAATTGAAGCGGGCATTCATCTCCCCGCCGAGGAAGAAAGGCTGCATCTTATCAAGGAGTTCCTTCTTTCCGTACAGGACTCCGATTCCGGTCGGGCCGAGCATCTTATGCCCGGAGAAGACAAGGAAGTCCACGTCCTGGTCCTTCACATCCGTAGCGAAATGCGGAACGGACTGGGCGCCGTCGGCGATATAGAGGGCATGTCTCTCATGGGCAAGAGCAGCCATCTCCTTGACCGGAAGAAGGTACCCCATGACATTGGAGACGGTGGCTAAGGATACGATCTTCGTATGGTCTGTGAGGCTCTTCCTGTAGGCATCCAAAGTGATCCGTCCGGACTTGTCGAGCGGGATATAGCAGATCCTGGCTCCTGTCATCCTGGCGAGGCGGAACCAAGGGAGGACATTGGAGGCATGCTCCTCATAGGAAAGGAGGATCTCGTCCCCCTTATGGAGGAGCGGAAGAAGGCCGTACGCGATTTCGTTGAGTCCGAAAGTATCTCCGGAAGTGAAGCAGATCTCTTCCGGATCGGCATTCAGGAAGGAAGCGACTTCCTTCCTGGCGCCTTCGTAGCTGACATCGACTTCATGGGCAAGGGCATAGTCGCCTCTGTGGGCATTGGCCGTGATGTCTTCTTCGTAGCGGTGTTCTTCCCGGATGACGGCATACGGCTTGAAGGTCGTTGCGGCATTGTCGAGATAGTGGAGAGGAAGGCCTTCGAAAGTCCCGTTATGCTTGTCATACATCGGGAAGTCCTTGCGGATTGTCTTGGTATCTATCATAAGCTGAGCTCCTGAAGAGCAGTCTTCGTTTTTTCCTTCATCTTGCTATCGGAAAGGGTTTGTAGAAGCGGAAGCAAGGTTCCTTCCGTGATGAGGGATTTAGCCTCCTTCTCGGAAAGGCCTCTCGACATCAGATAGAAGAGTTCGTTGGGGTCGTAAGCGCCAAGCGAGGCACCATGGCTTGCCTTCACATCGTAATCCTGGATGCATAAGGCAGGGGAAGCCTCCGACTTGCTCTCCGGGGAGAGGTTGGTGATCCTGGCTTCCTGCCTCGTATCGCTCTTGTGGGCGCCGTTGATGATCGTGGAGTTCCCGAGGAAGGAGAGGGTTCCGTTTCCGAGGTTGATTCCGGCCATATAGGTCCTGGAGAAGCTCTTCTCCCCGAGGTGCCTGATATCGGCTCTGTAGGTCTTCTTCTCCCCGTCATGGGAGAGGGAGACGATCCTAACAATGGCAGAGCTGTTCCGGGCAAGGTCGACCTGGAGGGAGAGGGAGAAGGAGGAACGGGAGAAATCGACCAGGATCAGCTCAAGTCTTCTATTAGCCGGAACGGCATAGGAAAGGGTAAACGATCTCTCCTTAGGAGAGTCGAAGAAAATTTCTTCTTTGCAGTCTTCGTGGACAAGGACAGGCGAAATAAGCTCATCCGGGTTTGTAACCGTAAGAAGCATACTAATCCTTGTTCCCCTGGGGAGGAAGAACGATCTTGGCTGCGCATTCCCCGATACTGACCTGCTTCTTCTCTTCCTTCTCGATCTTCACTCCGTATTCCTTCTGCAGGAAGGAATAGCCATCCCTGGAGATACGGCTGGCAAGCGTCTTGTCTCCTTCCAAGGCTACCTTCCCGTTGACGATAACAGCCGTGCGGTTAGGTTCCACCAGTTCATAAAGCTTTTCGTAGTGGGAGATGATGACGAAGGTCGTTCCCTTCTTCCGCATCTCCTGGATGACTTCGCTGACCTGCTTCAAGGCATCGACGTCCAGTCCGGAGTCGATTTCATCAAGAAAGCAGAGAGAGGGAGAAAGAAGGACCATCTGCAGGATCTCGTTTCTCTTCTTCTCGCCTCCGGAATAGCCTTCGTTGAGGTTCCGGCTTGCCATCGATGAGTCCAGTCCGACTTCCCTGTAGGCATTCTCCGTGCTCTTGTAGAACTCGAAAAGGGAGATAGGCTTATTGCGCCTGGCATTGATTCCGGCCTTGAAGAAATCCATGGTGACGACACCCGGGACATCCGGCGGATTCTGGAAAGCCATGAAGAGGCCCTTCTTGGCTCTCTCGTCCGTCGTGAGGGAAAGAAGATCCTCTCCGTCAAGAGTCGCCTTCCCGCCGGTAACCTTATAGCGGGGATTGCCCATCAGGACGTTGAAGAGGGTGCTCTTTCCGTGCCCGTTAGGGCCGAGAAGGGCAAGCACATCCCCTGCCTTAACATCGAGATCGATCCCCTTCAGGATCTGGTTTCCTTCGGCTTCGGCGGTAAGTCCGCTGATTTTGAGTTCTTTCATGCAATCCTCCTATAAAAAGACGGTAAATTCCGATTTTTAGCAACGTCTATTCTAATGGGTAGATAGGGAAAAGGAAAGGAATATGATAACGATTCCTAGCGGAAAGAAAACGGCCCGAAGGCCGTTTTCCCTACATTCCCTTCTGGATGGAATCCTGGATCCGGAGAAGTTCCCCTTCCCCTAACTGCTTAGGCTTGAATTCCAGTTTCAGGCCATCGTTGTCGTAACGCGGAATAACATGGATATGGAAGTGGTTGACGCTCTGTCCCGCCGACTTCCCGACATTGGAGATGATGTTGACGCCGGTAGCTCCAAGTTGCTTGATCTGGGCCTGGGCAACGATCTGGGCGACATCGGAAAGATGGTTCAGAAGTTCCTTGGGGCAGGTGACGAAGGACGTCACATGTTCTTTCGGAAGAACCAGTGTATGGCCGCGGCTCGAGGGGTTGATGTCCAGAAAAGCAATGCAGAGTTCGTCTTCGTAGACCTTGTAGCAGGGAATCTCCCCTCTGGCAATCTTGCAGAAAATGCATTCGGAATCCTGATTCATGGTAATTACCTCTTGTTAGGAAAAAAGGAGGCTTAGGCCTCCTTTCCCTTAATCGTTAGGAAGCGTAATCTTCTCGTAGTCATCGTACAGGGAAGTCTTGCGGAAGAGCTCCTTGTAGTTGTTCTTCATGTAATCCAGGAAGTCACTGTCGGAATAAGAGAAGTTCAGACGTCTGAGCCAGTAGATCGTGCTATCGGTCTTGTAGGTTCCGGTCGTGGACATGACATAGGCGACCTCACGGGCAATCTGTTCCTTCTTTTCGGCAGTATCGTACATGGAAGTAGTGGAATCCTTGCGGAGAGAACTGGAATCGACGGCATCCAGGACTCTGGTCAGATAATAGGCCTTGTTCGTGGAATCATAGTAGACGATGTTGTCATCGTTCTCCGTGCCGGTGTTCTTGGCATTGGTAAGATAACGGAAGCCATCGCCTTCGATCTTGGTGATATCATCGCCTTCGCCCTGTCCGGTCTTGGTCGTGACAAGGGAAGAGGAGAAGATTCTATCCTTGAGGTCGGTAGGAATACCGCTGAGTCCGTCGGAGTTCAGATACATACCCTTGGTCAGGATATCCTTTCTCGCCAGATCATCGATAGCCTTGCGGACACCCTTCTTGTAGTCGTAAGTATAGGTTCCGGTATAGCTGGATTCAAGGGAAGTGTCTCTCTTCTTGTAGTTCTTGTATCCTTCGGCAAGCGTCTCGGCATCATTAAGGATGGTGCCCATGAGAGTACGGGAATCAAGGCCATCGGAAGAAAGGATGTTGTTGTTCTTGAGCCAGGCTTCCTCGGCATCGCTTAGGACATAAGCGGAATTGAGTTCACCGTTCTTGTTGTAACGGCCATCGGAATTGAAGTTGCTGGCCTGGGTTCCGTCATTGAAATCGAAGGCAGTAACCGTCTTCTTCGTAATACCCTTCCAGAGTCTTTCGAGGGTAGTGAAGTCCTTGTCTTTGCCGACAAGGGAACCACCAGCCTTGACGTAATCCTTGATATAGGCATCGATAAGACGCTTGGCATCGCCAGGTTCATCGCTGCGGTCAGTCAGGCAGACGATCTGTACTCTTCTGGCACGGGTATTGCCGATGCTGGAATAAGTCTGAGTATAGATGTATTCGCTGGTGAGGTAGTTGATTCTCATATCGTCTTCCAGGGTTTCCTTGGAATAGTCCTTGTACTTGAAGCCGTCGGAAGAATCCGAATAAGCCTCAGCATAACTGTAATCCGGGGTAATCAGCTTTCCATCGCTGGAGACAGTGTTCTTATCCTCGAAGTCGGACGGAAGGGAGAAATCGGAAATCAGGCTGTCGGCATACTTCTTCTCGATGAAGAGATTGTCCTTGGCATAGGTGCCGCTCTTGGAAGTATCCAGAAGCGTCTTCTTGGAACGGTTCCAGAGGTTGGTGTTCGCACTAACCGAGGGCTTCGTCCAGGAGGTGTTCATGACGCTTTCGTTATCGCAGTCGGAATCGAGAGCCATCTCGGTGACATCCTTCTTGGCTCCGCCGCCGTTTCCCTTGCTCGGGTCGGCATCGTAGGAGCCGACGAACTTGGAGAGACGGATAAGGAGATCGTTGACAGTCTTGGAATAGACGGTATCACTGGAAAGGATATTCTTGTAATAGTCTTCCTTCGTGTTCTGGACGACCGGAAGAGACTTCCCGTCGCCGAATTCTTTAACGCCCGTATAGAGAGCATCCGAATAATCCAGAGGATACTGGATGTGCGTGGAAGAGCAGGAGGCAAGGAAGAGAATGGACCCGCAGACTCCAAGCAGCTTTTTCCTGTTAATCATTTAATACTCCTCCAATCTTTGCAACTTCGCCAACACTCTTCTCATCATTGAGGTTTCCGTCTTGGAAGTAACCGATGGCAACCGTCGGAATCGTATATGCCGGCTGGAAATTCTGGAACTGATAGAGGTTGTTGACGAACTGTTCCCAGGCAGTATCGAGAGAATCATCTGCCTTCTGGCTTGCCGTATTCTCCGTGACCGTGATGTAGTTCTCAATCAGGGCAGAAGGAGTAGTGGTCTTGCCATCTTCCAGGGTGAGGGTGTTGTTCTTGTCAAGCAGGGAATCGAAGTCGACATTGTACTTGGTCTTCAGAGCCTGCTTGTTGTACTCATAGCGCTTGAAGTCGCTATCCGTGGAATAGTTCTTGATGGTAGCGGAAACCCAATCCGAACGGGTCGAGTATTCGTTGGACTGAGCGGTAGCATGGAGATCGACCTTGACGAAGTTGACAAAGGAGGGGTTGGCATCATAGTCGGCAGTATCGGAACCGGTGCCGGTTTCGACAGTCGGCTTGTTGGTTCTGTAGTACTTATAGTCGTTGTCGACGGACATATCCTTCAAAGCAAAACGATCGTGGTTGACGACGATGAAGTGGATGCCCTGATAGCCGGAAGTTCCGGAGGAGCCGGAACGGACGACGATGACCGGGTTCTTCTTTTCATCGCAGAGGATCTTCTTGCTGCCGGAGAGATTGTCGTAAAGATCAGAGGAATCCTGAGTGAAAGGACGGACATAGCCGTCGCCGGACTTGGTATTGGTGGTCGTGGAAAGGGCGACGAGGGAATCGGAGACTCCATCGACCGTCTGGAACTTATCGGTATCGATAAGATTGAGGTTCTGACGGACCTTGGAATAGGTCTTATAGCCCTTGACGGCAGAAGGATCGCTGGTGGCGTTCTTCATCGCATCAAGAGAAGCATAAGTAATGCTGTGGGAAGCGTTGTATTCGGCAAGATAAGTGGTGTCATAATCAGCGGAATCATCATAGACGAAGGAAATGGAATGCTGGTTGAAATAGTTGTTGAAGAGGACGTTACGCGGATAATAGTCCGAAGTAGCATCATTGCCGTTCTTCAGCTTGACGGAGTTTCCGTCATCCGCCTTTTCCTGATCAGCGACTTCCTTGAGGGAGAGGGCAACCGAAAGCGGAATGCCGAAGGCCTTGCCCTTTTTGACGGCAAGGTTCTCGACCTCATCCTTGATCTCATCCGTTCCGAAGGTCTCCGGAGTACGGAGATCATCGGCAATAGAGACTACCTTGTCTCCATCCTTGCGGGTGAAGCCCTTGGTCTTCGGATTGATATAAGTATCATAGGCATAAAGTCCAAGCTTGAACTCCTGGACATAGCCCGTATCCTTATCCATCGTGATGCCAGCCCCGGATCCGGCAGTGCTCATCTGCTGGGCAAGTTCGCCGTGGTTCGTGCTGCTTCCGGTATCATCGCTCTGCTGGAGAGCGACATCGCCGAACGTTGCCGAACCAGCCATCATATTGATGGTATTGGCAATCTTCTTGGAATTGTCGAGGGAAATCTTTCCCGACCAGATGTTGGTTCCGGTAGCTTCTCCGGCATCCACCTTTACAAGGATGTGGGAAATGTGGTACGGAGCCATCTTGTTGACGAAGGCCTTGGTTTCTTCCTCGCTGACGGAATACTCATATCCGTCGGTATAGGTCTTCTTCTTGCTGTAGTCGATCCCGTTCTGTTCGACCTGCTTGGCAGCAAGCTTCTTCTCACGGAGTTCTTCTTCCGTAAGGACGCCTTCGCTCTTCAGAGTCTTCTCCATTTCTTCCTTATAGGAAGTATGGTTCGTTGAAGCACTGGATTTCCAGGTTTCTTCCTGGGACTCCATCGCGCTGTCGACATTAGTCGTCATAGAAGCATCTCTTGGCGTAACAAGCTGGGCAAGGACGTTGCTGGCCGTGTCAAAATAAGCCTTGGCAGAATCCTTCTTGCCTTCCATAAGCGAATAGATGTTCGAATAATCGTAGGTCTTGCCGCCAATTACGGCAACGTTCCCGTCCTTCCAGTTTGCATCAGGATACGAATACTGTTCCTTGCTGCAACTGGCTAATGTCCCGCAAATCAAAAGCAGGGAAAGGGTGGAACCTAGGGCTCTGAAATTTCTCTTCATATGAGGCCTCCTCAGTGAATAGCTACAGACACAAACAATAATATAGTATTTTAGAAGCACCATTTCAAGAAAAAACACCCTTAGAGAGGTCTGTGAAGGAATCTAAGCCGGGAAAGAAGAAGACTGGTTTCTTCCGGCGCAAATCCCCCTCCGGGTATGGTAAACTAGAAGATATGCCAATAATCATTGCCGTAACGAACCAAAAGGGCGGAGTCGGAAAGACGACAACCGCCGTCAACCTCGCCAGCGCCCTCTCCCGCTACAACAAGCGGATTCTTTTGATCGACCTCGATCCGCAGGGAAACTGTTCCCTCGCCTTAGGAATGGACCCGACCCTCAGCAAAAGAACCTGCTCGGAACTGCTTCTAGGTTCCTCCGATCTGCATAAGGTCACCCATAAGACAGGTATCGACAACGTCTCCATCGTCCCGGCAAACCTGACTCTTGCCACGGTCGAATCCAGTCTTCTAAGCCAAGGCAAGAAGGCGGACTCCCTTCTCCTCAAGAAAGCACTCCTTGCCGACAAGGAAGCAAGCCTTTACGATTTTCTAATCCTGGACTGCCCGCCAAGCCTCGGCTTTCTGAGCCTGAACGGCCTGAATGCGGCAAAATTCCTCTTGATCCCTGTCCAGTGCGAGTATTTCGCATTGGATGCCTTAGCCCAGCTATTAAGCACGATCACCAGTGTCCAGCGTTCCAGCAACCCGGATCTGGAGATTTTGGGGCTTCTCCTTACGATGTTCGATCCTAGGACGAAGCTTTCCACGGAAATCGCCCAGGACGTAAGGCAGAGCTTCAAGGACAAGGTCTTCACGACGATCATCCCGAGGAACGTCTCCATCCCGGAAGCCATCTCCCAAGGGATTCCGGTCAGCGATTACAAGCCGAAAAGCCAGGGAGCGCTTAGCTACGCTGCCTTAGCCCGCGAGGTACTGGAATATGTCGAACGGAAAGAGAAATAGGAAAAGCGATCTTACGCTTGCCAGCCTCATCGAGAAGTACAAGCGGAATTCCGTCGCCAGCGAAATCGAAAAGAACCTGACCTCCCAGGCCCGGGTCCTCTATCCTGTGAATCAGCTTTCCCTCTTCGAGCTTTACGACGAAGAGAATTACGATCTTTCCCTCTTCGAATCCCTGGAAGCCAGCTTGAGGAAGGACGGATTCCTTCTTCCTCTGGTCCTTTCCAAGGACCCGAAGAAGCCTAACCACTACTTCATCCTCAACGGAGCGAAGCGTTTCCTGATTGCCAAGAACAGACTCGGCATGGCCACCCTTCCCTGCATCCTCTCCTCTCTCACCCCGGAAAGGGAAAGGGCATATGTCCTGGAGAACATCGTCGCTGAAGGAGGATGCTGCCTGGCAAAGACCTACTGCTTCCAAACGCTGGTCTCGAAATACCATGTCTCCCTGCCGGAGATAGAAGGAGAGACCGGGATCAGCGACAGCGAGGTAAGGAACCTGCTGCGTCTGGATTCCCTTCCTTCGGAGCTGAAGAAGGATCTCCAGGCCGGAAAGATGAGCTACGGAGAGGCAAGGGTGTTCCTAGGGCTTCCGTACAGGAAGCAGCTTGCCTTAAGGGAAAAGCTTTTCAAAGACGCTCTTTCCGTCAGGGAGCTGGAAGGCATCAAGAGAAACTACCAGGGGAAGAACCGGAAAGTCTCTTTGAAGCTGGAGAAGAATACCGTCTCTCTCTCCTTCGAGGACGAGGAAGACGCGAAGAAAGCCTACCGCAAGCTCCTGGAGAAGTATTCCCGGTCGTAGCCAGGTAGAAACGAAGCATAACCGCTCAGGGCCTGAAACCAAAGGGGAAGGGAAGAAGATTCGGAACAGTGCGCAACCATTCGCTTTAGTTCTTATTGTTATTAGCCATATTTCAAGTTTTGAAATTTGGCTCTATAAAAATGGGTTAAGCGGATTTTCAAGAATGAAGCTATTACATCTATTTATTTTTCTTTATTAATTTCCCAAAAACCTTTTTTATTTGGCCCAATCCTACTTATAATTTTGTTTTCTTTAAGAGCGTTGATGCTTCTTTGAATCGTTCTGACAGCTTTTTTCAGTTTTTTCGCCAAGAGTGCTCTAGTTATTTCTTGGTTTTCTTCTGTTTCATACAGAACTTTTGAATCTAGAGAAGAAAGATTTTTCCGTTTTGATTCAATAAAAATACCAGTGACATTTGCAGTGACACGATTTCTTAAAAGGCAAATTCAAAACCGGATTCGTCGTTTTTGTACTCTGCTTTTATATTTTGCTTTTTACAAGCTTCATACGTCTTCCTAAAACCTCCGCCAGAATTTTCAACATCTTTTGATTTGAAAAGAACGTTTAAAATTACTTTGTTCCTCAGAATAGATCTTTTTCTATTAGCTACATAGTCTATAAGTTGCAATCTTGTTTTTAGTAGAATTCTACCTTTTTAGGGATTACTAATAGTTGTATATCCCGATTGTAGATATTTTTATTATTATACAGTGGAAAACCACTTCTCTATTTTACAGACGAGGGTAGTGTGTTGATTGGAATTCTCCGCTCATGAAAAAAGTCTGGGAGACTCCTTCCAATATAGGCTTACTTGATACTAGGCTTTATAGGCTTAGTAATAGCAAACCTTAACGCAAATCGCCCTTTTAAAACGAGTATCAAATGAGTGTGCGTCTGTCGACCGTTTGGTGGAGCAAATCAGATCCGGAACGATGCCACTTTGTTCACCCTACTTTGCAAAAAAAACTTCGATTACTATAAAACGTTATAAGGAGTTGTAAAAGTTGTATTAAGAAACTATTACCACGGACCAATATCCAAAAAAAGGCAATTATCTGCACCTTTTGGGCAGCCTTTAATTACCATTAATTCCACCTTTTTTATCAATCTTCCCATGACAAGCAGAAATCAATCTGCCCCATTGGAACATCAGCCTTGCAAATATGCCGGCTAGTGCTTAGGAACCTTGCTTTCAAAACGCCCAGACAGATCTAGTCTTCCTTCTCTCCGTTCCGGCTTCTGTTTCTCTTCTCCTTCTCCCTTTCCGCAAGGGAGAACAGGCATCCGCAGTAGTCCTGCCTATAGAGGGAATAGGCTTTTGCGATCCGGATCCCGAGCAGCTGTCCGTTCTCCTTCTTGAAGTCGGAGAAAAGATACTTGGTGCCGGGAAACTTCCGGGAGAGTTCCTCTCCGATCTCGTTGATCTCGCGGCTCGGCTTCTTGGAGCTGACCGTCATGACGGTCGTGAAGTAGTCGAAATGGTGGCTAGAGGCATACTGGTAGGCAAGCTCCATCCGGTAGCGGTGGCAGCGGAGGCAGACTTCCCCTCCTTCGGCATCGTCCTTCCGGTCGAGGAAGGAAAGACGGTACTTCTCGAAGTCCTCCTCGGGAAGGACGACAGAAATATCCTGTCCCCGGTCCTTTCCGTACCTGGAGACGAAGGAAAGAAGGGTGTCCCTTCTTTTATAGTATTCGCTTAAAGGCTGTATATTCGGATTGAAGTAGCCGACGGTCACATCGAAATAGGGAAGCAGAGCGGAAAGAGGATAGGTAAGGCAGGGGCCGCAGCAGGCATGAAGAAAAAGCGTAGGCTTCTTCTTATAGAGCCTGGCTTTCTCGATTTCTTCCTTGAACTCCCTGTTGTAGTCTCTTCTCTCTTCCATCTAGAGGGTCTTGTCCGTATGGATGAACATGGAATCGCCGAACGAGAAGAAGCGGTATTTGCTGTCGACGGCATGCTTGTAGGCTCTAAGGATGTTGTCCCGGGACGAGAAGGCAGAGACCAGCATCACCAATGTCGACTTGGGAAGATGGAAGTTCGTGATGAGGCAGTCGATAGCCTTGTACTTGAAGCCCGGGTAGATGAAGAGGTTCGTGTTTCCGCTCGTGGCCTTGAAATCCCCGCACTTCTGCATGACGGTCTCCAGGGTCCTGGTCGGAGTCGTACCGATGGCGATGATCCTTCTGTGTTCGCTTCTTGCCTTCCTAAGAGTGGCGGCAGCTTCTTCGCTGAACTGGTAGAATTCCGTATGCATATCATGCTTACGGATATCGTCTTCCTTCACAGGGCGGAAAGTGCCAAGTCCGATATGAAGCGTAATATCCACGACTTCGACACCTTTCTTCTTGAGCTTCTCAAATAATTCCTTAGTGAAATGAAAACCGGCGGTCGGGGCAGCAGCGCTGCCTTCGATCTTGGCATATACGGTCTGGTAGCGGGAGTTGTCCCCGAGCTGCTCATGGATATACGGCGGAAGCGGCATCTCTCCTAAGGCATCCAAAACTTCCAGGAAGATTCCCTTGTAGTCCATCTTCATGAGCCGGAGCCCTTCTTCCTCCACTCCGACGCAGGTAGCGACAAGCTCGTCGTTCGTTCCGAAGGACACGACCGTTCCGAGCTTGACGGCATGGGCATTGCCGACCAGGCATTCCCAGACATCCTTCTGATCCTTCTTCTCGTTCAGAAGCAGGAGCTCCACATGGGCGTGGGTCTCCTTCTTCTCCCCGACAAGGCGGGCAGGGATGACCTTCGTGTTGTTCCGTACCAGGACATCTCCCGGCTTCAGGTAGTCCTCGATCTGATAGAAGTAAGGAAGGTCCTGGAGCTCTCCCGTAAACCGGTCCATCATCAGGCAGCGGGAATGGTCCCTCTGCTCCGCCGGAGACTGGGCGATCTGTTCCTTGGGGAGATAGTAATCGTAGGAGCTGAGACTGTAAATATCGTAATCGAAACCTGGTGTATTCATTATTTTCTTTTTCCTTCTTCTAGCAGCCGCGTTCGTTTCCGAACTCCTGCAGCCTTTCCGCAGAGAATTCGAGGAAGCGGTCGTTCTTTATTGCTTCTCTTGCTTCCTCCATCGTCTGGATGAGGAAGCGGATGTTGTGGATGGAGGCAAGACGGGCGCCGAGTCCTTCTTCGCACTTCATGAGGTGGTGGACATAGGCCTTCGTGAAGTTCCGGCAGCAGTAGCAGTCGCAGGTCGGATCGATCGGGGTGAAGTCGTCTGCGTACTTTCCCTTCAGGATATTGATCCTGCCGTTCCTGGTCATCAAGGAGCCATGCCTTGCAAGCCTTGTCGGAAGGACGCAGTCGAACATGTCGACTCCCTTCCTGATGCCGTCGAACATCATATCGAGACTCCCGATACCCATGAGGTAGCGCGGCTTGTCATAGGGAAGGTAAGGGAGAGTCAGGCTTACTTCGTGGTATTCCGTAGTCCTAGGTTCGCCGATAGCCGTTCCGCCGATGGAGAAGCCGTCGAAGGGAAGGGAGGTAAGCTCCTTGGCGCAGCTTTCCCTGAGGTCAGCGTAGTCTCCGCCCTGGACGATTCCAAACAGTGCCTGGTCATCAGTCCTCTTGTGGGCTTCAAGTCCTCTTTTCGCCCAGCGGATAGTCCTGACCACAGAAGATGCCATATATTCCTTCGTGCAGGGATAAGGAGCACATTCGTCGAAGGACATGATGATATCCGCGCCGATCTTCTCCTCGATCCCGATGACGGATTCCGGAGAGAAGAAATGGCTGTTTCCGCTGAGGGGATCCTTGAAGGAGACACCCTGTTCCGTGATAGGACCGCGGAGCTTGGTAAGGGAGAACACCTGGTAGCCTCCGCTGTCGGTCAGCATCGGTCCCCTGTATCCCATGAACTTCTGTACGCCTCCGGCCCTGCTTACGATATCCTCCCCCGGGCGCAGAGCCAGGT
>Ga0172377_10003994_pt1 | contig 15180 bp, 15 predicted proteins | sample Pumphouse3metaG_FD_119749 | JGI IMG/M metagenome (GOLD analysis project Ga0172377, IMG submission 119749) | Leachate microbial communities from a municipal landfill in Southern Ontario, Canada - Pumphouse #3 metaG | ecosystem: Engineered > Solid waste > Landfill > Unclassified | place: Canada...
GTCGAACAATGGTCTCGGCGTTATAAGAAGAACATCGATTCGGTAGTCGTAGATCCTCCAAGAGGAGGTCTGGATGCCCAGGTAATCAAAGCAATAGTCTCCTGGTCTCCCGAAACGATCGTATACGTATCCTGTAACAGCGTAACGCTGGCAAGAGACCTGAAGAGATTCGAGCAACTGGGATACAAACCAGAGGTGATGCAAATGTTCGACCTCTATCCGCAGACAAGCCATGTGGAGTGTGTCGTCTTGATGTCAAGGGTTGAGAAATAACAAAACTGGAAGAGCTTATAAATAAAGGGTTTTCGAGATTAGAAGATATCTTGGTAATTATTTGGTAGATGCTTTTAATCTTGAAAATCCTTATTTTTATTTATTGCGGAAACAGGTCGATAGTATAAATATGTGTAGGGTTGTGGAGATAGATTAGATAACTTGGTAGGGTTGAGGAGATAGAATAGATGTTTCAAATTTAGTTTATTAGTTGAGGATATAGCAAAACTATTATGGAGAGTAATAAAGAACTATAAATTAAATTAGTATAAAATATCTATTTCTAAAATAAGGAATAGGATGATATGATCACAATGTTAATTCCGATGGATGGGTGATATTATGGAAAAAGAAATACAAATTTTAGTTGTAGAAGATGATAATGATATTAACAAATTATTATGTAATATTATAAGAAAGAGTGGATATACGGCACAATCTGCATATTCAGGAACTGAAGCAATGCTGTATATAAAGAAACGAGAGTGGGATATGGTGCTTCTTGATTTAATGCTACCAGGAATTACAGGAGAAGAAGCTCTTTTGAGGATAAGAGAGCATAGTTCAGTACCTGTGATTATTATTTCAGCTAAAGGTGAAGCTCAAACTAAGGTAAACAGTTTAAGAACAGGAGCGGATGATTATATTACGAAACCTTTTGATATTGAAGAAGTTTCAGCGCGGATTGATTCTTTATTAAGACGATATAAACAAGTAAAAAGCCGAGGACAAAACCAAGTGTTAAAACATAAAGATATTTGCCTTGATTTAGAGTCAAAAATAGTGACAGTTAAAGGAAGTGAAGTTGTATTAACCGCTCGCGAATATGAAATACTGTTGCTTTTGATACAATCTCCCAACAAAGTTTTCACTAAGGCTAATATATTTCAGAGCATCTGGAATGATGATTTTCTAGGAGATGATAATACAGTTAGTGTTCATATTAGCCATATAAGAAATAAGTTGGCGAAGATTAATCCCGAGGAAGAATATATTGAAACTATCTGGGGTATGGGATACAGACTTAAAAATTAAGGTTTTTTTAATGTTTTCTTTAAGTTCTCTTATGGATCCGCTTTTATACTATTACTATCATATAAGGGAGGTAGGAGAATCGTATGAATCAATATGTACTAAGAACTAATAATCTTTATAAAAAATACAAAGAAGATTATGTTCTTGATGATGTAAATGTTGAAATTAAGAAAGGTGAAATTTACGGATTTATTGGACAAAATGGTGCAGGTAAAACAACGTTGCTTAGAATCGTTACAGGTCTTGCATTTCCAACTAAGGGAGATATAGAATTATTTGGAAAAAGTAGAGAAAAGGATTTAATGCAATCTATCAAGAGAATAGGGGCAGTCATTGAAAGTCCTGCCTTATTTCCTAATATGACAGCCTATGAGAATCTAGAACTGCATCGCTTACAAAAAGGTATTCCAAATAAAAAGTCTATTGAGAAAACTTTGGAACTTGTTGGATTACAAAACACAGGAAGAAAAAAGGTGGTCAATTTTTCATTAGGGATGAAGCAACGACTGGGCATTGCTATTGCGCTCTTAAGTGACCCAGAATTTTTAATTCTTGATGAACCCACAAATGGATTAGATCCAATGGGAATTGTTGAACTTCGTGAGCTTATAAAAAGGCTAAATCGAGAAAAAGAAATGACAGTTTTAATATCTAGCCATATATTAAGTGAACTGAACCAGCTTGCTACAAGATATGGTATAATTCATAAAGGAAAATTGTTGGAACAGATTACAGCATCAGAGCTGAATAAAAAATGCAGACAGTATTTACGTATTAAAGTAGATAATCCTAGTAAAGCTGCTACTGTGATAGAAACTGAACTGGATACAACAGATTTTGAGGTTATGCCAGATGGAACCATAAAGTTATATAGTTATTTTAATGATATACAGAAAGTATCAATGGCCATAACTAAAAACAGACTTATTATTGAGCAATTTTCACAAATGGGAGACGACTTGGAAGATTATTTTACAAAACTTGTGGGAGGTGTAAATAATGATTAATCTAATAAAAGCTGAATTATTTAAGTTAAAAAGAAATCATACATTTTGGGTTTTGATTGGAGTAGTAGCTTTCGTTTATGCATTGGCTAACTATCTAGTTATAATAGATTGGTGGCAAATGAATAATACAGTTTTTTTAAATGTAGGGTTAAAAGAATATAATGCTATGGAAATGATGAAATTGCCATTAGTTTTTAATTTAATTATAAGTACTTTTGCTGGTTTTTTTATAAATGCAGATTATGCTACAGGTACTGTTAAAAATCAAGTTTTAAGTGGAAATAAAAGAAGGCATATTTATTTGGCAAAGTTAATCGTTTTTTCTTTAGGTTCAATAGTTACTGCTGTTATGTTACCAGTAATTACAGCCATATCTGAAACTCTTTTATTGGGATATAGTGAGATCTATACTAGTGTCACAGTTGTATATTTATTGAGAGCCTTCAGTTTATATACTTTTATTATAATAGCTTATTCATCGATTGTAATGCTTATTGCTTCCTTAGCTAAGGAGAGCGGAAAGACTATTATTATCACAGTTATGGGAACGATTATCTTATATATAATTGAAATGGGATTTGTTCATAAGTATGAAATAGTTAGAATCATATATCAAAATTCTATATTTTATCAGATTTATGAAGCCTTTCGTCCTGTTATTACATTCAATGAAATTGGAAAGAATCTATTAATCTCTGTATCAACATTCATTATTATGGCCTATTGTGGAACCATGATATTTAGAAGATTAGAAATCAAATAATTAGTGAAAGTGGGGGGGGGAAAAGTGATTTATCTAGTAATTATTTCAAGTATATTAGCTTTCATTTTTCTTTCCCACTTGTTATTTATAAAAAAAGAACTAAAGAATATATTAAATCAACTGAAAAATTATAATATAAGAAAAACTGAAAAGAAAATAGATATAACATTGTTAGATAAAGATATAGAAAAGATGACAATTGAAATCAATAATTTGATTGATCTGCATGCTCTGTCTAATATTGAGAAAAAATCTGCTGAAAGGGAGTTGAAACAGGCTATTGCAAACATATCCCATGATTTAAGAACTCCGCTAACATCTATTTTGGGGTATATTCAATTAATAGAAAAACCTGAAGTGACAGATGAAGAAAGAAAGGAATATCTTGCAATTGCTAAAGATAGAGCAAAGAGGTTGCAAATATTGCTAAATGATTTTTTCGAGCTTTCCGTTATTGAATCCGTTGATCATAGTTTAAAACTTGGAAAATTAGGGTTGAATAGTATTGTTGAGGAAATTGTAATTAATTTATATGACAAGTTTAATGAACAACAAATAGTTCCAAGCATTAAGATTCCTCAAGAACAAATGAATATTATCGGTGATGAGTCAGCTATAAAAAGAGTTATAGAAAACCTTGTTATAAATGCTATAAGGTATTCAGATGGGAATGTATCTATAACACTTGAAAGAAATAACACAAAAATAAATTTAACAATAAGTAATGATGTAAAAGATATAACAGAAAAAGATGTTGAATTATTTTTTAACAGGTTTTATACAGCAGACCAAACTCGATCAGGAAAAGGTACAGGACTAGGGTTATCTATTGCAAAAGCCTTGATGGATAAAATGAATGGAAAGCTTTCTGCTGAATTAAAAGATAGTTGGTTATATGTGAAGTGTAGCTGGATACTGACAGAATAAAAGATCTTTGATGTAATACGGTCGGCTGGGATCATCTAAAACATCGGTGTCTCAGTGGAGTAAATATTTGAAAGATAATGTTTATATTCTGTTTCTGAATTCTGGCTAACTGATACAAGACCAGAGAGATTGCAAAATTTTTGTTATGAATTGTGAAATCACGATTGATATGTTCCCGTCTACCGATAGCCCCAAAAACGCAGTGGATATGTTTCCGAGAACGGATACGCTCAAAGTATAAAAGGCTAAATACACCTCTAGGATGCGTTATTTTAAGGTTTTCATACCATCTTGGCAATTTTTGGGGAGTGCTTTTCTGCTGTAGAGAACCCATACATCTTATTAGTCGTGTATTTTGAAACCATCGGATATGCACACATAAGAAAAGACTATTTGTGTAACCAATGATTATTTTGAGACCAATCTGATTCTTTGGTAACCGTCAAATCGTCGCCCCTATGAAATAGCTATTGCCTCTGCCACTATTGTGTTGGAGGTAATTATGGCTAAAAAGCAATTCTCCCATGAACAACGGATCTCTTACGTACGAGAATGTTTGAAGTGGACAGCAACAGGTAAAAGCGTTACCACTTTTGCTACTTCTATAGGAGTAGCACGGGTAACTATGTACGACTGGTTAAGCCGCTACAAAAACCAAGTAGTTAACCAAAACCTTGTTCAAGTTGGACAAGCTAATGGCGAAATAGTTTCTGCTAGCAGTAATTCTACCGTAGGTATTAAACTCACCTTAGGTGAAATTAGTGTTGAATTACCAAGTGGTTATTCAATAAGAGAATTGGAAGACGTTCTTAAAGTAATGAGGAGTATCTTCTAATGTTTTTAGATTGGCAGCAATACAACTTCTACATCCGAGTAGGCAAAACGGACATGCGTAAAAGAGCCTTCAGTTTATCTATGATTGTAGAATCTGAGATGTTGCTTAACCCTTTTAGCAAAAGTGCCTTTTTGTTTTGTAGTGGTTCTAAGAAAATACTAAAGGTAATAGTTTGGGATTCTAATGGGTTTTGGGAGTTAACTAAACGCCTGGAGGTAGAAGGAAATTTTAGCTGGCCCCAAAGTGCAGAAGAAGCGCTACAGGTAACAGTTGATGAAATAAAACTACTATTAAAAGGAGCAGATCCATTTAAGAGATTAAAAGTAGTTATTCCACATAAAGTGAGCTAAATTAGAAACTTTTAGTAAAATGATTACTCTTTGAATTGACATTTAACTCTTTATGTGCTAATATTTTAGCATGAAAGAGAACCTTGTAGAGCAGCTTAAAAAGATGGATCACACTGCATTAGTTAATGAGTATCTATCTTTGTTACAGTACCACCAAGAGCAGATGATTGCTTTTAAAGAGCTACAAGAAATCCATGAATTAAAAACAGCTTTAATCTATGTTCCCAAAACAGAACAAACAGCTTATCTATTTGATGAGGTAGAACTACTAAGTGAAGAGCCTAAAGAAGATGAAGAAATTGTTATTGTTAAACAACATACCCGCACTAAAGCTCAAAAGCTAACTACCTTAGATGCCAATACTCCTGTCGTAACTATTGTCCACGAAGTAGAGAAAGCTCCTAGTTGTAGTCGCTGTGGTGAAACTACAATAAGAGTTGAAGATAAAGTAGTTGAGAAAGTTGGGGTTCAACCAAAACAATACTACATTGAAAAGCATCTATTTGCTCAATATTCTTGTCCTTGCTGTGAAGCAGAGACTTCTAATGGTGAAACTAACATTATTACTGTGTGGGAGAATCCTAAAACGGACAAACTAATAGCGTCTAGTTCTCTTGTTGCTGATTGTGCTACTCGTAAGTACAGTGACTCACTTCCTCTATACCGCCAAGAGATGATCTTTAAGCGAGAGGGCTTTGAAGTAAGTAGACAAACTCTTTCTAATTGGTTAATGACTTATTCCCAAGTTTTAGAACCTCTAAGAAAAAGATTAAAGGAGTTAATACTACAAAGTAATCTCATTAACCAAGATGAAACACCAGTAAGGGTGCTTAAGATTCCTGAAGCAGCAACTTCAAAGAGTAACTTTATGCTTGTTCAGGTAGGCTCTACTTCTTCTGAAGATTCCCCTTTTAAAAAGTTAGTGTTGTATACCTATCTGCCTAATAGGAGGATAGAGACTCTTCAAAAACAGCTAGAAGGCTTTAAAGGGTATGTAATGACTGATGGCCTTAAGGGGTATCTTCACATAGAAAAGCATTTAAACTGTTGGGTTCATGCTCAGCGCCAATTCAAACAAATATTAAAAGTAAATCCCAAAGCAAGTGTTGCAGCTAAGGTAGTTAACATTATTAATGAGCTTTACACCATTGAAAAGCAACTAAGAAGTAGCATTAAAGATAGAGATGAGTTTTTAACTACTCGTAGAGAAAAGTGTGAACTAATCTTTGACAAACTAAAAACCTTTATGCAAGAACAAAGAGTAAACTACTCTTCTAAAAGTGCAATGGGAAGGGCTTTTAGCTATTTAGAAACTTATTGGTCCTCTTTGGTTGCTTATGTAGATTGTTATGAGGCTTCGCCACATAACAATTACGCTGAATTGGCCATAAGGCCATTTACGATAGGGAGGAAGAATTGGCTATTCTCTAATACTGTTAATGGTGCTGCTTCTTCTGCTCTTTATTACAGTCTAATAGAGACAGCAAAAGCAAACTCCCTTAATGTTTATGATTACCTTTGGTACTGCTTTGCTAAAGGTTCAACGTGTAAAACTCAACAAGATTGGGACTCTCTACTGCCTTGGAACATAGATCAAAGAGAGATTGCCTCTCTCAAAGCTCAAAGAGCTTTAGCAAAACCAGATCCAAATAGGACTGAACCCTACATTCTTAGAGGTAAAAGGTAGAACTTAGACCAATTCCGGAAACATGTAGACGGTAAAACTAACATTGAAACGACGTAGTTTCAATGTTTAATAACTGTAAGGGCTTCATTTGACGGTTACATCTATTATTGTCCATCTTCTCGGTGTCTGCTACTAGGGTACCACATCAGAATGAAGTGACTATAAATGTGAGACACACTGATGATAATAAGATTGAAATAATTGGCGTTGGGCGTGATGTCACCGAAAGAAGGAAAAATGAACTAAAAATTATAGAGCTTAGTTATAAAGACCAACTCACAGATCTTTACAATAGAAACTACCTAGAGAAGTTTCAAAAAGAGATTTCCGACAACACCTCTTTCTTACCCCTTTCAGTGGTTATTTGTGATATCAACGGACTTAAGTTAACTAACGATCTTTTTGGACATGAGATGGGAGATCGTCTTTTAAAAAAGGGCTCCTCAGTTTTTGAAAATGCTTTAAAAGAGGGTGATATTGCCATTAGGATGGGTGGTGATGAGTTCATCATAGTTTTTAGCAATTGCAGTTATGAAGAGTGCGCTAAAAGAGTTGATAGTATGAGAGAATTCAGTAGTAACAAAATTGTTGGAAAGATTCCCCTTTCAATTAGTTTTGGCTATGCAACTACAGAAGAACCTATAAAGTCGATAAACTTTCTTATCAGAAGAGCTGAAGTGGATATGTATCGCAATAAGTTAAAAGAGAGTGCCTCCTTTAAAGAGGGGGTCGTTGATCTACTTATAAACAGTTTTTATGAGAAGGGCATTTACGAAAAGAGGCACAGTACTGTTGTTGGCCTGTTATGCAGTGAGATGGGCAAAGCTTTTAATTTAGGTCAAACAATTGTTGATGAACTAAAACTTGCAGGAATTCTTCACGACATTGGAACAATAACACTTAAAAAAGAGATTTTGAATAAAACAACCAGTCTAAATGAGGAAGAAAAAGTGGCAATGATGCGCCACCCCGAATTAGGGTATAATTTTTTAAGGACAATTCAAGGCTTTGGAAGGGTTGCAGAGTGGATTTTAATGCACCATGAACAACCAGATGGAAAAGGGTATCCACAACAGCTAAGCGATAATAAAATCCCATTAGAGGCTAAAATAATTGCAGTAGCAACATATTATGATACAATGACTAACTCTGTCAGACGGCAAAGGCTGAAAACTCATAATGAGGCAGCTATTGAACTAAAAAGACTTTCTAAAAGTAAGTTTGATGAGAAGGTTGTTGATGTTTTTCTCTCTTTGCCATTGGAAAGAATTATAGGCTCTGTTGATAGGTAAAAATTATGATAATAGATTTACTATATAACATCGCAATTCTTTTATCGCTCAGCGTAGTCTATGTAGTAATACCCTCAAAAGCCAAAAGAAAAAATTTACTGATTCAATTAGCTCAAGGAATTTTCTTTGCCCTTGGTGGGATTTTAATAATGAGTCGCCCTGTAATTATCACTGCAGGGTTAGTTTTAGATGGGCGAACACTTTTAGCTGGAGTGAGTGGGATGTTCTTTGGCTTTGTCCCTACAACTGTAGCTGTTATCTCAATGGCAATATTCCGCTACACCAGTGGAGGAGTTGGGATGATAACAGGGATCCTTTCTCCAATTACTTCAGCTGCAATAGGATTATTGTGGCGTGCTTTACGGTATAAGAAAGTTACAGAAAAAGGGGAGATTGGGTTTGAGCCGTTGTTTGTGGGATTGATTATCCACATAATTTTCGTTTTTGAATTTTTGTTTGTCCAATCTCCCAATAGAGTAGAGATTGTTAAACTTTTAGCTCTTCCAATTCTTTTAACTTACCCAATAAGCTTCCACCTTTTAGCTCTTCTAATTTTTAACCAAGAAAGAAGATTGGACTCTCAAGAGAAGATAAAACTTAGTGAACAGAGATTTAAGACAATCTTTGACAAATCCCCACTAGGAATATTTTTAGCTTATGATGATGGTGGAAAGCTTATTCAAGTTAATGAGCAATTAAAAAAGTTACTAGCTATCGAGAATTTTGAAGAGGGCAAAATTGGGTGGAACGATTTTGTCAAAGGTAAACCTATTTTAAATGGTGAAGAGTTTATCAGGATAAATAAACTAAGGGACTCAAAGATAAAAAGGTTAGATGGTAAAGACATTTGGGTTAAAACTGCAGCAACCAACATCCAAAGTGAAGATCAACAAACTAAGTTAGTTTTAGGGATGGTTACCGATATAACTGAAAGAAAAGAGCTCGAATTTGCCTTAAAATATGCTAACAGTCATGATGGATTAACAAACATCCACAACCGTAGTGAATTTGAAAAACTACTTAAAGCGTATGATGAGAAGGGTAATTATCCATTGGCAGTTGTAATGGGAGATGTTAACGGGCTAAAGGTTATTAACGATGCCTTTGGAAGAGAGACTGGAGACAACCTATTAATTAATATTGCCGAAACTTTAAAAGAGGTTACCCAAAATAGGGGAGTTTGTGCCCGAATAAGTGGAGATCAGTTTGCCCTGATTTTACAAGGAGTTGATGAAACTAAGGGGTGGAAAATTATAGAAGAGATCTCTGAAAAAGGAGATTTTGTAATTAATGGTGTTGAGGTGACCCTCTCATTTGGAGTTGCTGTTAAAAGGTCCTCTTTAGAAGATATTGATGAGATTGTTAAACTTGCTGAGAACAGTATGATTAGAAGTAAGCTTAGTGAATCTCCTAGTGCCCGCTCAAAAACTGTTAACGCTATTATCAACACACTGCATGAAAAGTCTCACAGAGAGGAGCTTCATTCACGTAGAGTTAGCGAATTAGCAATAAGACTAGGTGAGTCTTATGGACTAAATCAAAAAGAACTTGGAGAGCTTAAAACAGTTGGGCTTCTTCACGATATTGGTAAAATTGCTGTTGATAAATCTATCTTAGAAAAAAAAGGAGAACTAAGTGAAGAGGAGTGGGAGTCAATCAGACGCCACCCCGAAACAGGATGGAGAATACTAGGAACTGTGGGTGAGTTGGGAGAGTTAAGTAATGCTGTTTTATACCACCACGAAAAAGTTGATGGTAGTGGCTATCCTCACGGAATAAAAGGGGATGATATCCCTCTTTATGCCCGTATTATTGCTATTGCTGATGCTTATGATGCAATGACAGCTGCTCGAAGTTATAGATTGCAAGTGAATGAAAAAGAGGCAGCTAGTGAAATAAAAAAATATTCAGGGAGCCAGTTCGATGAAAAACTGGCCCGCCTGTTTGTTGAGAAGGTGCTACACTTCAGTTGGGGCGACCTGTAGAATTTCAATTAAATCAGTTGGCTCTAAACGGTAAGAGGAACCTTTCCCCTGATAAAATCCGTGGTCTTTTATAAAGTGGATATGTAAGTCGGTAAAAGTAATCTCTTTGTTAATCTTCTTGTTGAGAACAGTGGTATTAACTTTTTCATACATTCCAGGACCCCCAAATGGGGAGGGGAGTTTCCCTCTAACAGAGTCAACTCTGACATCAAAGTTTTCATCTAAAGTTATGAATTCGCCCAATCCATCAAAACCAGCATCTCTAAAGTATTGCATCCTTTCAGCAATAGCTTGGTTAGTTTGATCGTGGCGACGAACTGTCCCCTCATCTTCAACTATAATGTCTATTAAATTTCTCTTATCGCTTCCCAAAAATCCCTCTAGTGTAATGACTCCAGGTTGCATCTGTTGTTGAATATGGTCAAATTCAGGTGTCTGTTTCATAAACGCTCCTTATTTTTATGCAAACTTATCGTAGTAGATGTGCTCTTGTGGAACTCCCAAATCGGAAAGTACTTTGATACAAGCATCAATCATTCCTGGACTACCACACAAATAAGCTTCTGCATCAGGTGCCGATTCAACTAAACGGTGAACTACATCGGTAATTAAACCAGTTTCACCTGTCCAATTATCTTCAGGTTGAGGCTCACTTAGAGCAGGGATAAATTTAAAATCTTCCATCTTTTGCTCAAGCTCTTTCATCTCATCTACCAAGAAGAGATCTCGTGCTGAACGGGCTCCAAAGAAGTAGCGTGCTTTTCTCTTTGATCCTTTCTCTGCCATATCTAAAAGAATTGATTTAATGGGAGCCATTCCAGATCCACCAGCAATGCAGATGATATCACGATCGGTATCTCTTAAGAAGAAATCTCCGTAAGGGCCGTTAATTGAGACATCTTGCCCCTCTTTGAGGTGCTCATGGACATAGGTTGTACAAATTCCATTTGGAACTAACCTAATTTGTAGTTCAACAACATCTGTCTCACTTGGAGCTGATGCCATTGAGTAAGCACGATAAACAGCCTCATCAGTTAACTCATACTCAGGAACTTCAAATTGGATAAATTGACCAGCTTTCATCTCAATGCTTGGAGGATCGATAAGTTTTAATCTCACCTCTTTGATATCGTGAGTTAAATCACGAATCGACTCAACTTTGGTCTCAAATTGTCTCACTGAGAATAACTCTTCAGGAATCTCAATTGACATATCGTTTTTAACTTTAAGTTGGCAAGAAATTCTTATTAGATTATCAATATCCTCTTTCTCTAAAAGGGGAAGTTCTGTTGGTAAATAGTTACCTCCTCCTTCAACAACTTTAACTTTACACAACCCGCAAGAACCCCTTCCTCCACAAGCACTAGGGATAAAAATCTCTTCGCTTTTAAGAGTTGATAACAAAGGGCGTCCTGCCTCAACATCTAATACCTTATCGTTGTTGATTGTGATTCTAGCCATTCCATAGTTACCAACTGTTGCATCGGCAATAACCATCAATAAAGCCAAAAAGAGTGAGATAAGGGTAATTACAGATACGCTAACAAATAATGAACTAAGCATAATAACCCCCTTATGAGATGCTGATCATACCGTTAAAGCCCATAAATGCCATTGCCATAAAGCCAGCAATGATTAGGGCAATTCCAGCCCCTTCTAAGCCGTAAGGTATTTTTGCAGTTCTTAAACGTTGACGAATTCCAGCCATTGCCATAATTGCCAACAGCCATCCTAAGCCACTTCCTAAACCAAAGAAGAAACTTGTCATAAAGGTGTATTCACGAATTACCATAAACAATGAGGCACCTAAAATTGCACAGTTAACTGTAATTAAAGGTAAGAAAATTCCTAAAGCAAAATAGAGTCCTTCACTGTAACGTTCGATTATCATCTCAATTAGCTGAACAAAAGCTGCAATGACGATGATGAAAACGATAAATCTAAGATATTCTAAATTGAATGGGATTAAGACTAACTCATAAACAATCCAGTTTAAAGCAGTTGTCACTGCCATAACAAAGGTTACTGCAATTCCCAATCCTGCTGAAGTTTCAAGTTCCTTAGAGACTGATAAGAATGAGCACATCCCTAAATAGTTTGTTAAAAGGATATTGCTTGTAAATATTGCCGCAAAAAAGACGGCAAATGGATATAATGCATTACTCATTAGCTTCCTCCTTGAAAACAGCTTCACGGACAACCCAGATGAAAATAGCTAACATGAAAAATCCTCCTGGAGGCATAATCATGATTGCCCAGCTTGTCCACCAAGAGCCTAAGATTTGATAACCCCAAAGGGTTCCTGTTCCCATCAACTCTCTAAAGAAAGCAATGATTAGAAGAACATAGGCGTAACCCATACCACTTGCTAATCCATCTACCAACGAAAGAAGCGGTTTGTTTTGGAGGGCAAAAGCCTCAATTCTACCCATGACGATACAGTTGGTAATAATTAGACCAACATAGGGGCCCAATTGTTTCCACATTTCTGGGTAGTAGGCTTTTAAGAAGATATCGACAATGATTACATAGGTTGCAATAACCAGTGTCTCTACCATCATCCTAATACGATCTGGGATTGCTTTACGCATTAACGAGATTGTCCAGCTCGATAGTGCTGTTGTAAACATAACCCCAATTACCATAACCATTGTGTTATCCAATTTATTTGTAACTGCCAAAGTGGAACAAATACCAAGTATTTGGACAAATACTGGGTTATCTTTTCCTAATGGCTCTAAAAATGCTTTTTTATACTTTCCTGCTGCCATACTACTGCCCCCTTCCAACTTTATCGCTCTCTAAAAGGCGGTTCATGATGTTTCTAAAAGACTCACTGGTCCTTGTAGCTCCAGTAATTCCGTCCATCTCATCGTCACTAGAGGCAGTTCCCTCTTCAACAACTCTAAATGGACCTTGCTTGCCAGCAAATTGGGCTGTGAACCAAGGCTCTTCAATCCGCGCTCCCAATCCTGGAGTCTCCGTTTGACTAACAATTGAGACCCCGGAGAAAGTATTTAGATCCTCTTCAAAACCAATCATTACAGATATTGTTCCCCATAAACCTGGCCCATCCGAGGCAAATACGTAGCGCTTAATTCCATCATCAGTATTTATTACATATCTATCACCCTCATCAGTAACAAATTCATTAAAAATTTGGACAACGTTGGAAGGTGTTCCATCGTGTGTGATAGCAGCTGCATCCAAAATACTTCTCCAAAGGAAAAACTGCTCATTCTCTTCTACCAACTCTAAAGTGTAGAGGTGTAAGGCAGCAGTTAAAACGATACAAACTATTGTGACAAGGGCCATAAATACTAAAGGGTGGATTCTTTTTGCATAAAAACTTTTAGTTTTCATTTTGCACCCTCCTTGGCAACTTGTTTCTTCCTATTTTTTAAAAGCTTGAAGTAGTGGTCCATAAGTGGGCCAAACATATTAGCTAGTAGAATTGCAAAAGTAACCCCCTCGGGCCAACTTGAGAAAGTTCTGATTGTGACTGTCATTAAACCAAACAGTATCCCATAAACCCATCTTCCCAAATCGGTACTTTGGCTAGAAGAGATTGGGTCAGTAATCATAAAGAAAGCTCCCAACAAGAAACTTCCTCCCAACAGGGCATAAATGGGATGAAGTGCTTCGCCAACTCCAGTTAAAAAGAAGATTGTTTGTAAGAATAAAAATGAGGCAATTGAACCAACAACTATTTTCCAGTTGGCTGCCTTTTTATAAATTAGCCAAAGGCCTCCTAAAATGATTAAGATTGCTGCAGTTTCACCAAAGCTTCCACTTGTGGGTCCTAAAAGTAGTTCCACAAATGAGCTTGATCGTGTAGCCATTGGGGTAGCTGCACTAATCATGTCGGCTTTAGAGAGCCAAGTTCCAAATCCTGCTGGAAACCAGTTGAAAGTAGTTTGTGGTAAAACAAAGCGGCCTGTCATGGGAACTCCGAAGCTAATATAAACAAAAGCCCTTGCTGTTATTGCTGGATTGAATGGGTTGCGCCCAAATCCACCAAAAACCATTTTCCCAAAAACAATTCCAAATGCTATTCCAACTGCGCCCATCCACAACGGGATTGCAGGTGGAAGCGATAGAGCAAAAAGTAAACTAGAAACAAACACAGATTCAGTTACTTTCAAATCATACTTTTTTGCCATGATTGTTTCGCTTAATAATCCAAATGCTGTCACTACAGCTAGTAGAGCTACAAATCGCCAACCAAAGAAATAGATGGCAGCTAAACTTGCTGGAGCTAGAGCTATAAGGACATTACGCATTGCTTGCTGTTTTTGAATTTTCACAATATCCTCCCTCGTTAGTGTACAAAGTATTGTAACTTAGAATTTCCCTCTTGTAAAAAGAATAGGAATAAATAAAGGGCTAATTTAGAGTAGAGAGAGCCTTTTTACCTCAACAGAGATAACATTGTATTCAATTTGGACAAACCCCCGAACAATTAAGGCTCTTTGGATAGTTAAGAGGTTTTTATAAAGAGAGTATACTTTGGGAAAAATGACAGCTTCAAAAAGATCACTTTGATCTTCAAATGAGACAAATTGCATCATTTGTCCCCCTTTGGTAACTACACTTTTACGAGTTATTGGCCATCCAACTAAAGTGACACTTCTACCAACATAAAGATGCAAATTTTTTGCTAAAGTGGGTTCTACTCTAACAATCTTTTCTTCCCACAATTTTAAGATAAAGTGGTTTCTTAAAAACCCTAAACTCTCAAACTCCTCAAATAAAACTCTTTTCAAACTTTTTTGTTCAACAGGAAAGGGAAGCTCTCTTTTTTGCTTTGGGACAACAAACAACTCTCCATTTTTTTGATTCGCGTTACTTAGTAAAAGTTCTCTTAGTTGTTCAGTACGACTTAAATTGGGTTCAAGAGAATCAAATGCTCCAGAGGCAACTAAACTTACCAACTCTTTTCGCTCAAGCTTTATTTTTTGACTAAAGTCTTCTAAAGAGTGATAAGGTCTATTTTTTTCAATTGCTAAAGCACTTTTATAAAATA
>Ga0172377_10003996_pt1 | contig 15175 bp, 15 predicted proteins | sample Pumphouse3metaG_FD_119749 | JGI IMG/M metagenome (GOLD analysis project Ga0172377, IMG submission 119749) | Leachate microbial communities from a municipal landfill in Southern Ontario, Canada - Pumphouse #3 metaG | ecosystem: Engineered > Solid waste > Landfill > Unclassified | place: Canada...
GGATACCAACGCCCGGGAAGAAGTCCTGAAGCGGGAAAGCCAGGTTATGGACATGAGCCGGGAACTGACCCCCTACATCGTCAACATCACCTCCAATACCGCCGGAGTCTCGGAGAATACGACGAACCGCCTTGCCAAGATGGAACTGGATATCGCGGATATCGTCCGTCTTTCCGAAATCGCGGACAACATCACGGGCTATACTGCCCATGTGGTCCACGACGAACTTGTCTTCTCCCCGGTCGTCTATGCCGAACTGGACCAGATGTCCCAGTTCCTCAACGAGCAGTTCGGAAACTGCGAGTCCATCGTGGACCATCCATCCCTGGCCATGCTGAAGAAGACCAGGGCTTTGGAAGACCAGATTGACAACCAGCGGACAAGGATGGTGAAGGAGCACGTGGAGAGGCTTGCCGCCGGTTCCTGCAACCCGGTGAACTCCACCGTCTTCATAAGCCTTGTCGGCGGCCTCGAACGCTGCGGGGACCATATGAACTTCATCAGCGAGAGATCCTGTGCGGAGCTTCTGAAGAAAGTCCAGGTGGACGCCAGCCAGGACATGCTCTATCATCCGTAATCCACAAGGATTCCCCAACCGGAATCCTTTTTGTTTTATAATAAAGACACCCATATCAAAGGAGAACCTATGTTTGATTATCTCATTGTCGGAAGCGGTCTGGCCGGTGCAACTTTCGCTGCCCTTGCCAAGAGAGACGGAAAGAAAGTCCTGGTCGTGGAGAAGAGGAAGAACGTCGGAGGAAACATCCGGACGGAGAGGGTCGACAACATCGATGTGCATCTCTACGGTGCCCATATCTTCCATACCTCGGACGAGGAGGTGTATTCCTTCTTCACTTCCTTCTGCCATCTGAACAACTTCATCAACAGCCCGAAGGCAATCTACAAAGGGAAGCTTTATTCCATGCCTTTCAACATGAATACCTTCTATGCCCTATGGGGAACCAAGACTCCGGAAGAAGCCAGGGCCAAAGTCCTTTCCCAGGTTATGGAGGCCGGAATCCAGGAGCCGAAGAACCTGGAGGAGCAGGCCCTCTCCCTGGTCGGGAGAGACGTCTATATGACTCTGATCAAGGGTTACACGGAAAAGCAGTGGGGAAGAGACTGCAAGGATCTTCCGGCCAGCATCATCAAGAGGCTTCCTCTCCGTTTCGTCTACAACAACAACTACTTCAACGACAAGTACCAGGGAATCCCGATAGACGGCTACACGAAGGCAATCGAGAACATGCTAGACGGAGTCGAGGTCCGCACCTCGACCCATTTCCTTGCCCACCGGGAAGAACTCGCCAAGCTTGCCCGGAAGGTCGTCTATACCGGAACGATCGATTCCTATTTCGGCTATCAGCTAGGAAGCCTCCAGTACAGGACCCTGCGTTTTGTAACCCAGCGGCTGGAGATGGAGGACTTCCAGGGAAATGCCGTCATCAACTACACGGAAAGGGAAGTCCCTTATACCCGTATTATCGAGCACAAGCATTTCAATCCGATGCCTTCCAAGGTCACGTATGTGACCAAGGAATACCCTAAGGAATTCGAACAGGGAGACGAACCTTTCTATCCGATCAGCAACGAAAGGAACAGCTCCCTCTATACCGCTTACCGGGAAAAGGCCAAGCAGGAGAAGAACGTCCTCTTTGCCGGAAGGCTTGGCCAGTACCGCTACTTCGACATGGATGACACCATCCGGAATACGATGGACCTATATCGCGCAGAAAAGAACTAGATCTATTATTTTCTCTTCAATCCTACACTTACCAACTTAACATAAAAAGCAGGAAGCGAGGGCTTCCTGCTTTTTGTTACTTGATCGGCTTCGTCAGGGCTTTCGTATCCTCCCCGAGGATCTTCTCGGCGATAAGGACGCCAGAGGCACCCGCCTGGGCAAGCCCGCGCGTGATTCCGGCACCGTCCCCGCCGCAGTAGACGCCAGGGATAGCCGTAAGCTCGAGGCCTTCTTCGACGTCCGGCCTTGCGCTGTAGAACTTGGCTTCGACTCCGTAGAGAAGCGTATGCTCGGTAGCAATGCCGGGCGTCACATGGTCCAGGGCTTCGATCATATCCTTGATGGACTGCAGCGTCTTGTAGGGAAGGCAGAGCCCGAGATCTCCCGGGACAGCCTCCGGAAGCGTCGGACGGAGGAATCCCTTCCGGATTCTTTCCGGAGTGCTTCTTCTTCCCCGCTTCAGGTCTCCGTACCTCTGTACGATGATGGAGCCGCAGGCAAGACGGTTGGCAAGGCTAGCAACATCCCTTGCATACTTGTTCGGATCCTTGAAAGGCTCCGAGAACTTATGGGATACAAGAAGCGCGAAATTCGTATTCTCGCTTCCGAGCTTCGGGTCGCTGTAGGAGTGGCCGTTGGCAAGCATGACGCCGTCATCGTTCTCGATGACGACATGGCCGGAAGGATTGGAGCAGAACGTCCTTACTTCCGTACCTTCGCTGGAATTGAAGATGAACTTTCCCTCGTAGAGGTACTTGTTGATCTCCTGCATGACGACATTGCTGGTCTCGACGCGGACGCCGATATCGACCTGGTTGTTCGTGAAGGATACCTTATGGGCAGAAAGCATCTGCTCCAGGAATCCGCTGCCTTCCCTCCCGAGTCCCAGGATGACGACCGGGGCCGTAATCTTCTCTCCGGTAGAAAGAAGGACGCCGGCTGCCTTCCCGTTGTCGATAAGGATATCCTGGACGCTCTTCTTGAACAGGAACTCTACTCCCTGCTCCCCGAGGTAATCCCGGATCCGGCCGAGGATCTTGACGTTCTCCTCAGTCCCTAGATGCCTGACCTTTGCCCTAAGGAGCATCAGTCCGACTCCGATTGCCTTCTGTTCGATCTCCCGTACCTTATCCGTATACGGATCCGTGATCTCCTTGGTGGCACCGAAGCGGAGATTCACTTCATCGCAGTAGTCGATAAGAGACAGCAGCTTGTCGGGTGCGACATAATCCTTGAGCCATCCGCCGAACTGCGTCGTCTTGTTGAATTTGCCGTCCGAAAAAGCACCTGCTCCGCCGAAGCCCGAAGTAATCGAGCAGGCCGGAACACATCCCTGGTACTTTCCATTGTTCGGACAGGACTTCACAAGGTGCAGGGAAATCGGGCATTTCCTCTCCCGGATATCTCTTCCCTTGTCGATCATAAGGATCTTCTTCTTCGGGTCGGCCTCGATCAGTTTGTAGGCGGCCATGTAGCCAGTCGGACCGGCGCCGACGATAATTACATCGAAATCCATTATTTGCTTCCCAAAAGAAGATTATAAGGGTTTTGGTTCCGGATGAAAAGCAAAACGGGATTCCGAAGCCGGAATCCCGTTCTGAAAGCGATTCGAAGCCTACTTCTTCTCTTCCGCCTTCGGGTTCTTGGCAAGATAGTCAGCCGTCAGCTTCTTGTCATCCTCGAAGAGCTCGGACCATTCCTTGACGTCCTTGACGGAAGGAACGAAGACATACGGTACGTTCCGGTAAAGTCCGTAGTAATCGAATCCGAAGCCGACGATGTAGTTCTGCTCCTCGGTGGTAAGGCCGGTGAAGTCAGCAAGCTCATCGTACTTCAGATGCTTCTGGTTGCGCTTGATAAGGACGCAGACAAGAAGCTTCTTCGGATGATAGGTATCCAGAATGAACTGCTTGAGGAAGTGCATCGTAAGTCCGGTATCGATGATGTCTTCGACGATGACGACGGTCTTTCCCTCGAGGTTATGATCCGGTTCCTTCTGAACCGTGATCTTGCCGGTGGACTGGGTGCCGTTGTAGGACGAGCACTTCAGCGTATCGAGAAGGCAAGGAGTCTTGATATGACGGACCAGTTCATACATGAACGGAAGGGCTCCGTTCATGATGCCTAGGAAAATCGGAATCCCGACATCCTTCTCCTGGACCAGAGCCGTATCGATCTCGTCGGCAAGCCTTGCCGACACCTTGACGATCTCATCTTCCGAAAGAATCAGTTTCTCCATGGCGTTTTCCCTTTCCTTTTCTAGGACTGACAGTCCTTAAGTGATGAAGGCATCCCGGAGAATGGAATTCTTCCGGGAATGGTTTGATTATACCTTAATTCCTTATCCAAAAAAGACTTTTCTTGGAAAAGGAGAAAAGAAAAACGCTTGCAGGAAAGCAAGAACCAGGAACAAAGCCTCTTCTTCCCTTCCCATACCGGAAAGCAGCTTCCCCTATTTCAGCAAGAAAGCCCCTTAGCTCAGGGATTTTCTTTCCGGATGCTTCCCAGGAGTCCTTCCAGGGAGGAAAAGGAAGATACGCATAGGGATAAGGCAGCTTCATCGAAAGGATAGGCATTCGGAATGCCGATAGGAAGGAAGCCTCCCCTATATGCGGCAAGAAGCCCGAACCTAGAGTCTTCTACGACCAGGGTATTCCCAGGAGAAGTAGCAAGCAGCTTGGAGCAGGCAACGAAGATAGAAGGATCGGGTTTTCCTTTCTGTACTTCCTCCCCGGTGACCGTCCCCTGGAAATACTGTCCCATGCCGGTAGAGGACAATACATAGGAAAGGTACTTCCTGTTGGAGGAAGTCGCAACGCCCATAGGAATGTTCTTTCCCTTCAGATAGGAAAGAAGGGCAAGGGCACCGGGAAGAAGGGGTACTCCTTTTTCCCGGAAATAGTCGGAAACGTATTTCTCCCTTATATTCCTTGCTTCCTGATAGGAAGGAAAGCCTTTGTACCGGGCATCGAAGAGCAGGGTATCGTCTTTTCCGGATCTTCCCTTCATGGAGTTCACCAGTTCTATGTCGAAAGGGACATGGTAGAAAAGGCAGGCTTCTTTCCAGCCCTCGGTTCCCAGCCTCTCCGTATCGATAAGGGTTCCGTCCAGATCGAACAGGACGCCATCCACTTCATGTCCGTTGCACTTCATGTTCCCTGTTATTCTCCCTCTTTCCAAGAAGAAGTTAAAGAAGGAAAAAAAATACTTGATTTTCAAGAGGCGTATTGGGATAATAGTAAAGCGCGATAAAAAGCGCAGCGGATGGATCTATAGTGTAGCGGTCTATCACGTCTCCCTGTCACGGAGAAGATCGAGGGTTCGAATCCCTCTAGATCCGCCATTTGCAGGCTTAGTTCAGTGGTAGAACGCAACCTTGCCAAGGTTGACATGCGGGTTCGATTCCCGTAGCTTGCTCCAGTCGTAAACACACCCGGTAAAAAGCCGGGTTTTTTTGTTTCTTATCCTTCCTCTTTTGGTAGAATATAGTCCTATGGAAAAAGTCCTTACCGAATGCCTGAGTTTCTTCAATCCGAAAAGCCCTGCCAACAGCAAGGAGCAGCTTTTCTATAACGAGAATGCCACTCTCTTCTCTCCGGGCACCAATGCCTATGAGGATTCGGCAACGCTGGGACAGCTCGTGGAAGCAGACATCATCCTCCATATCCTGCTCAGCCGGAAAAGGATCGAGGAATATGTCGCAGCCTTCTCCTATACCCAGCTAGAGAACAGATCCGTGGAGAGGAACCTCTTCGAAAGCCTTCCGTATCTGGAATACGAAGGAAAGAAGATCTATCTTCCCTGCTATGACCCGGAAACGAATGCCGTCCTGTTATCCGATCTCCCCAGCTTCAAGAAGTCTTCCGCCAACGGGGAAAGGCTTTCGGAAACGAATCCTTCCTTCGTGGATCCTTTTTCCTTCTACAAAGGACAGGTTTTCTCTTCCCTCTTCTCCCGCCTCATAAAGCTTGATTCCAGGAAGGATAACCTTTCCTTCTTCTACCATCCGGAATTCGAAACCCTCTTCCTCGTAGACGGGGAAGGAAAGCTTCTGGAAGAGCTCCCCCTCTTCGACGAGAAGGTCAAAGGCATCGAGAAGAAGGACAATCTTTATCCAAGGCTAGACAAACTATGCCTTTCCTATGACGAAAAGAACCCGGATTCCTTCCTTATTAAAGCCGAGGAACTCGGCTTCCTTTCTTCTCCTCTTGTCCAGGAAGTCCAGGAGAAAGCCAAGAAGGTAATCAAGCGCCAGGAGAGGGAGCAGAACAACAAGGTCTACCAGTCCATGAAGCGGATGAAGAAGAGAATCCGCAAGTGGCAGGAAACCTTCGGAAACTGGGAGGAGAACAACCCCTTCTAAGGATGACCTTCTCACTCTATGTTCTAGGCTGCAAGATCAACGGATACGAAGGAGAAGCTCTCCAGGAAGAGCTTCTCCTTTCGGGTTTCCGGAAGGCGGAAGAAGGGGAAAGCCCGGATTACTACTTCCTTCTGACATGTGCAGTGACAAACCAGTCCGAGAGGAAGGACAGCAAATCCCTCCATGAGATCCATAAACGTTATCCGGATGCCAGGATCGTTGTCCTTGGCTGCTCTTCCCAGATCCACAAGGAACGTTATCTCTCCTATAGCGGGGTGAAAGCCGTATACGGAACTGCCAACCGGCATCTTATCGTCGATAACCTGAAGAAGGAAGAGCGGGACTTCGTTCTTCCCAATCCCCGGCTTTTCGATTACGACCCCCTGAAGATCTCTTCCGGGCAGAAGGAGACCAGGACTACCCTGAAGATCCAGGACGGATGCGACAACTTCTGCACGTACTGCCTGATCCCTTATTCCCGGGGAAGGTCGAGAAGCAGAAGAAGGGAAGAAATCCTTTCGGAATCCCTGCGGCTATTGGAGAGCGGAGTGAAGGAGCTGGTCGTCTCCGGGATCGATGTCGGAAGCTATCAGGATCCGGAAAGAGAAGACTACCGTCTTTCCGATCTTCTTCTGGATCTTGCCGTCCTTCCTTTCCAGGGTCCCTACAGGCTCCGTGTTTCTTCTATCGAGCTTTCCCAGATCGACGAAAAGTACCTTGCCGCCTATCAGGAGTATCCGGACAGGATCGTTCCCCATTTCCATATCCCGCTCCAGTCGGGAAGCGAGAAGATATTGAAGAAGATGAACAGGAAATACGATCTTTCCCGTTTTCTTTCCGTGGTCCAGGAAATCCACAGGCTCTTCCCCAATGCCGGATTGTCCACGGATGTGATCGCCGGATTCCCCGGCGAGACGGAAGAGGATTTCCAGAAGACCTGTTCCTTCCTCAAGGAGGCCGGGTTCATGCGTATCCATGCCTTCCCTTATTCGGAGCGTCCGGGCACGATGGCATCCGGAATAAAGGATGGAATCGTCCCTTATCCGGAAAGAAGAAGAAGGGTAAAGGAACTGATCGCCTTGTCCGAAGAACAGGAAGCCCTCTTCCGGAAGTCCCTGGACGGAAAGAAGGTAACCGTTCTTTGGGATTCCTGCAAGGACAATGTCCTCAAAGGATACAGCGAAAACTACCTTTCCTACGAAAGAAAAGGGGACAAAGAAGAGGTCGGAACCTTCTCTTCTTTCATTTCTCATTGATTTTCCTTCTTCTTTCTTCTATAATTTTCCTTGCTTTTGGGGCTGTAGCTCACCTGGGAGAGCGCGTGCTTTGCAAGCATGAGGTAGCGAGTTCAAGCCTCGTCAGCTCCACCAAAAGAAGAATCATGCCGCCAGTCCGCTGGCGGCATTTTTCGTTTCCGATTGTTTCAGCAAAGAAAGCGTTCTTTTTTGGAATCGATAAAGTCACTGTTTTTGCCATAATTCAGGCACTTTTTAGAAAAGGAAGCGTAAGTCTATGCGAGTTTTCCTGCCCTTTCATGAAAATCCGGAAAGTTTCCGTTTCCCATTTTCTAATTTTTTGCTTTTTTCCGTCCTATACTATTTCCATGGCACCACGAAAGAGTAAAAGCAAGGCAGATAAAGCGAAATCCTAAATCCTGGGGTCTTCTCATTTCCTTCTTCCTGATTCTAGTCCCCCTTATTTTCTATGCTTTCTACTGCCGCTCCTATAACCACTGCAAGAGAACTCTTTCCTACGAAGGGGAAAACATCACACAAGCCCAAGACGGGATCCTGTTTAGCCACGACGACCCTTCCCGGGTCTGGTCCCTTTCGGAGACCAACGAAGTCTTCCGCGGGAAACCATACGGAGGATCCTACTATTTCTATCTGACGAATGAGAATCCCCTTCCCCTGACGGACTGGAAGGCCACCATCACCATCGACGGGGATTTCTCCATCGGGGATGTCTTCCATACCGGTTCCATGGAGAAAATGGGAAATTCCATAATCTTCACTCCGGCAGCCGACCCGGAGTCAGAGAACAACCCTTCGTATCTGGAGTCGGGCAAAGTCCAGCAGTTTGGCGCAAACCTCTATTCCGCAGATCCGGTCGTCCACGTTACGAAGTATGAATTGGAATACCACCTTGCGGTGGACTTCTGGAAATCCTCGGTATCTATCTCTCTTCTTGTCCTTCTTTGCGTATGGTTCCTCCTCCTCATCGTCTACCTCACCTTCCGGCAGAAGGAACAGGAATTCCGGAAAAGCCAGGAAGCCGAGCAAAAGGTCCTTCTCCAGTCCGTCATGACGTTCACGAACTTCATCGATGCAAAGGATCCCTATACGGAAGGCCATTCGGCAAGAGTGGCTATCTACAGCAAAGCCCTGGGAAAAGAGCTGGGAATGAAGGATTCCGAAATCCAGAACCTTTACCTTACCGCCCTTCTCCACGACTGCGGCAAGATCGGAATCAGCAACGAGGTCCTGGAGAAGCCGGGAAAGCTGACGGATGCCGAATACAGGATCATCCAGGGCCATACCACGATCGGGGCAACCGTCCTTAAGGACATCACCTCGATCCCCGGGGTCCAGGACGGTGCCCACTACCACCATGAGCGGTATGACGGAAAAGGATACCCCTGCCATCTCAGGGGAGAGCAGATCCCGTATTTTGCAAGGATCATCTGCGTTGCCGACTGCTATGATGCCATGACGACGGATAGGTGCTACCGGAAGAAGCTGACCAGGGATGCCGCTTTGAAGGAGATCGAGAAGAACGAAGGAACCCAGTTCGATCCTTCCATTGCTTCCGCAATGGTCAAGATGATACAGGACGGAAGCCTGGATAAAGCCTTATATTCCTCGCAAGGCGCAAGGAATCCAGGCCTTTAGTCTATCCAGTCTTTATCCGTTTCCTTTTCCTATGTCTTTTCTTGTCTCCATCAGGTTCAAAGAGTGCTAATATCTTAAGGTAAGAGATGAGTGGTTTCTTACAGGGTACCGGAAGGTTCCAGATGTTCACCTTTAGGAGGGTATTTTATTATGGCATGCTTAGCGATTCAGGGAATGCAGTGGGGCGATGAAGGAAAAGGAAAAATCACGGACTACTGTGCAGCCCGTGCCGACATCGTCGTCAGAAGCCAGGGCGGTAACAACGCCGGGCATTCGATCGTCCGCGACGGCAAGAGATTTGCTGTCCGCCTCGTTCCTTCCGGAATCTTTTCTGCCGGAGTCGTCAATGTCATCGCCAACGGAGTAGTCGTAAATCCGGAAGCTCTTCTTCTCGAGCTCAAGACCCTGGAAGAAGCCGGAATCCAGGACTACAAGCTTTATGTTTCCACGAGATCCACTATCCTTATGCCTTACCATGCCGAACTGGACAAAGCCAAGGAAGCAGTCCTCGGCAAGGCCAAGATCGGAACTACCGGAAGAGGAATCGGTCCCTGCTATACGGATAAGGCAGCCCGTCTTTCCCTCCGTATGGGAGACCTTCTGGAGCCCGGCTACCTCAAGGAACGTCTTTCCGAGATCCTCCCTGTCAAGAACATCGAACTCAAGGCATACGGAATCAAGGAAGTCACTCCGGAAGAGGAATTCGACTATCTCATGAAGGTCTATGACGAGCTGAAGACGAGAATCGAGATCATCGATACCTCCTCCTATCTGAACAAGGCTATTGCCGCTGGCAAGAAGATCCTCTTCGAGGGCGCCCAGGGCGCTATGCTCTGCCTCGACCACGGCACTTTCCCGTTCGTCACTTCTTCTTCCCCGCTGGCAACCGGTATCCCGGTCAATGCCGGCGTTCCCTGCTCGGCTATCGGCAATTCCATCCTCGGCATCACCAAGGCCTACACGACGAGAGTCGGTGCCGGACCTTTCCCGACCGAGATCGAAGGCGAGGAAGGAAACAAGATCCGGGAGACCGGACATGAATACGGCGTCGTCACCAAGCGTCCTAGACGTGTAGGATGGCTGGATGTCGCCGAACTCCGTTATGTCATCAGCCTTACCGGCGTCAAGCATATCGCCTTGATGCTGATCGATGTCCTTTCCTGCGTAAAGGAGATCAAGATCGGCGTCGGATATACGCTCGACGGCAAGAAGATCGATTATATGCCGGGCTGCGTTGCCACCATGGACAAGGTGAAGCCCGTCTTCGAGACGATGAAGAGCTGGAAGGAAGATATCTCCGGATGCCGGAACTATGATGACCTCCCGAAGGAGTGCAAGGCCTACATCGCCCGCATCGAAGAGCTTCTCGGAGTCGAAGTCGTCCTCGTCTCCGTCGGTCCGGACGAAAAGCAGACGCTGGTCCGCAAGGAGATCTTCTAATATGATCGGTCGGTATGCACCGAAGGACATCGAGGCCGTCTTTACCGACGAAAGCCGGTTCGGGACCTACCTCGAAGTCGAGGAAGCCGTCCTCGAGGGATGGGAGAAGATCGGCCGCATCCCCAAGGCCGATGTCGACAAGGTTCTGAAGAACGCCCACGTGGACGTGAAAAGGATCCAGGAGATCGAGCTTGTGACCAAGCACGATGTCGTCGCTTTCACCCGCCAGGTCAGCGAGACCTTGGGGGAAGAAAAGAAGTGGGTCCATTACGGGCTGACTTCCACCGATGTCGTCGATACGGCTATGGGCATCCTCTACAAGAAGGCAGACGAGATCCTGGACAAGGATATCCTTTCCCTTCTTGCCTCCGTCAAGGAGAAGGCTCTGGAGTATGAATATACCCCGGAGATCGGAAGAACCCACGGCATGCATTCCGAAGTCACCTCCTTCGGCCTGAAGTTTGCCGGATTCTATGACGAGCTCTCCCGGGATTACCATAAATTCCAGGAATCCCGGGAAGAGTTGGAAGCTGGGAAGATTTCGGGGGCTGTCGGAAATTTTGCAAACGTAGAACCGGAAGTACAGGACTATGTATGCAATAAATTCGGTCTTACGGATGTTCCGATCTCGACCCAGGTCCTGGACCGGGACAGGCACGCCTACTACAGCGAAGTCCTGACGCTTCTGGCCTCCACGATCGAGAAGATCTGCCTGGAGATCCGTCTTCTTTCCCAGAGCGAGATCCAGGAAGTCGAGGAAGGGTTTGCAAACGGCCAAAAAGGCAGCTCTGCAATGCCCCAGAAGAGAAACCCGATCAGCAGCGAGAACCTCACCGGCTGCGCCAGGATGATGCGGGGATACCTGATCCCGGCATTAGAGGACAACGCCCTCTTCCATGAACGGGATATCTCCCATTCATCCGTCGAGCGAGTCGCCTTCATCGACTCCATCGAGCTTTCCGTGTATATGGTCCGGAGGATGAAGAGAGTCATCGACAATCTCCGCGTCTTCCCTTCCAACATGGAAAGGAACATCAAGACTACCCATGGAGCCGTCTTCTCCCAGCACCTCCTTACCCGTCTTATCGAGAAAGGCATGGTCCGGGAAAAGGCATACGACCTCATCCAGCCTCTTGCCATGAAGGCAGCCCTTGGAGAGATTCCTTCCTTCGAAGAAGCCGTCAAGAAACTTCCCGAGATCAAGGAAGTCCTGTCTGTTCAGGAGCTCGATTCCCTCTTCACCTACGACTACTACCTTAGAAACGTCGACGCTATCTACAAGAGAGTCGGACTGAAATAAACGAAACCGGGTAAGCTTTATCGATAGTCTTTGGATTATTGGCAAAGCTTACCCTTTTTCGTTGCCTGAATAATAGTTTCATCTAAAGCTATATCATTCTAATGATATATTTTCGTTGAGGGATCAATCCTATGGAAAACGAAATGCTATATTATGGTTCACCGGTCATTGTTGATAAGCCTTTTTTCGGATACGGAAAAGAATCCAATGACTATGGTCAGGGCTTCTACTGCACTTCGGATAAAGCTCTTGCCAAAGGATGGGCTTGTATCGATGATGCGAAAGACGGGTTCGTCAATGAATACAAGATAGATAGGGATGGCTTAAAGGTCTTAGACCTTTCTGAACAGAATTGCTGTTCTAGTTAAGAACAGGCATTTCGATTGGAATACTTCTTTAGCTATCGAAGCCAAAGAATTTCTTCTGAAGCATTCTTATGTAGATACTAAAGCATACGATATTGTGATCGGTTATCGGGCGGACGATTCTTATTTCCGCTTTGCTAAGGAATTTGTCAATAACACCATCTCCGTTGAACAGCTTTCAAAAGCTTTGAAATCAGGAAATCCTGGAAAGCAGGTGGTCTTGATCAGCAAGAAGGCTTTGGAAAGGATTGCTTTGCTGATTCCGAGTTAACGGATCATAGTATCTTCTATACAAAGAGAATGGCTAGGGATAGGAAGGCTAGGGAAGACTACCTATCCTGCAAGGTAGATTCCTCAATCAGGAACGAGGAATTCATTCTGGTTATCATGAGAAAAGAGAGTCAAGGCAATGATGGAATCCTATAGGGATATCTATGTCGATGATGTTTCCAGAAACGTAGGAACGATGCTGGAATACTCTTTTCATTGTGGACTGGAACCTTTTGCGGTCTGGAAGATGTTTGTTGCTTCCAATGTGGCTTTGCAGATTGAAAAAGGAAATCCAAGATTCTTATCCGGTTATTCCGGACGAGACTATCTGGATATCGTTATCAACTCTTCCCCCTCGGTAAAGAACCTACACATCCTTCTGTTCTTCTGAAGGAGGACAGGCCTTTCTCGTTCAACGAATACTATTGGGCTGGAGAGAGGATTGCTAGGCTTCAGCAAAGAACCGGCCTTTCTTTCGGGGAGATAGAGGAAAAGCTTCCTTTGGCTAAAGTAATCCGGATGTATCCTGCCCTTCACGAAACGGACACGGAGAAGTTCTTCGGGGAAGCTAATAAGCATGTTGGTAAAGACAAAGGAGAAACCAACCTAAAGAGGATCAGGTCTGCCAGCGGTTTATCCCAAAGCCAGTTGGCTAAGGAATCTGATGTTCTTCTTCGGTCCATCCAGATGTATGAGCAGAGAAGGAATGATATCAACAAACCTTCTATGGATACTGTCTATAGGTTATCCAAGGCTTCAGTCTGCAATATAAGGGATTTAATGGAAACCAGTAATCTAAAGTAGGTTCCTAAAGCGGGTTTGAATATAGGCTTTAACACACTGGATCTATCAAGAACCATTTCTTTTGAACTTGATAAAAGTCCAAGCATAGAGGTTCCCTACAGACCAGTCCCGCCTTTTTCATGTCTTTTTCCTATTCTTCTAGAATCCGAGCTTCTCCCCGATAAGGACGACTTCGCTTTCCACATGCTCCATGGAATGGAGATAGACAAGAAGCGCATTGCAGATCCTGTCCGGGCATCTGCAGTCCATGCATTTCCCGGTAATGGCGCAGGGGGTCTTCTTCCCTAGCCTCTTGGCATTCATAGGGGCAGCCACGTTCCTGGCCCTGAAGATGGCTTTGTCGAGGTTCTCTTCGACCTTGGATAGGGAGAAGACGAAGATCACCTTCTTATGGGTGAACAGGCTTGCCCCGGTCCTGTTTCCGGTCCCGTCAATCAGGACCAATTCCCCGTTTTCGGATGCACCGTTTACCGAAGTCAGGTATACGTCCGTGAGGAAGATCGTCTTGGCGCTATCCAGGAATGTCTTCTCGTCCTTGGAATGGTCGGTCTTATAGACTTTGTTGTGGGAAGAAAGAAGGGGGACTATCCCGATATCCTCAAGAGTCCTGGAATCTCCGATTCCGACACTCTTTTTATCTATTTCCTTGTCAAGATACAAGGCCGCCTCTTTTCCCGTCGGAAAGAAAGAAAAGGCATACCCTTTCCTTTCAAAGCCCTTCTTGAGTCCTTCCATATCCTTATCCATTCTTTTTCTCTTCTTTCTTTTCCGTCCCTGCTTCCTCTTTCCCAGGAGCTGTAGAGACAGGACGGTTGTCGCTTCCGAAGTTCTTGTCCGCCTGATAGGAATAGTCCGGATTGATCAGGAAGAAGGAACGGATCTTCCTTTTGAAAGCCTTGGAACTGTCCACAGCTTTCTCCTTGTAGGCTTTGGCCTTTTCGGCAAGGGATTTATCGAACAGGGTCGGGGAAAGCTTCCGGAAGAGCTTCTTCTTCATTCCGAGCTTGTCCTTCATGCTGTCCCTGGTCTTGTCGTAAAGGACGACGAGTCCGTTGTCCTTGGCCCAGGCACGGATCTTGCCGAAGACCTTGAGGGAGGAAATGACATCGATCAGGAAGATGCCGTAAACGACGCCGAAGAAGAACAGCCAAACGAAGTGGGCATCTGCCCCGCCGCTGCCGAAGAAGAAGGAACCGACCTTGAGTACGAGCTGGTAGACAAACGGATTGATGCCGTAGAAATAAACGACGGCAGCACAGTACCAGACCAGGTCGAAGAGAGGAGCCGTGATTCCGCCGATATTGCCTTTCAGGTTCGAATAGTCCCAGAGCTTGACATGGAATCCCTTTACAAAGATCAGACCTGCCAGGATCTCCAGGAGAAGCAAAGAGGTGCCGGAAAGGAAGATAGGAAGAAGGTCATAGACATTGGGGCCGTTCCGGCTCCCCGTTATCCCGAACAGATCCCCGAAAGGATTGTAGAAGCTGTTCCCGAAGGGGAGGAAGGCATAAAGGATCCAGGATATAGTGAACATAAGGATCATTCCAAAACCGTAGAGAGGAAGCCAGGGACCTTTAAGGAATCCGGGGTTCACCCATCTCTTGGCCGTGAAAATCCGCCGGAAAAGGACTTCGATGGCATATCCCAGCATGGCACCGAAGAGAAAAAGGAAAAGATATACGAGGAAGGTCTCCCCGACCGTGAGTCCCATAGAATTCAGTGCCTTATTATCCATAGCTTTTTTCCTTATCCTTCGCTAGAAATATGATAGCATAAAGGAAGCATGCTAAGCCACGAGGAGAAAGAATCCATGAACCAGAAAAGAATCGTATTCCTAGGTACTCCGGAGATGAGTGCCACCTTCTTAGAAGGGCTTGTAAACGCCGGCTTCAATGTCGTCGGTGTCGTAACGAAGGAAGACAAGATCCGGGACAGGAACCACAAGCTGGAGCCAAGCCCGGTCGCTGAGATGGCCGAAAAGCTTTCCCTCCCTGTCCA
>Ga0172377_10003998_pt1 | contig 15171 bp, 12 predicted proteins | sample Pumphouse3metaG_FD_119749 | JGI IMG/M metagenome (GOLD analysis project Ga0172377, IMG submission 119749) | Leachate microbial communities from a municipal landfill in Southern Ontario, Canada - Pumphouse #3 metaG | ecosystem: Engineered > Solid waste > Landfill > Unclassified | place: Canada...
AGCGCCCATGTTGTGTTCGTGGTCAGAAAATAAAGGCCGGAGATGTTATTGCCGATGGTTCGTCAACTGATAACGGCGAATTGGGACTTGGCAAAAATGTGCTGGTTGCATTTATGCCATGGTACGGTTATAACTTCGAAGATGCTATCATTGTTTCCGAGCGACTCGTAAAAGAGGACGTTTATACCAGTATTCATATCGACGAGTTTGAAATTACCTGTCGTGATACTAAGCTTGGTCCGGAGGAAATTACCCGTGATATCCCAAATGTCAGCGAAGAAGCATTGCGCAATTTGGGAAATGATGGTGTTGTCAGACTTGGTGCCGAGGTACGTCCAGGAGACATTCTAGTTGGTAAAATTACTCCTAAAAGTGAAACTGAACTGGCGCCTGAAGAACGTTTATTGCGCGCTATTTTCGGAGATAAAGCTGCCGACGTGAAAGATTCTAGTTTGATGGTCAGCAGTGGTAAAGGCGGGATTGTTATGGATGTGCGTGTTGAACGTGCAAAGGATCCCAATCGACAGACCTTAACCAAGTCTGAATTGCGCCGCCAGCTTAAAAGCGTCAAAGATACATATAAACAACGACATGCTGAACTGATAGAAGAGCTATCGGCAAAACTTTCAGAAATTTTGCTTGGACAGAAATTGACCTGCTCAATTATTGACACAAACAATCGTGATGTTCCATTGATCGGAGCTAATCGTAAAGTTACTCCGAGCGCAATTTTAAAACTTGCGAATAAATATGATTCATGGGATATGGAAGATAACCAGGTCAAAGAACAAATAAAAGCAATTTTTGAATCGAAAATTCAGGCTTTTCGTGATAACGAAAATTTTCGTGATGAAGCGGTAAGTGCCCTTGAATCTGGTGATGGTGCTGATATCGGGGTCATTAAGAAAGTTAAGGTATATGTTGCCTGCAAACGCAAACTTCAAGTCGGCGACAAAATGGCAGGACGTCATGGAAACAAGGGTATTGTGGCAAAGATTGTTCCGGCAGAGGATATGCCTTTTATGCTGGACGGACAACCGGTAGATATTGTTTTGAATCCGCTGGGGGTTCCGAGCCGAATGAATCTTGGTCAAGTACTTGAAACTCACTTGGGTATTGCCGCCAAAATTCTTGGAATTAAGGTGGCAACACCGGTATTCGACGGTATCAAAGAATCAAAAATAGTTGAAATGATGGGTGAGGCGAATCGTAAAATTGAAGAAGAAACCGGAGTGAATTATCATATCGGTTTCAAAAAGAATAAAAGCGGTGAATGGGAATACGACGGCAAGACAGAATTGTTTGACGGCAGAACCGGTAACCGTTTTGACCAACGAGTTATGGTCGGGCAGATTTATATGCTCAAACTTGACCACTTGGTTGCAAACAAAATTCATGCACGTTCGGTCGGGCCATATTCTTTGGTGACACAACAGCCCTTAGGCGGTAAGGCTCAGCATGGCGGTCAGCGTTTCGGCGAAATGGAGGTATGGGCACTGGAAGCATATGGTGCGGCATATAATCTTCAGGAAATGCTTACTGTTAAGAGCGATGATGTTGCTGGAAGGGCTCGAATTTATGAGTCAATAGTCAAAGGACAGAATATTCTAGAAGCCGGACGACCTGAATCGTTCAATGTTTTGCTTAAAGAAATGCAAAGCTTAGGTTTGGATATACGTACGGTTAACAAGGTTGAAAATTAATACTGGAGGATATTGCAATGAGTGATAAAAATACATTTGCCTACCGTGAATTACTCGGACAGTCCTCGCAATCTGTTTTCAGCGCGGTTTCAATTAATGTTGCTTCGCCTGAGGCCATTCGAAAATGGAGTCATGGTGAGGTAAAAAATCCTGAAACTATCAATTATCGCAGTTTCAAGCCTGAAAAGGGTGGATTGTTCTGCGAAAGGATATTCGGGCCGACCAAAGATTGGGAATGTAACTGCGGAAAATATAAGCGAGTTAAGCATAAAGGGGTGATTTGTGATCGGTGCGGAGTTGAAGTAACTCAAGCCAAAGTTCGTCGCGACCGTATGGCGCATATAGATTTGGCTGTACCGGTTTCGCATATTTGGTTTTTTAAATGCATGCCGAGCCGTATCGGGCTGATGCTAGATATGACTGCGAAATCGTTGGAACGAGTCATTTATTATGAAGACTGGGTGGTCACAGATCCAGGTGATACACCTTTGAAATTCGGACAAACCATGGCCGAACTTGATTATCGTCAAGCGCGCGAAGACTACGGCGATGCTTTTCAAGCTGATATGGGCGCTCAGGCTGTTCATACTTTGCTTGAAAAAAGTGATTTGCACGGAATTAAAGCAGAACTTGCGGTAAGTCTGAATTCTACCAAGAATAAAGCCATTCGTAAAAAATTGGCTAAGCGTCTTCGCTTGGTTGAGGGTTTTATCGGTAGCAATTCGCGTCCTGAATGGATGATCTTGAAAGTGTTACCGGTTATTCCTCCGGATCTACGGCCGTTGGTGCCCTTGGAAGGCGGACGTTTTGCCACTTCAGATCTCAATGATTTATATCGTCGTGTGATCAATCGCAATAACCGTCTTAAAAATTTGCTTCAGCTTCGTACCCCAGAAGTTATTATCCGCAATGAAAAAAGAATGTTGCAGGAAGCTGTTGACGCGTTGCTTGATAACGGGCGTCATGGCCGTGCTGTGACCGGCGCAGGAAACCGTCCATTGAAATCGTTGAGCGACATGCTCAAGGGAAAACAAGGACGTTTCCGCCAGAATCTTCTTGGTAAACGTGTTGACTATTCGGGGCGTTCGGTAATTGTGGTTGGTCCTGAGCTGAAACTCGGCCAGTGCGGTTTGCCGAAAAAAATGGCATTAACATTGTTTGAACCTTTTATTATTCGCCATCTTAAAGGACGCGGTTATGCACATACAGTGCGTGGCGCGAAGAAAATGATTGAACGCGGCGAAAATGTGGTTTGGGATATTCTCGAAGAGGTGACACTTGGCCATCCGGTGATGCTAAATCGTGCTCCGACTTTGCATCGTCTGTCTATTCAGGCTTTTGATCCGGTATTGATTGAAGGCTCGGCGATTCGTATTCATCCGTTAGTTTGTACCGCATATAATGCGGACTTTGACGGTGACCAGATGGCCGTTCACGTGCCTTTGTCTAACTCCGCGCAGATGGAAACCAAGCTTTTGATGTTGGCGCCTAACAACGTATTTTCTCCTGCCAACGGTAAGCCGATAACATCTCCGACCCAGGATATCACTTTAGGGATTTACTATCTTACCAGTGAAGCACGTCATAAAGATCAGGCTAAACTATATGCCGACAAGTTTGAGGTGCTTTTTGCAATGCATCATGGATTTTTAAAGATTCATGATGCTGTACGAATTGCTAATCCAGATTTTGGCAAGGATACACCTTGGGGGAATAAAAGCGATAAATATATTCTGACTACACCGGGACGCCTGATTTTTAATGAAATATGGGATCCTGTTTTAGGTTTTTTCAATGATGTTGTTAAAAAGAAAGAGCTTGGTACTTTAATTTCAGATTGCTTCAAAATTGTTGGCAGTGAAGGATCAGTAATTTTACTTGATAAATTGAAAGACCTTGGTTATGAATATGCTACTGTCGCAGGCTTCACTATTTCAGTGGCTGATCTTCCAATTCCGGCTGCCAAAAAGAAGATTGTTGATAGTTCATCTGCTGAAATTGATAAAATTGTCGATCAATACAATAAAGGTGTGCTTACTGAAGGTGAGCGCCACAACAAGGTTATCGATATTTGGACTCAATGCAGTAATGATGTTGCCAATGAATTGTTTGTCAATTTGGAAATTGAAACACGTAGCGGCGATGAGATTAATCCGGTATTCGCAATGATGGATTCCGGCGCGCGTGGCAGCAAGGATCAAATTCGCCAGTTGGCGGGTATGCGTGGATTGATGGCTAATCCTTCAGGCGATATTATCGAACGTCCGATTCTATCAAATTTTCGTGAAGGTTTGTCGGTGCTGGAATATTTTATCAGTACACATGGTGCGCGTAAAGGTTTAGCTGATACTGCATTGAAGACTGCTGACTCCGGATATATGACCCGTAAATTGGTTGATGTTGCTCAGGATATTATTTGTCGCGAGGACGATTGCGGAACCATCAAAGGTATTTGGGTATCCCCGATTGTCGAGGGTGATGAAGTTATTATGCCTCTGCGTCACCGCTTGCTGGGGCGTTTCAGTGCAATGGATATCAGGGATCCGGTATTTGAAGATAAATTAATTATTAAAGCCAATCATGAATTTACGGTTCCGGTTATCGATTTGATCGAACAACGCGGTATCAATAAAGTCTTGATACGCTCTCCCTTGACCTGTGAAAGCGCTCGTGGCGTTTGTATAAAGTGTTACGGCAAAAATTTGGCAACTGACCGTCTTGCTGAAAAAGGTGATGCCCTTGGTATCATTGCCGCTCAGTCTATTGGTGAGCCGGGTACACAGCTGACGATGAGAACGTTCCATATCGGAGGAACTGCATCTTCAGCTTACAAGCAACCAATTATTACCGCCAGACACAGCGGGATGGTCAAGCTGTTTAATGTTCGTACTGTTAAGAACCAGAATAGCGAGACTGTGGTTGTCAATAAAAACGGTCAAATCGTAATCTACGACGAAAAGAAAGCGAAGGAAAAAGAAAAAAGTGCGCGCGAAAGAGCTCAACTTGAAGCTGAAGCTATCGGTACTTTTTTCAATAAAGATTATGATTATTGGACTGACGCTTTAAATGAAGCAGAGCTCGAACGTTATGAAGTTGAAACCGGCGCGGTTCTTGAAAAATTGGATGGCGCCAAGATAAAAGCTAACGATCGCCTTGCACATTGGGATCCGTACCATGTGCCGATCATTGTCGAAGATAGTGGTAAAGTTGAACTTCATGATTTGATTGAAGGTGTTACCCTGAGTCGCCAGCGGCGCGGAGGAATTGAAGAAATTACGGTTATGGAACATCGTGACGACTTGCACCCTCAGATTGTGCTTAAAAATGCGCAAGGTGAATTTTTAGCAAACTATCCATTGCCTTCAGGCGCATTTTTGATGGTCAATGATAAAGCCAAGGTTACACCTGGAACGGTTTTAGCTCGCGTACCACGGTCAAGCGCAAAGAACAAGGACATTACTGGAGGTCTTCCCCGTATTGCTGAGCTTTTTGAAGCGCGTATCCCCAAGAATATCGCTGAAATTGCCCGTATTGACGGTATTGTCGAAGTAGATAAATTGTTAAAAGGCGGTAAACGTCAATTAATTATTCGGGATCCGGAAACCGGTATGACCGAAGAACACAACAGTATCTCTTCGCATCGTCATCTGATGGTCAGCAAAGGAGACTACGTTCGTAAGGGGCAAAAACTTACTGAAGGATCAATTGTTCCTCATTCACTTTTGGAAGTATGTGGACCTCAGGAACTCCAGCGTTATCTGGTAGATGAAATTCAGTTGGTGTATCGAGCTCAAGGTGTTGAAATAAATGATAAGCATATTGAAATTATTATTCGTCAGATGATGCAGAAAATTAAAGTTACTGATCCGGGCGACACCGAATATCTCACTGGAGAACAGATTGATCGTTCAGAGTTTATCAAAATCAATAAGGCTGTTGCTGCTAAAGGTGGAAGACAAGCGGAATGTGAACCCGTTCTATTAGGGATCACAAAAGCTTCTTTGGAAACTGAAAGTTTTATTTCTGCAGCATCATTCCAAGATACCACCAGGATTCTTACCGAAGCCTCGACTTTGGGCAAAATTGATAAACTTATCGGATTCAAGGAAAACGTTATTACCGGCCATTTGATTCCTGCAGGAACTGGTTATGAAGCATTGGCGTCGTTGCGCTTAAAGCGACTTGGCGAAGAAATAACCGAAGACCCTCTTGAACTTGTAACCAAGAATGAAGATGAGGAAAATCTGGAAGATATATTCGCAGAGAGTGCGGAGGAAATTTTCGTACCGGATGATTCCATGTCAGAAATTGATGGTGAAGAATAAATTGTTATTCTGAACATCTGAATTTTGCGCGCGTGAAATTCAGACAGTAATATGGAATAAAATTGTATTTTTGAGAGAAAATAATTTGAAAAGATCTCAATCTGGGATAAATTATATTTCTTTTCGATTTTAAATTAAAGTTATCAGACATATATAAGCACAAAAACAGGTAATAGGTATGCCGACAATTAATCAGTTAGTAAGTAATGGGCGCAAGTCCAAAGTCAGCAAGAGCCAATCGCGTGCTCTTTCTGCATGCCCTCAACGTCGCGGCGTTTGTCTTCAGGTTACTACGCGTACACCCAAAAAGCCGAACTCGGCTTTACGTAAAATTGCACGCGTACGTTTAACTAATGGTCAAGAAGTTACCGCCTATATCGGCGGCGAAGGACATAATCTTCAGGAGCATTCCGTGGTTCTGGTAAAAGGTGGACGTGTTCGCGATCTTCCTGGTGTCCGCTATCATGTGGTTCGCGGAGCTTTGGATAGTCTTGGTGTTGATAAACGCCGTCAGGGACGTTCTAAATATGGAGCCAAGCGCCCGAAACCAGGGCAGGAAGCTGCAGCCGGCAAGAAAAAATAATAACTATCGTTGTAAGTGTTTTTTTTAGACTGTCGTCATTCAGTTAGTGGCGGCAGTTTTTAATTGAAGGACAACTAAATTAAGGATCTGATAGATGAGAAGAAGGAGAGCAGTAAAGCGCGAGTTGACTCCAGATGTGAAGTACAACAGCGAATTGGTTGCCCGTCTGATCAATACGATTATGTGTGATGGCAAAAAGTCCACAGCACAGCGCATCGTTTATGGTGCCTTTGAATTGATCAAAAGCAAGAAAAGCGACATGGAACCATTAGAAGTTTTCATGCAGGCTCTTGAAAACGTCAAACCTAAACTGGAAGTTAAAAGCCGACGTGTTGGTGGCGCAACTTATCAGGTTCCGGTCGAAGTAAGCACGGAACGGCAGGTTGCTTTGGCAATGCGTTGGATTACTACATATTCCAGAGGACGTAAAGGCAAGACTATGATGGAATCATTGGCCGGAGAATTGTTGGATGCATTCGACAATACCGGTTCATCGATTAAAAAGAAAGAAGATACATTTAAAATGGCGCAGGCTAACAAAGCTTTTGCGCACTACCGCTGGTAAATTAAGCGGTTTTTTTTAAGGCTAATTATGGCAGAGTTGATTGACAAAACGTATCAGGAAGCGCCGGGTCGGCGTGTACCTTTGAAGCAGGTGCGCAATATTGGTATTATGGCACATATTGACGCAGGTAAAACTACTTTGAGTGAGCGTATCCTTTTTTACTGCGGTAAAAATTATAAGATCGGTGAAACTCATGAAGGTACTGCAACTATGGACTGGATGGCCCAGGAGCAGGAACGCGGTATAACTATTACTTCCGCGGCTACAACTTGCTTTTGGAAAGAACATCGAATTAATTTGATTGATACTCCTGGGCATGTGGATTTTACTGCTGAAGTCGAGCGTTCGTTACGCGTTCTTGACGGTGCGGTTTCGGTGTTCTGTTCTGTGGGAAAAGTTCAACCGCAGACTGAGACGGTTTGGCGTCAGGCTCGCAAATATCATGTTCCAATCATTGCTTTTATCAATAAAATGGACCGTGTCGGTGCTGATTTCTATGGTGCGGTCAACGAAATGCGCTCCAAGCTTAAAGCAACGGCCTGCCCGATTATGTTGCCAATGGGAGCTGAGTCTGATTTTGTTGGTGTAATCGATGTTATTGCCAATAAAGCTTATTTCTATGATAGCGAGGAACAAGGACAAAACTTTCGTGTTGAAGATGTTCCTGCGGAATATCAAGAAAAACGCGAAGAATTTTATAATTATCTGATTGAATGTCTGGCTGAGAATAATGAAGAAGTGATGGAGATTTTTCTTGCCGACGAAAAACCTGATACCGAAACAGTCAAACGTGTTTTGCGGAATTGTGTACTTAAGGCCTTGATTGTTCCGGTTGGTTGCGGTACCGCATTCAAAAATAAAGGTGTTCAAAACCTCCTTGATATGGTCATTGACCTATTGCCTTCGCCGCTTGATATTCCGCCGGCTGAAGGTATGGACCCATTTACTGAAGAAAAAGTTTATCGTAAAGCCGGTGATACTGAACCGTTTGTTGCGATCGCTTTCAAAATTATGAACGATCCCTACGTCGGGAAATTGACTTTTTTCCGGGTTTACAGTGGTGTTGCAGTACGCGGCATGACCGTTTATAACCCACGCACACGAAAACGTGAACGTCTTGGTCGAGTATTGCAGATGCATGCCAATGCCCGTGAAGAGCGTGATGAGATTTTCAGCGGTGATATTGCTGCTGCTGTCGGTTTGAAAAATGTTGTTACCGGCGATACGATCTGTGATGAATCGAATGCCGTGGTTTTGGAATCGATGACTTTTCCGGAACCGGTTATTTCGATGGCTGTTGAGCCTAAAACTAGTGCTGACCGCGATAAACTATATAAAGCTTTGGCGGCACTTTCCGATGAAGATCCGACTTTCCAAGTTCATAGTAACGAAGATACCGGACAGACGATTATTTCGGGAATGGGTGAGCTTCACCTTGATATTATCCATGACCGCATGACCAGAGAATTCGGGGTTGATTCCAATACCGGTGCTCCGCAAGTGGCTTATCGAGAAGCCGTGATAAAAGATTCCGAGTCCGATACCAAGTTTGTTCGTCAGTCCGGCGGACGTGGTCAATACGGTCACTGTGTTATTAAACTCTATGCCAAAGAGCGTGGTTATGGTCTGACCATAGAGAATAAAGTTGTCGGGGGTAACATTCCCAAAGAATATATTAAGCCGGTTGAGGAAGGAATTCGCGGAGCAGCTGCGACGGGAGTTCTTGCCGGTTATCCTTTAACTGATTTCCATATCGAAATAGTTGATGGGTCATACCATCCGGTAGACTCTTCTGAAATGGCTTTTAAGGTTGCTGGTTCAATGGCCTTGAAGGATGCAGCCAAAAAGGCGGGTATTTGCCTGCTTGAACCGATTATGAAGGTTGAAATTACAACTCCTGACGAAAACATGGGAGATATAATTGGCGACATTACCAGTAGGCGCGGAACTATTATTGAAGTTAATGGTGATCCTGGAACCGGTTTTACCCGAGTTTTGTCGCACGCCCCGCTGTCTGAGTTGTTCGGCTATTCAACTGCTATTCGTTCCCTGTCTAGTGGGCGTGCATCATATTCGATGGAGCCCTCGCATTTTGATCGAGTACCTAAATCAATCGAAGAAAAAGTAGTGGAGAAGAAATAAAACCATGAGCACAAAATCGCAACGTTTCCGTATTCGCATTCAAGCGTATGAGCACCGTATTCTGGATCAGTCTGTTGCTGAAATTCTTAATACGGCCAAACGCACTGGTTCTATGGTTGTCGGGCCAATTCCGTTGCCGACAAGAATAGAAAAATTTTCAGTCAATCGTTCGCCCCATGTTGATAAAAAATCAATGGAGCAGTTCGAAATCAGAACACATAAAAGAGTCATGGATATTATTAACCCCACATCCCGTACTGTTGATGAGTTGAAAAAACTGAATCTGCCGTGTGGTGTGGATATCTCGATTAAGATTGTCTGATAGTTCAGATAATCTGATCAAAACCGATACCAATGCCTCGACCGACAGGGTATGTATCAAGTAGGAGTAAATATGAAAGGAATGATCGGTAAGAAAGTTGGAATGACCCAGGTCTACAATGAAAATGGTAAACTGATTCCAGTTACTGTTCTCGCAGTTGGTCCTTGTGTGGTCGTTGCGTTGAAAACCAAAGAGAAAGACGGTTATTCGGCTGTACAGCTGGGGTTTGGCTCACAAAAAGCTAAAAATGCCTCAAAAGCCGAAGTTGGACATGCTACCAGGGCTGGTTTAGAAGCAGTTCCCGCTCGTTTGCGCGAGTTTCGTGCGGACAGCGATCCTGAACTGGAATTGGGATCTGTCTTAAAGGTCAGTGATGTTTTTGGCGCTGAAGACTATCTCGATGTCACCGGAATTGTAAAGGGGCGCGGTTTCCAGGGCGTAGTAAAACGTTGGAATTTTGCCGGTGGCCGTTACAGTCATGGTGGTGGTTGGAAGCGTAAACCGGGTTCAATCGGACAATGCGAGAAGCCGGCGAATGTTGTCAAAGGGAAAAAATTACCCGGACATATGGGTAATGTTCAGCGTACTATCCAGAACCTGCAAGTGGTCAGGGTGGCTGAAGATGACGGTCTTTTATTCGTAAAAGGTGCGGTTCCCGGTCCGAACGGTGGATATCTGAAAATTAGAAAAGCCATCAAAAAAAGCGGCAAATAAACGGTAGGGAGCATATATAATATGAGCATTAAACTAGATATTTTTGATATGAGCGGTGCCGTTGTCGGCAATTATGAGCTTCCGGAAGCCGCCATTGAATTGGAGAAGGGCAAACAGGCCGTCCACGATACCGTGGTTGCATTTCTGGCCGAGCAGCGTGCGGGTTCCGCCTGTACTAAGACTCGTGCTGAAGTAAGAGGCGGGGGCGCTAAGCCTTTCCGTCAAAAAGGTACAGGACGTGCCCGTGCCGGCAGTAACCGCAGTCCTATCTGGACTGGTGGTGGTGTGACTTTCGGACCTAAGCCGAGAAGTTACGATAAAAAAGTCAATGCCAAAGTGAAAACTCTGGCACTGCGGCGCGCCTTTTCAGAACGTATTCAGGAAGGTTCTGTACTGGTTGTCGATAAATTTGAGTTGCAAGATCATAAAACCCAAAGTGCAGTTGCAGTTTTTAAAAATCTTAAAGTCGATGGTTCTGCCTTGCTGACAGTTCCCGATTATGAGGAAAGTGTAGTTTGTGCAACAAATAATCTTGCTGATGTTGTCCTGCGTAAGGTTACCAGCGTAAATGTTTATGAAATGTTGCGTTTTGGTAAAATCGTCTTCACCAAAGAAGCATTGGATGAATTCATCAAGCGGATTGCTTAAGAGGAGAGTTGAATAATAATGAATAATGCATATGAAGTAATCAAAGCTCCGCTGGTCACCGAGAAAAACAACGCTCTTGCTGCTGAGAAAAAATATGTTTTCAAAGTTGCAGTAGGTGCGCGCAAAATTGAAATTGCCAAATCGGTGGAATCTCTGTTCAACGTCAAAGTTGCGTCGGTCAATGTTATGAATTACAAAGGCAAACCGAAACGTGTTGGCAAAACCAATCGTGTCAGTCGTCGTGACAACTGGAAGAAAGCAGTGGTCACCTTGGCTGAAGGCAGCATTGATATAATCTAAGGATTAAAGGTAAAAATAATGGCTATGAAAACATTTCCCCCGATTACGCCGAGCCTACGTTCCATGGTATCCTTGGACTACTCGGGAATCACTACTGATAAACCGGAAAAAAGTCTAACCAAAGGAAAAAGTTCCAGTGGCGGACGTAATAACACCGGTCGTATTACCACCAGATTTCGCGGCGGCGGCAATGCCCGTCGTCTTCGTCAAATTGATTTCTATCGCGAAAAAGATGGTATACCGGCAACCGTTAAAACTATCGAATATGACCCCAATCGCAGTGCGAATATTGCGTTGTTGTTTTATGCAGACGGAGAAAAACGTTATATTATTGCTCCTGTCGGATTAAAAGTCGGCGACGTGATAAGCAGTGGTAAAAGTGCTGAGTTGAAACCTGGTAACTGTCTGAAAATTAAAGATATTCCGGTTGGTTTCGCTATCCATAATCTTGAGTTGATTCCCGGACAAGGAGCCAAAATGGTTCGTTCTGCCGGACAAAGTGCTGTGCTTCGCGGTAAAGATGTTGAATATGCACAGGTGAAATTGCCAAGCGGTGAAGTTCGTCGCATTCATATGGAATGTCGTGCCACAATTGGTTCAGTCGGCAATGCCGAAAAGATGAATGTTAAATTGGGTAAAGCTGGCAAAAAACGTTACCTCGGTTTCCGTCCGCATGTACGCGGTGTTGTTATGAACCCGGTCGATCATCCGATGGGTGGTGGTGAAGGACGCAGCAGCGGCGGCGGTCATCCAGTTTCACCTTGGGGTAAACTGGCTAAAGGCAAAAAGACTCGCAGTCCCAAGAAAAATTCAAGTAAGTTCATTGTTGAACGGAGGAAGAAATAATGGCAAGATCGCTTAAAAAAGGACCTTTCGTTGATCAACATTTGATGGATAAAGTTGATAAAATGAATAGCTCCGGTGAAAAGCGCGCGATTAAAACCTGGTCGCGTCGTTCGATGATTACTCCTGATTTCGTTGGTCACACTTTCAATGTTCATAACGGCAAAATTTTTGCTACCGTTTTTGTAACTGAAAATATGGTTGGTCATCGTCTCGGCGAATTTTCACCAACTCGTGCTTTCCGTGAACATGGTGTAGTCAGCGGTAAATAAACTGATTTATACTTATTGTTAAAAAAAAGAGATGCCTGTATTTGGCATCTTTTTTTTTGTGATTCTTATAAGAATTAACCTCACCAATCCACGGGCATTGCTGGAAATAATGGTATTTCAGTTGTAACTTCTTTCAGCATGTTTTTCATATTTTGATGTTTTTTTGCTAAAGTCATGATTCGTGATGCCTCCAACGACAAATTCATTATCAGTGCAATGTTAAAAAAGGAGAGATTTAATGGCTAAATCAATTATTTTAAGAGGTGGAACGGTTGTCAATCCACTTAAGACACGAGAATTTTCAGGCGATATCAGAATATCCGGAGGAAAGATTGAAGCAATAGACTCGGGTATAGCCGTTAAGGCTGGCGAGCAAGTAATTGATGTGACTGGGAAGTTGGTAATGCCGGGGCTGGTGGATATGCATGTTCATGTCGCCGACGTTCCGGACAGCCGTAGAATGTTGGTCAAGGCAGGTGTAACAACAGCGTTGGATGTGGCGGGGAAGCCTGACGATATTTTCAGAGGTGCAATTGAAGCTGGGGCAGGTTTGAATCTGGCTTATCTTTATCCACTGGTGCCAGGTGATACGATTAAAACATCTGCTCCAAGCCGTCAGGAACTTTCTGACGCAATTGATTTTGCCTTGAATAGCGGTGCGGTTGGAGTAAAAATTCTGGGGGGGCATTATCCCTTAACCGGTGAAGCAACGCGGCTGGCTATCGAACTTTCACACGAGCGCCGGTGCTGGATTACTGTTCATGCCGGTACTGTCGAGACTCCCGGTGATATTCGCGGATTTGAGGAACTGGTCAGCCTGGCCGGAAAGCTTCCGGTGCATATTGCGCATATCAATTCATACTGCCGCGGCCTTCAGGATAATCCTTTTAACGAGGCTAAGCGGGCATTTGACGGCTTGTTGTCAGTCCCTGCGTGCCGTTCAGAATCATATTTGGCTTTGATTAACGGAACATCAGGCAGAACGGAGAATGGTTTGCCTGTCAGCAAGGTTACCAGACGTTGCTTGATTCAAGGCGGTTACAGCGATGATGCGCAAGGTTTGATGGAAGCACTCGTCGACGGCTGGGCCAAGGTTAATCATTATGACCAAAGCCGTCGTGAAGTTGTTTTGGCAGAACCAGCTGATGGCTTGAAATTATATCGTGCTGGCGGAGGAAAGCTGACAATTAGCTTTGCGGTAAATTCTCCTTTAGCGGCAATTTCTCTTGCTCTGTCCAAAAAGGATGACGGTGAGTATGCCGTCAATGCATTGGCAACAGATGGTGGTCGTGTCCCGAGAAATGTTACATTGCAACAAGGCTTATGCTTGGTCAAGTATGGAGCCATGACTTTGCCGGAGTTGTCCCAAAAAGCGTCAATGAATCCAGCGCGTCTGCTGGGTTTGCACAATAAGGGGATCCTTGCTGAAAATGCCGATGCTGACGTCATTGTAGTTGATCGTGAAAGCGCTATGGTTGAACAAGTTATTTCAGGAGGCAGGATAATTTTCCAAAATGGTGAAATATGCAGTGAAGATGCTTCTTTTGTTACGCTTGAAGAAGGTAGGAAATCAATCTTTGAGCGTGGTTTTAATTTGCAGTGTACCGCACCGGAATGGCTTGGACGCTGAACGGGAAGGGGAGATATGGATAAGAAACGCTTGACAGTAGGTATTGTTGGCGGGTTGTGCCCGCTTGCAACTGCGGATATTTATCTTAAGGCAATGAAAAAGGTTAAAGTTGAAGGCGGTGACGCTGATTATCCTGATATCATTATCAATGCCGCACTCGAACAAACTCAGCGCGGCAACCATTTCGATAATTCGCCGGAACGCAATTATGACATGCAACACCGAATTTTATATATCTATCAGGTATGCAGAGAGCTTAAACAACGCGGGGTTGACAAAATACTGGTTCCTGATTTTTTGAGTTGCAATTTTGCCGGCACGATCAGCGAACAAATCAGATTGCCGTTGATTGACATTGTCGGTGTATTGGCGCGCCGAATTCGTGCTCAGTGGCCGGAAGCGGTTCGTGTCGGTGTTTTGGCGACAAGCGCGGCGATTGAAAATAAAATCTTCGAAAAAAAATTCGGCAATTTTGGTCTGACTCCGATCTATCCTGATGCTGATATCCAGGCTCGGATGGTTATGGAAGCGATATACGGTAGGGAAGGGGTTAAATACGGTGTTATCAGCGAAAAACCCGGTGAACTGATCCGCCAGGCTTGCCAGAACCTGTATGAGCACGGAGCCGAGGTAGTTGTTTCCGCGATTACTGAGTTGCCGCTGATTGAGCGGCAATATTATCCTGATAGTCATTATCTGGACTGTAATGAAGCCATTGCTGAAGAACTGGTTCATGACGTAGTTGGTTCAGAAAGATCATATGCCAGGTGCGGTACAATCGGTATTTTAGGCGGTTTAGGACCGGCGGCGACTGTCGATATTTTTGATAAAATTGTCCGTCATACTCCGGCTTCGTGCGATCAGGAGCATATCAAGGTGGTAATTGAGAATAATCCGCAAATACCCGACCGTACTGCGGCATTGCGCAATGGTGCGGAAGATCCGAGTATCGCTATGCTTGCCACTGCTGAAAAGCTGGTTGCTGCGGGGGTTGATTTTATTATTGTGCCTTGCAATACGGCACATGTATTTATCAAGGCCGTGGAACAGCATATTACGATTCCAGTTTTAAGTATGATTGAATCTACCGCACAATATATCCAGGAAAGCTTTCCGAATGTCAG
>Ga0172377_10003999_pt1 | contig 15170 bp, 13 predicted proteins | sample Pumphouse3metaG_FD_119749 | JGI IMG/M metagenome (GOLD analysis project Ga0172377, IMG submission 119749) | Leachate microbial communities from a municipal landfill in Southern Ontario, Canada - Pumphouse #3 metaG | ecosystem: Engineered > Solid waste > Landfill > Unclassified | place: Canada...
ACAACTTCAGTCTGCGAAAGAAGGAATTTCTTCTCTTCTCCCGAAGATTTATAAGCCATCGCAGCGGCAATAATAGGCATATAGCGCTGAACGTATTGAATAGCTGTATCTGTCTTAGTACAGAACCCATCTAGATAATACTTTGCTAAATCAGGTCTGTTCTTAAGCATAAAATACATGTATGTATAGGCTACATCAGCTGAGGCGTTGCCTTTGCCGGCATGAGCCCAGTCAGTAATGTACACTTTTCCGTCATCGCCATAGATAATATTTGTCGGATTAAAATCACAGTGGCAGAGTTTAGTATGCTTAGGCATAGCATCGAGCCTCATATGAAGTTCATAGCGGGTGGTAGCATCAATAAAACTCTTCGAAAGAGATATTCTCTGCTGAAGTTTATTGGTAAGACCGGGAAGATTCTCAACAGTGATTTTCTGAACTGAAATCTGAAGGTCGATCATCTTGTCGATATATTTCTTCTCATTAGCCTTATTGCTATCAATCAGTTCCTGCATAGTCTTGCCTTTGATAAATTCATAAGCTATGCACCAGTCATCGTTAATAGTAAATACTTCTTTCAAAGAAGGAATACAGACCAAATTTGTCTGTTCAACTCTAGCCTGATTAAGGGCTTCGGCCAAAACATCAGCTTTTCCAACCAGTTTATTGTTAAAAACTTTGACAAGATACTTCTCATCCTTAGACAAAAATATCTTCTTGTTAGAACGACTAATCAATTCTTTACCAAGTTCAATCATTATTCTATCCTCCCTAATATTATTATCTACCATAGTAAGCCTTTAGGTAAAGGCTTTTTATTTCTTCAACTAACGGATAGCGGGGGTTAGCGCCCGTGCACTGATCATTGAAAGCATTTAGGCTCATTTCATCAAGAGTCTTTAAGAAATCCTCTTCTTTAATGCCATAAGCCTGAATAGAGGAAGGAACTTCGACATCCTTCTTCAGCGCCTCAATTTTCTTAATAAGCTCATCAAAGACTTTCTTATCGTCATCGCCCTTGATTCCTAGGAATCTTGCTGTTTCAGCGTACTTGTGGAGAGTAGAAGGATACTCATACTGAGGGAAAGTACCCATCTTAGTCGGATTCTCTGAAGCATTGAATTTCATAACTTCTGTCAGAAGTAGGCAGACAGCTATTCCATGAGGAATATGGTGATATGCGCCAAGTTTATGGCCCATAGAATGGACAATTCCCAAGAAAGCATTAGCGAAGGAAATACCAGCCATAGAAGAAGCATAGGCCATTTCTTCTCTAGCCTTAGGATCTTTCGCTCCGTTATGGTAAGCAGAAGGCAGATAATTAAAGACCAGCTTTAAGGATTGGTTCGCGTAAGCATCAGTATAATCAGAAGACATAATAGAAGCCAAGGCCTCAAAATCATGAACCATAACATCGACACCCGAGGCTCTTGTAAGACCCTTAGGGATATTCATCATAAGATCGGCATCTACAACCGCGATATCAGGAAGCAGAGCATAGTCGGTGATAGGATACTTAGTGCCAGTCCTCTGATCAGTAATAATAGCGAAAGGTGTAGCTTCAGAGCCAGTACCAGCTGTAGTAGGGACAGCCACAAATAGAGCTTTAGTTCCCATCTTAGGGAATTTGTAGACTCTCTTTCTTATATCCATAAAATCCATAGCCATATCAGAGAAGTCTACTTCAGGATGCTCATACATAACCCACATAATCTTTGCGGCATCCATAGGAGATCCGCCGCCTAAAGCAATGATGGCGTCAGGCTTGAACGAATCCATCCGCTTGGCCCCTTCTTCTGCGCAGGCCAGAGTCGGATCAGGAGCGACATTGGAAAACACCTCATATTTAATCCCTAAAGTATCTAAAGTATCGGTTATAACTTTTGTAAACCCAGATTGATAAAGGAAACTATCAGTAACTAAGAAGACGGCTTTCTTATCATAAACATCTTTCAGTTCTGCCAAGGCAGTCTTCAAGCATCCTCTTTTAAAGTAAATCTTGCTAGGCATTCTAACCCAAAGCATATTATTTCTCCTTTCAGCGACATGTTTAACATTCAATAACTGGTTGAGTCCGACATTGGCGGAAACAGAATTGCCGCCCCAGGAGCCACAGCCTAAAGTTAAAGACGGAGTAAGTAAAAAGTTATATATATCGCCGATTCCGCCTTGAGAAGCAGGAGTATTAACTAGAATACGGCAGGTTTTCATTTTGTCGGCGAACATGCCAATCTTTTCTTTCTGATTCTGCTCATCAATGAATAATGATGAAGTGTGACCGAATCCACCCTGACGGATAAGATTTTCAGCCATCTCGACAGCTTCAGTGAAAGAATCGGCCTTATACATAGCTAAGACCGGTGAAAGTTTCTCGTGAGCAAACTCTTCCTTAAAATCAGTTTCTTTGACTTCTCCGACTAAAATCTTACGATCAGCAGGAACTTTGATTCCAGCAATCTCACCTATTTTAACTGCAGACTGTCCGACAATTTTAGCATTGACAGATCCGTTGATAATAACAGTATGTCTAATCGGATCCATCTCATCTTTCTTCAAAAAATATGCTCCGAAAGTCTCCATATTCTTTTTGAATTCATCGTAAACATCCTTTAAAACTATAACAGACTGCTCAGAAGCGCAGATCATTCCGTTATCAAAAGACTTGGAGTGAATAATACTGGCTGCCGCAAGCTTTAGATCAGCCGAAGAATCAACTACAGCCGGAGTGTTCCCAGGCCCTACACCGACAGCAGGTTTTCCAGAAGAATAAGCCGATTTGACCATTCCCGGTCCGCCGGTAGCTAAGATACAGTCACAGGATTTCATCAGAAGTTGGCTTAAAGCGACACTAGGCTCATCAATCCAGGCGATAATGTCTTTAGGAGCACCGGCTTCGACAGCAGCCTGATAAACTACATTAGCAGCATCGATAGTGCACTTTTTGGCTCTAGGATGAGGTGAGAAAATAACACCGTTTCTAGTTTTGAGACAGATAAGTGATTTGAAAATAGCGGTAGAAGTAGGATTGGTAGTCGGGACAATAGCCGCTATAACACCGATAGGTTCTAGCAGTTCCTGATAGCCCATTGATTCATCTTTATTAATAACTCCAACAGTCTGGACATTTTTATATTTATTGTAAATGTACTCAGAAGCAAAGTGATTCTTGATTACCTTGTCTTCCATAATTCCCATGCCAGTTTCCTTGACGGCGTCCTGAGCTAAAGGAATTCTCATTTTGTTAGCAGCTAAAGCCGCATGATAGAAAATTTCATCTACTTTTTCCTGAGAAAACGTAGCGAAAACCTCCTGAGCTTTTCTAACTCTTGCTATAAGGTTAGCGAGATCTTCTTCTGTCTTGATGGAGGCAGATTTTTTTTCATCCATATTTTTTCTCCTTTTGAGGCTCTGATCTATAAAGGCCTCTAATAGAAGTATATATTATAAAAGTTAGCCTTTAATCTATCTTCGTAAAATACCGCTTACTTAGCAATCAATCTATTATTTATTTAGTTTTCCATATTAAATATATACAAGTAAAAAGCCGGTTCATGAGAACCGGCTTATCAATAGAAATATCACTTTTTTTCGAAGAAACTTCTTACTTTTTCGAAGAAACTTTTATTTGAAGGCTTATTCTCTTCTATTGCTCTGACCTGAGCAAGGTGATCTTTTTCCTCCTGAGTCAGCCTGTTAGGCATTTTCACATCAAGGTGTACGTATTCATCACCATTATCGGTATATCCTCTGTTGGCTTTAACGCCTTCTCCTCTGATGCGGAGAACAGCATCGACAGGTGTTCCTTCTTTCACATCAAGATCTACCGAGCCGTATATAGTCGGAACATTTATCTTGCAGCCAAGAACTAAATCTATGACAGATACAGGGATTGTTATATGAATATCGTTCCCCTCTCTCCGGAAACTTTTATGATCAGCGACATTAACCACGATATATAAGTCGCCGTTAGGCCCGCCGTTATAACCTCTTCCGCCCTTGCCGGCAACTCTAATCTGCTCGCCAGAAGAAATACCAGCGGGAATATGAATCTGCAATTTCGTTGATGTACGTATATATCCGGTGCCATTACAGGTAGAGCACTTATTTTTAATTACCTTTCCGGTGCCATGACAATGACTACATACCGATTCCTGCTGAACGACACCGAAGATGGTTCTCTGCTGAGACACAACTCTGCCGGTGCCGTGGCAATAAGGGCACGTCTCAAAATCTGTGCCATGAGCAGCTCCGTTTCCGTGGCAGTCAGGGCAGGACTTATCATAAGTTAAAGGAATCTCAACATCAGTTCCATTAATAGAGTCCATAAAATCGATTTTGATCTTCAGCATCTGATCGTTGCCTTTAATAGGACCTGAGCGGCGAGAAGAGGATGAACTCCCTCCTCTTGCTCCACCCCCGAAGAACTGAGAGAAAATATCGTTGACATCAAAGCCATCAAAGCCGCCAAAGCCTTGGCCGAATCCGCCCTGACCGGCCGCAGAATTCGGATCAACTCCGGCAAAGCCGAACTGATCGTAAGCCTTTCTCTTATTAGGATCCCTCAATACTTCGTATGCCTCAGTGACTTCTTTAAATTTCGCCGGTGCATCAGGTGATTTATTGATATCAGGATGATATTTTTTAGCCAAAGAAAGGTAGGCTTTTTTTAACTCGGCATCCGAGGCATCTTTACTGACGCCCAGAACTTCGTAATAATCTTTTTTTTCTGCCATGTCCTTTCCTCCTTTCATAAAAAACAAGACATAGGCCTAGGGCAATATTACTCTAGGCCTGAAGTCTATTAATTGAATCAGATAATTTACTTTTTTTCAGTGTAAGAAGCATCGTAGACATGAGGATCTTTATTTTCCTTATTCTCCTCAGCTCCCTGCTCTGCGCCGGCTTTAGTCTCGGCACCAGGATTTGCACCAGAAGCGCCAGACTGATAAGCCTGATTATTAGCGGCCTGAGATGCGTAAGAAGCCTGTTTCTCCAGATCTGATAACTTAGCCTTTAAAGTAGCAATATCATTCTTATCTAAGGCAGCCTTCATTTCATCTCTTATTTTAGTGGCTTCTTCTTTAGCCTTAGGATCCATCTTATCGCCTGAAGTAGCGATAGACTGATCTATAGAAGATATGTACTGTTCGGCTTTATTGCGGATTTCAGCCTCTTCCTTTCTCTTATCATCAGCATCTTTATTAGCCTCTGCCTCGCTGACCATTCTATCGATTTCATCTTTAGAAAGCCCGGTAGAGCCAGAGATGGTGATATGCTGTTCTTTCTGAGAATCTAGATCCTTAGCAGAAACAGTGACAATACCATTAACATCAATAACAAATTTTACTTCGATTCTAGGCTCGCCTCTTCTTGCAGGTCTAATGCCATCGAGTTTGAAATGACCAAGCATCTTGTTATCGTGAGCCATAGGCCTTTCGCCCTGATAAACGACAACATCGACAGCTGGCTGATTATCTTCAGCAGTTGAGAATACCTGGCTCTTTTCGGTAGGAATAGTAGTATTTCTGGCAATAAGAGTGGTCATAACTCCGCCCAAAGTCTCAATTCCTAAAGTCAGGGGAGTAACATCGAGAAGGACTATATCTTTCAGATCGCCTCTGATGACACCACCCTGGATAGAAGCACCGATAGAAACGGCTTCATCAGGATTGACTGACATATTAGGCTGCATAGAAAGCAGATTCTTGATTAAAGTAACAACAGCCGGCATTCTAGTTGAACCACCGATGAGAAGCACAGTGTTAAGATCGGAAGCATTGAGCTTAGCATCTGCTAAAGCCTTCTTAACAGGCTCAGCGCACCGATTTAGCAGATTTCTTGTAAGATCTTCGAATTTTGCCCTAGTTAAAGTAGTCTCGAAATTGACAGGCCCGTTAGCAGTAACACCGATATAAGGTAAAGTAATAGTAGCCTGGACAGAAGATGAGAGAGTAATCTTAGCTTTCTCTGATTCATCCTTCAATCTCTGCAGAGCCATCTTGTTAGTAGATAGATCAAGTCCTGATTCCTTTTTAATCTCTGACAACAGATAATCGGAAATAGCCTTATCCCAGTCATCCCCACCTAAATGGGTATCACCAGAAGTAGAAACAACCTCATAGACTCCGTCAGCGATATCAAGGATGGAAACATCCAAAGTACCACCGCCTAGATCGAAAACCATGATGTTCTGATCTTTATCGGTCTTAATGCCATAAGCCAAAGCGGCAGCTGTCGGCTCAGAAATAACTCTGACAACATCTAAGCCAGCAATAGTACCGGCATCCTTAGTAGCCTGACGCTGAGCATCGTTAAAATACGCAGGGCAGGTAATAACAGCTTTTTTAATCTCGTGTCCGATATTGTCTTCAGAATATTTCTTCATGTAGGCTAAGACCTTCGCAGAAATTTCCTGAGGGGTGTAATCCTTGTTAGTGCAGCTAACATGGACTTTATATGCCTCACCCATATGCCTTTTTATTGAGTAGACAGTATCAGGATTAGTCACCATCTGCCTTTTTGCAGAATCACCGACAATTTCTTCTCCGTCAGGTTTAAAGGCCACGACAGAAGGGGTTGTGTTATGCCCCTCAGGATTAGGTATAACTTTAACAGTCCCGTCTTCCTGCATATATGAAGCTACTGAGTTAGTAGTTCCAAGATCAATTCCTAAAATAACTTCCTTTGCCATAAATTTTTCCTCCAATTATTCAAGCCGCCTATGCAGCTTTTTCATCCTTTTTAGATTCGTCTTTTTTAACTTCTTCAGTCTGAGTATCTTTATTTTCTTCAGCCTTTTTCTTCGTAACAACAACCATAGCAGGTCTAATCAGACGGTCCTTAAGCATATAGCCTTTAACGTAGATGGAGGCTACTAAGTCATCTTCATCTCCATCCACAGTCTGAATAGCGTGCATCTTGCTGACATCGAACTTATCACCGATCTTAGGGGTAATAGTAGTAATCCCTTCATCGGTAAGAGCCTGAGTCATTTGATTTAGAATCATCTTGAACCCGGAGCAGTAATTTTTAATCTTCGGATCAGTGGGCTCGACCATAAAAGCCATTTCGAAGCTATCGAGGGCTGGGAGCATCTTTTCAACAAATCCCTGAGAACGATATTTAACCATCGTCTCGTGATCTTTTTCCAGATACTTCCTGGTGTTGGCTAAATCAGCATAAGCTTCATAGTATTTGTTCTTCCAGCTTTCTGACTCGGCTTTAGATTTTTCTAAATCAGCCTTTAGGAAACTTAACTGCTGAGCTGTATTGTCTTCTTTTTTCTTCTCTTCTTTGTTTACTTCTTTTTCGTTCTTCTGAACCTGAACAGTCTTATCTTCAGCCTCTTCCTTCTTGTCATCTTCCTTCTTGTCATCTTCAGGTTTGTTTTTATTTTCCTCTGCCATTTTATTTTCCTTTCTTCTTCGAAACAGCATCTTGGTTCTCCTTATTATCAGTCATAGTACTTTTTTTGGGCTTCTCAACGTATGAGAAGTATTTTTCTATTTCGTTGGCGATATATTCAAGGGTCCCTATTACCTTCTTATAGTTCATTCTTTGAGGACCGACAACCGCCATTTTAGTAGAAGGCATACCTTCAATTGAGAACTCCTGAGAAATAATGGCTACATCATCTTTGTCATCCTGAGCGAAGATGGTTTTCGAATCTTCATCGGAATCACAGTTAGTAATAGCCTCTCTAAGCTTTTCTGGATTATTTATGAGGTTAATAACATTCTTGAGCTTTTCCTTATCATCACCATATTCAGGTAAGGAGATAAGTTTGCTGGCTCCGTGAGCCGAAACTCTCTCTTTAGCAAACTTCACAAAGGCTTCGACAAACGATTCAAGTATTACATCAGATGATTTGCCGAGGACCTCACTCAAGATCGGCTTAAGCGAATTAAGTTTTTCTGTAAGTTCGCCGATAGGTGTTCCCGTCAATCTTTTATTAAGGAATTGGACGCATCCGATAATATTCTTACCATCAGTCTCGTTCTTAATGACGAATGTCTTATTTGAGACATATCCTCTATCAGTTACAAATATCGCAGTAGCAGCGTGTTCATTCAAGGGAACAACCGATATAGAAATAAGATGCTCCTCACTGGCGTCGGTTCCCAAGACCACAGTTGCCATATTTGTCATTTCAGAAAGGATTTCACACGACTTATCCATTACATCTTCAATAGATTGGGACTTCTTGGCGAGTATCATCTGGAATTCTTTCTTAAATGATGAATCGACATTCAGCTCTCCATCTTCTTTCAGGTGATCAACATAGTACCTGTACCCTTTGGCCGAAGGTACTCTGCCGGATGAAGCGTGTGTCTTCTCAATAAGTCCTGCTTCTTCCAAATCAGCCATATCGTTACGGATAGTCGCTGAGGAGTAATCAAGACCGTATTTTTCAATCAGCGCTTTTGAGCCTACTGGCTGAGCGGTTGTGATGAACTCTTCAACGATAAGTTTAAGTATTTCATCCTGCCGAGTTAATGACATTCTCCTCACCTTCCTTTAGCACTCTTTTCTCCGAAGTGCTAACAATATTATACATTAGTATTTAGCAATGTCAACAAACTAGTGCTAATTTTTGGAAAATCCTTTTAAATGGCGCTATTGCTACATATATTAAGGAATAAACAGATGAAAGTTTGACTATTGGTCATATGCGCAAAATCTTTCCTTGGCTGCTTAGAAAAAGTTTGAAGCACCCTTGAATACTATGTTTCATTATGTTTTAATAATACATGCGTTGGATCATTGGTGTAGTGGTTAACATGTTTCCCTGTCACGGAAAAGACCACGAGTTCGAATCTCGTATGATCCGCCATGTGGCCCGGTAGCTCAGTTGGTAGAGCAAGGGACTGAAAATCCCTGTGTCGAGGGTTCGATTCCCCCCTGGGCCACCACTATTTATTACTATGCGGCAAATATATATTTGCTGCTTTTTTATTTATCCGGCTTTAACTTTATATAAATAGCTGATTTTTCATCTATCATTTAGCGTATTATTTGTTCTTATTTTAAACATGATGTAAGATTATATTATCAAGGCCTGATATTTTTTTAAAATCAAAGGCTAAAAGAAAGGATTATTAGAATATGGCAAAATACGTTTGCACTGTTTGTGGATACGAATACGATGAAGAGGCCGGATGTCCCGAAAAAGGTATTCCAGCCGGAACTAAATGGGAAGATGTACCGGAAAGCTTTACCTGCCCGGTCTGCGGAGCCCCTAAAAGCGATTTCGTAAAGAAAGAAGAAGACGAATAGTTTAGTCTTATCGCTCCTTAGCTTTATGGCCAAGGAGTTTTTTTAATTGTTATTATCAAGTAGTATATATGTGTGAAACCAATTAAAGCCTTTATCTTCGATATGGATGGAACCCTTATCGACACCGAATCTATCGCCACTGTCTGCTGGAAAAAAGTCCTTGGATTTTACAAAGTTCCCTTTATAGAAGAGGCTATTTTTTCCATGAAAGGAGCCGGGAGAAAGAAAGCGAAAGAAGTCTTCGATTCTTTTTATCATGGCAGGCCTGATTTTATATCCGCCAGGCATTTAAGAAATCAATATGTAGAAGCCTACATAAAAGAAAATGGAGTCAGAACACTTTTAGGAGCGAAGACAATTCTCTCAGATATAAGGAAGAGCGAAAAGCCCATATGCCTAGCGACTTCTTCCAAAAAAGAATACTCCTTATCTTTGCTTGCGCAGACCGGCTTAATAAAAAATATCGATTATTTCGTCTTCGGAGATGAAGTTTCTAACGGGAAGCCCAATCCTGAGATATTCATAAAAGCCGCCTTAAAAACGAGCTTCGATCCAAAAGAATGCCTGATTGTCGAAGATTCCAAATATGGAATCGAGGCAGGTTATAAAGCCGGATTTATCATAGCCGGAATTCCTAACGCCTATAGTTTTGATGATAAAACTAAGAGCATGACCGATCTTACATTCAACAATCTTAGTGAGCTCGATCTTTTCCTGAAAAGAGAAAAAGAATTGATCTGACTTGTTGGCTTCAAAGATTTTAAGAAAAGATATAAATTCCGTCTATTTATACTCCATAGGTCAATTGATATGTATTGTTTTAAAAAATAAATAATGCAATATATTAATTAAATATGAGGAAAAATTATATGGTAAAAGGAAAAATCCTGTAATGAAAGACACATCGTCCGTCAATGTTTCGTCTATCGCCAAAAGAGTTAATCCCTTAATATTAGATCCTTTTGCCAAAATCTCTGAAGCCACACCGGATGCTAAGATTTTACTTTTTTGTATTTTCCCAAAGGCCAAACTTAAAAGCGGCTTTGTCTTTATAAGAGTATCTAAAGATATCTTAGAATCAGTAAGAGAAATCGATGACGCCCTAATTCCTTTAAGGAAGAATATCGATGCCATCAAGATATTAAATACGGATATGCTGTCAAAAAAGCTGACTTTAGAAGGACCGTTTGAAAAACAGTTTATCGATCTTATCCATAAACTAGATGAAAAATACGATTATGTCTTTGTAGACGTCACGCCTTCCATCAGCCGCACAAGCGAGCTTCTGTCCGAACTGTGCAATCAGATTATCCTGATTGTCGAACTAAATAAGTTTGATGCCAGTGGATTTTATAGCACTCTGCAGTACTTTGTCGACTGTGGAATTGATTTTAAAAATATTCATTACGTCTTGCCAAATAGTTTCTCAAAGATGAAATCAGTTCCGGCTGTGGCCTTAGATGAAATTGCAAAAATCATTGATTAAAATATCCCCGATGCTGAAGTCCTAGAACATATGCCCGAAAAAGCCAGTATCCAGGCCCTTCAGCAAAAAGGAATTGCTATTTACGATAGAAATATTAAGCCACTGAATTCTTATTAAAGAGCTCAGAAAAAAAACTGATAGACATCTTCACTCATTTATTCTCGGCAATTGAGATTTAACTATATATAAGAAACTGTTCTCTTATCTTTAGTCAAGAGAATATATATCCAAGCCTGCTGTCCAGATGTATAAATAGATTTCCCTTGACTTACAAATCAGCTTGCCGCATAATTATCAAGGTAAATAAATCCGGGAAAGTCCGAGCGCCTTGCTCCCACCTGAACTAGCCTTGTCTAGTTAGGTCAAAAAGCCTGAAGAACTACAGATCTTCATGAACTTATAGCGGGGCACTAGTGATAGTACCTCGTTTTTATTTCTAAGCAAGGAGGAACAGCTTATCAATTTACCTTTCAAAAGACCGCCATTACCGAAGGTCAAAAAAGAACTAGTCAATGAGTTCATTCCTTTTTCCTCGATCTTAGTTATCGATGAAAACGGAACCAGTTTAGGAGAGATGAACAGAAACGATGCTCAACGCATTGCAGATGGCAAACAACTCGATTTGTATTGCATTGCCCCTAATGCTAAGCCGCCTGTGTGCAAGATCATCAATTTCTCTAAATTTATGTACGAGAAGAAAAAAGCCGCTAAAGACGCTAAAGCTAAGCAAGCCAGACCTGATTTAGTAAAAGAGATTAAAATCACTCCGCTTACCAGCCAGCACGATTTAGAGACAAAAATGAATCAAGCTATCAAACTTATGGACAAAGGCTGGAGACTTAAGTTAACTGTCTTTTTAAAAGGCCGTCTGATTTCAAAAATAGACGTGGCCGGCGAATCTCTTAATAAGATGGTCGATTACCTAAAACCTTACGGAATAGTTGATAAAGAGCCTACCAAAGAAGGCAGACAATACTTCTGCTATATGTCGCCAATCAAAAAGAAAAACTAGGAGGAAAAAGCGATGAAGAACAAGATGAAGTCTAGACATGCAGTCTCTAAGAGATTCCATGTTACCGGAACCGGAAAAATCATGAAGAATGGAAATACGAATACTTCGCACCTTGCCCTTTCCAAAGAGCACAAAAGAAAGATGCACTTAAGAAAAGCTGGCGAACTTTCAAGAGCTGACAGAAGACGTTTAAGCAGATTGATCGCTAGATAAGGAAAGGTAGGAAAACAATATGAGAGTTAAAGGTGGAACAAGAAGAAACGATCGCAGAAAGAAGATTCTAAAGTTTACAAGTGGATTTTTCGGCTCAAAGCATACTCTTTTCAAGACTGCTAACGAGGCTAGGATCAAGGCTTTAGCCTATGCCAAGGTCGGAAGAAAATTAAGAAAAAGAGATTTCAGAAAACTCTGGATTACTAGAATCAACGCCGCTTGCAGACTTAATGATATTTCTTATTCGAAGTTCATCGCTGGCTTAAATAAAGCCGGAATCAAGCTTAACAGAAAGATGCTTTCTGAATTGGCCATCTCCGATGCCAAAGGTTTCACAGCCTTAGTCGAACAGGCAAAGAAAGCTTTAGCTAAGTAAGCTATAATAGATTAACCGTTAAGGCAGTCTTGTCTTGGCGGTTTTTTTCATGGACTTAAAAAGCCGAGGGAATTAACTACCCTCGGCTTAGAATATTCTCAGTTTACTTAACAAACAGTCCGTGTAAGTTGCAGTAAGCGTAAGCAGTCAGCTCATCTTCATCATCGCCGATGTAGAAAGTAGCTTCAGGCTTGTCACCAGGCTTAAGTTCCTTACGCTGGTAACCTTTATTTGTCGAGAGTACTATCCACATAATATAGTGCTCTTCAGTCATCGGATGGAGAACGCTGCCGACGGTAACAGTGACTTTGTTCCCTTCTTTAACGACGACTGGTACGTGTTTTTCTTTTGAGGCATCAGTAGAATTCGGAATCATTTCCTCCATCTTATCACCACAGCAGATGACTGGAACTTTAGTATCCAAGATTTTCGTAATAATCTGCCCGCAGTGCTTACATTTATAAAACTTAATTTCCATATATTGACCTTTCCGGGTTATTAATTTAACCCTTTTCTAATTTCAATATACCATTAAAAACAAAAACTGTGGTTAAATTTGCTCAGCCTAATAAAAAGAAGACAATTTTTGTTATACTTAAATCATGAAAAAGAGTGAACCTTAAATTATATGAAAAGGAAAATAATCTTCGTCTCGATAATAAGTATGATGCTTCTGTCCTCCTGTCATAACCCTTTTGCCAGCGTAGTTTCAGTCGCACAGTCAAGTAGCCTAATACCCTCAATAGAGACGAGTTCTCAAAACACTTCATCTGGCACATCAGATTCTATCGGCTCAGTTTCTTCTTCAGTCGCAGAAGGGACCTACGATTCTCTGGCGATAAATGTCATGACATTAGGCAATCACTACGCCGGTGATTCTATCTATATTAAAGCCGGCGATAAAGATATCCTTATCGACGCTGGAAGTAGACACAGCTCGACTCCAGTTGTCGAAAATTACATCGATACTCACGGCTGCACAGATAAATCCCTAGAATACCTGATCCTTACCCACGGAGATCAGGATCACGTAGAGGGAATGACGACGTCCGGTTCTGATGCAGGTATTCTCGATTATTATTCAGTCGGGGCTATCATTGATAACCAGTTTTCTAATAAGACAACTGTCGGCTATAAAAATTATATATCTAGACGTGATGCCCTAGTGACAGCCGGCACTACAGTCCATCACACGGCTGACTATTATTTTACTTTAGACGACACTACCAATGAGTATGTAGCTAACAGCTACAACCATATCGAACTGACTCCTACTATAAGCATGGATGTCATTTATAATTACTTCTATTTTAATAAAGGGTCAGACGAAAATAACTATTCTGTATCTGTTATGTTCAATCAAGGCACGAACCATTTCTTATTGACCGGAGATTTGGAAGAATCCGGAGAGGCAAAGATGGTTCAATATTATGCCTCAAGAGGCGGCCTTCCTCACGTAAAGTTTTTCAAGGCCGGTCACCATGGCTCATATACCGCCTCAACTAGCGTCCTTTTAGATCAGATTACGCCTGAAATGTGCGCCGTGTCCTGCGTAGCCGGAACCGAAGAATATACTTATAATACAGATAGGCAGTTCCCTTCGCAGAGTTTTATCGACAGAATCGCTCCTCACACTTCTAAAGTGTTTATAACTAGCATGACTGAATACAAAGCCGACAGATATCCTGAAAACAACAGAGTTGATATGAACGGCAACATAGTCTGCGCTGCTGATTCCTCCGGAAACGTGACGATGACCGGATCAGCCAACAGTATTTCTCTTAAAGATACCGGATGGATGAAAACCATCATCTCTAGAAGCACAGAGGAATCTAAAACAAGAGTAGATAACGGTGTCGGCTATCCAAGGATCTGGCCTTCTTCCCCTAGTACTTATAATTAAGAAGTTTAATCATGGAAAACAAAGAAGATAAAAGATGGGCAGTCAAAGAAGTCTTTACCATACTTTTCTGTCTTCTTTGTATTGTCCTCATAATTCTTTGCTGCTTTTATATATTTGACCCGGCTTTCAGAGGAAGAGTTAGGAATGAATCTTCTGACGATAATTCATCTTCTAATGACAGCATCGACATAATCGGCTCAAAAGATAGCTCTGATCAGAGCCAGGCAAAGCCTGCCGGCAATATAGACATCCATCTGATAGATCTAGAAGATGGTCACTATGGGCAATCCATCTATATTAAGGCCGGCAATATGGATATTCTTATTGATGCCGGAAATTCCATTGATTCTTTCTCGAAGATCAAGAAAATCATCGATACTCAATGTACCGATAACTGCATAGAATACGTCATCGCTTCTTCCTGCGCCGAAGAAAGAATAGGGGCTTTCTACTCCTCTACGCAAGAATCGATTTTTACTTCTTATAAAATCGGTACTTTGATAGATTTCGGAAATATGACTGGAAACACAAACGGAAGGATATATTACGCCAATTATCTAGATGGGAAAGAATACATAAAGAATAAAGGAGTCACTATATATTCGGCTGATGAAATTTCCTCTCCGTTTGATCTAGGAAATTCAATCAGCCTAGAAATCCTTCCTAACGCTTATTATGATGATATCAGCAGATCAGGTGACCACTCAGTATTAGTTATGCTTACTCAGGATACAAATCATTTTTTATTCATGTCAGACGCCACTAGTGAGGAGCAGCAATACTTATTAGATAACTACTCCCTGCCTAAAGCGGATTTGCTGATCGCCCCTAATTATGGCTCGGCAGATTCAGTGAATAAAGACTTCTTGGCGAAAGTACAGCCAACAGTGTGTTTAGTAAGCTG
>Ga0172377_10004000_pt1 | contig 15166 bp, 10 predicted proteins | sample Pumphouse3metaG_FD_119749 | JGI IMG/M metagenome (GOLD analysis project Ga0172377, IMG submission 119749) | Leachate microbial communities from a municipal landfill in Southern Ontario, Canada - Pumphouse #3 metaG | ecosystem: Engineered > Solid waste > Landfill > Unclassified | place: Canada...
AACAACCAACAAAACAACATGCTCAAAAACATATTTTTCTATACTTTTATTTAGTAATAAAAATAACTTTGATTAACTTCGTAGACAATAATTAATCTTTATTTAATATACACTTTATTTACTTATGAAAAAATACGTATTTACTTTCGGTAATAGTGAAGCAGAAGGAAATGCTGAAATGAGAAACCTTCTGGGTGGAAAAGGAGCAAATCTGGCAGAAATGAATTTAATTGGAGTTCCTGTACCACCGGGATTTACCATAACAACTGAGATTTGTACAATATACAATCAACAGGGAAAAGATGCAGCAACAGCACTTATAAAAAAAGATATAAAAGAATCTATTACAAAAATAGAAAAACTAACAAACACTAAATTCGGAGACAAAGAAAATCCCTGCCTTGTTTCTGTCAGGTCAGGTGCCAGAATTTCAATGCCAGGAATGATGGATACAGTTTTAAACCTGGGAATGAACGACCAGGCTGTTAAGGGAATAGCAAAGAAAACAGGCAATGAACGTTTTGCATGGGATTCTTATAGACGGTTTGTACAAATGTATGGAGATGTTGTTCTTGGAATGAAACCTGAAAACAAAGAAGATATAGATCCTTTTGAATTTATTATTGAAAATCTGAAAAAAGAAAGAAACATACAGCTTGACACTCAGTTTACCACCGAAGATTTAAAAACATTAGTAAGAAGAGACAAGGAAGCCATAAAAAAAATCACAAAAATCACTTTTCCTGAAGATCCGTGGGAACAATTACTTGGAGCCATCTATGCCGTATTTGACAGCTGGATGACCGATCGTGCAATATATTACAGAAAAATAAACAAAATTTCTGATGAATGGGGAACTGCCGTAAATGTTCAGGCAATGGTATACGGAAATATGGGAGAGAATTCAGCCACAGGAGTAGCATTCTCGAGAAATGCAGCCACAGGAGAAGATGTCTTCAATGGAGAATACCTCATTAATGCACAAGGTGAAGATGTAGTAGCAGGAATTCGTACTCCTCAGCAAATCACAAAAGAAGGAAGTAAACACTGGGCAAAACTAACAGGAATCAAAGAAGAAGAAAGAAAAACCAAATATCCTTCCCTTGAAGAAACAATGCCGGTAATTTATAAACAACTATATGAAATTCAGCAAAAATTAGAAGATCACTACAAAGATATGCAGGACCTGGAATTTACAATTCAGGAAGGAAAACTCTGGCTATTACAAACCAGAAACGGGAAAAGAACAGGATCTGCTATGGTAAAAATAGCCATGGATATGCTTTCACAGGGAATAATTGACGAAGAAACAGCACTTCTTAGAATAGAACCTTCAAAACTTGACGAACTTCTACACCCTGTGTTTGATCAGAATGCGTTAAAAAAAGCTACACTACTTTCACACGGACTACCTGCATCTCCAGGAGCTGCAACTGGACAAATTGTGTTTTTTGCTGATGAATCAGGAAAATACCAAAAATCAATACTTATTCGTTTGGAGACTTCCCCTGAAGATCTTGAAGGAATGCATCGTGCCCAAGGAATTCTTACGGGACGCGGAGGAATGACATCCCACGCTGCAGTTGTAGCAAGAGGTATGGGAAAATGCTGTATTTCAGGTGCAGGAAGCATTATTGTAAATTATAAAAACCGTACAGTTACCATAGGAGAAAAAACACTCCACGAAGGAGACTGGATTTCACTTGACGGATCAACCGGGAAATTTTATGAAGGTAAAATTAAGACAACCATACCCGACATGAATGGAGATTTTGGTGAGATTCTAAAATTTGCCGACAAACATTCACATTTGAAAGTTGAAACTAATGCAGATACGCCCAAAGATGCAAAAATAGCACGGTCATTCGGAGCACAGGGCATTGGACTATGCCGTACTGAGCATATGTTTTTCAACGGAGAAAGAATTAAAGCCATGAGAAAAATGATTCTGACTTCAGACGTTGAAGAACGCAAAAAAGCCCTGGAAAAACTACTACCATATCAAAGAGAGGACTTCGAAGGAATTTTTGAAGCTATGCAGGGACTATGTGTTACAATCCGTTTACTGGATCCACCATTGCATGAATTCGTTCCCAAAGAAAAAGCCATGCAAAAAGAACTTGCAAATGAAATGGGCCTCACTTTTGAAGAAGTAAAAAACAAAATTGCGGACCTTAAAGAATTCAATCCGATGCTGGGTCATCGCGGGTGCAGACTGGGAGTAACATTCCCGGAGATCACAGCCATGCAAACCAGAGCTATAATTGAAGCCGCCTTAAATCTTAAGGCAAAAGGGATTGCAGTACATCCTGAGATTATGGTGCCATTGGTAGGTACTGTAGCCGAACTAATAAATCAGAAAACAATAATTAACGAGACTGCTAATACTGTTTTCAAAGAAAGAAACGACAAAATAAAATACCTTGTAGGTACAATGATAGAGATTCCACGCGCAGCCTTAACCGCTGATCATATTGCAAAAGAAGCTGATTTCTTCTCATTCGGAACAAATGATTTAACTCAATTAACTCTTGGGTACTCACGTGACGATGTAGGAAAATTTCTGCCGGATTATCTGGAAAATGGAATTCTAAAAAATGATCCTTTCCAGATACTTGATAGAAATGGCGTAGGACAATTAATAAGAACAGGAGTAGAAAAAGGACGTTCTGCAAAACCTGATCTAAAAATTGGTATTTGCGGAGAACATGGAGGAGAACCAAGTTCTGTAGAATTTTTTGACTCTCTTAAACTGGATTATGTCAGTTGTTCACCATATCGTGTTCCGATTGCACGTATTGCTGCAGCACAGGCTAATATTAGAAATAATAAATAGAAATTAAACTTAATTAAAAAGGGATTATCTTAAAGGATAATCCCTTTTTCTTTATTCTAATTCTTTAATCTTAGTTTGTTTTAGTAAAAAATATTAATTTTGTAAAAAAATAATATTGAGCAGAATTTTATCTATAGATTACGGTAGAAAACGTGTAGGAATCGCAGTAACAGATAATGAGCAGATTATCGCAAATAAATTAACTACCGTTCCGACGTATCAAATTTGGGATTTTCTAAAAGAGTACTTTGAAAAAGAAGATGTAGAGAAGGTCGTAATCGGGTATCCGCTTCAGCTCAATAATCAGCCTTCAGACTCTATCAGATATATAAATCCTTTTTTAAGACGTTTTCAGAAAGTATATCCTAAGATGGCTCTGGAGCAGGTAGACGAAAGATTCACTTCAAAAATAGCGTTTCAGACAATGATAGATGGTGGACTGAAAAAGAAAGCCAGACAAAACAAAGCTACCATTGATGCTATAAGTGCAGTCATTATTTTGCAAACATATATGGACCAGGAAAAATTTAAAAAATGATATATCCTATTACAATATACGGTGATCCCGTTTTACGTAAAATTGCAAAACCTATTACTAAGGACTTCAAAAATCTAAAAGATTTTATAAAAAATATGTTTGACACTATGTATGTTTCAGACGGTGTCGGACTGGCTGCTCCTCAGGTAAACAAATCCATTCGTTTTTTTATTATAGATGCAACGGCAGCCGCTTCAGAAGAACCAGAACTAAAAGACTTTAAAAAAGTCTTTATCAATGCCGAAATTTTAGAACGTAAAGGGAAAGAATGGACAATGAACGAAGGATGCCTCAGTGTACCGAATATTCATGAAGATGTTTCCCGCCCTACTTTTATCAAAATTAAATATCAGGACGAAAACTTCAAAGAACATATTGAGGAATACGGAGGCTTTGCTGCCAGGGTTATTCAGCATGAATACGACCATCTTCAGGGAATTTTAATGACTGATCATTTATCCTCATTAAGAAGAAGACTTCTGAGTTCAAAACTAAAAGCCATTTCAAAAGGAAACGTAAAAACTGATTACAGAATTATCATTCCAGGGAAAAAGAGATAAAAAATAAGATACCATTTTTTTATGCCTTTATAAAATTATAAAGGATATATACCTTGTTTATCCTTTAATTCTGGAACATCAGATTGTCTGTTTTTTGTAAAAACTAAAATACGCAAATAATTTAGTTTTTATCTAAATATTCATTATCCCTTTAAATTTAGGTGTTGACTTTCATTAACTTTTAAAGTAACTTATAACAGAGAGTATCAGAATCCTATAATACTTATTCTGTGTATCTTTTAAAAAATAATCCGTGTATTAAACTACTAATTATTGTAGCAACAGGAATTTTATTTGCAAAATTAGGACCCTGCTGCAACATAATGTTCTATTTAATTTCCGCTTTATTTTTATTATTGATTCTGGAACTGTTCCTGTTAAAAAGCATTGACAGGGAAACAATATGCTCAGACCTATTAATTCTTGTTTTATTTTCCATATCATATGTAAATGCTGTTTCTGTGAATGGAGAAAGACATCCTATGTTGACTACTTATCAAAAATTCACAGGAAAAATAACAGAAAATTCACAGGAAAAAGATAACTCATATAAAGCCATACTGCGTATCACTGATTCAAAATCAGAATACCTGACAAATCAAAAAGTTATTGCATATTTTGAAAAAAATGACAAATTCAAAAATCTTGAGCCAGGAGATCGTATTGTCGGCTCTTCATACTTCAAAAAAATAACAAATATCGGTGATCCATACGGATTTAATTATCGTGAATTCATGGAAAACAAAGAAATCTACTATAGCACATATCTTTCATCACAAAAAACTTTCACACAAAAAGGTGAATCCGGTTTCGGTTTTATAAAAATAAAAAAAATCAGAAAAAAATTAATTTATCAGTTAAAACAAAATATTAATAATGATATGGTTTTCCAGATTGTTTCAGCATTAACTCTTGGATATCGCGACGAGATGGAACCTGAAACACGAGCCTATTTTACATCGGCCGGAGTAATGCATATTCTTGCCGTTTCAGGACTTCATGTAGGAATGATCATATTATTTCTAAATTTTGTACTTTCTTCCTTAAAAAAAAACCGGCCTGGAAAATATCTATATTCTTTTCTGATATTAGCCGGAGTATGGGGATACGCCAGTATCACAGGATTCTCACCTTCAGTTCAGCGCGCATCCTTCATGTTTACATTTATAATTATAGGAAAAAATTTACACAGGTCACTGTCCATATTTAATTCAATAGCCGCCTCTGCCTTTTTTTTATTGATGTTCCATCCGGGATTACTTTTTAATATCGGATTTCAGCTTTCATATCTTGCCGTTATCAGCATAGTCTTTTTCTTTCCTCTATTGCGTAAACTGTTCTATTCAAAAAACAAACTTTTAAAATGCGGAGAAGACATTCTCTGCATATCCGTTGCTGCACAAATAGGAACATTCCCTATATCTATTTATTATTTTCATCAGTTTCCGACATATTTCTGGATAAGCAACTTTATTGTAATTCCTGCAGCATATCTAATACTTGGAGCAACTTTCCTTTTTTTCCTGTTTTCATCTATTTCCAGTCTTGCTTCATTTCTCTCAATAATTCTTACATTTATAACAAAAGCAACTGTCTACATGTTAATTCAGATAGAAAAGCTACCATTTGCCCTTATAGAAGGACTATCACTTTCAACAATACAATTAATTCTGCTATTGTCCCTTATTTTTTTCATCATGTTATTTATTAAAAAAAATTACCAGCCTTTTTTTCTTATTTGTTTAATATTAATCTGTCTTATAGAAACCGACGAATTTATTCAAAAGATCAGATTCTTTAATCAAAAAAAAGTTCTTGTTTATTCGCCCGAAAGACACATTGTACAATTTATTAACGGCAGAAAAAATTACATAATAACAGATCTAAAAACAGATCCCGATAAAAACATCTATAAAAATGGAATTGCAAATCTAAAACTCGATCCTCCCATTATTCTTCATTTAAAAAAAGACAAAAATTTTTCTCTATATGATTTTCAAAAAAGAGAGAATTATATTCAGTTCACCAATCATCTTTTTTTCTTAGGAGAAGAAAAATTCCCGTATAACTTACAAATCAAAAAAAAAGACTTTGGTTTTATTAACATGAAAACAGGAATTTACGATCTAAAAGAACAATAAAAACCTAAAATCCGCAAGGAAGTTTCGTAATAGATAATTCCTCGAGGATTTTAGGTTAATATTAATAAAAAACAATTTCTTTAAGAGTTTTATAGTTCTTAACTGAAAAAAAAATAATAATTTATGTAAATTCCATTTTTATCTGTTATTTTGAATATAAAAATTGACAGGGGAACAACCGAAAGAAAATTAAAATATGAAGATAGTAATTGCTGGTGCAGGAGAAGTTGGTACCCATTTGGCAAAAATGTTGACAAATGAAGATCACGACATCGTTCTCATGGATTCTGATGCAGATAAACTCCGCAACATATCCGATCAGCTTGATTTATTAACAGTCACAGGATCTGCAAATTCCTTTATAGATCTACATAATGCAGACGTATACAAAGCAGATTTGCTAATTGCCGTTACCCCTTATGAGGAACGAAACATTCTTGCATGTATTATGGCTAAAGAAATGGGTGTAAAAAAAGCTGTAGCAAGAATTAACAACGGAGAATATCTTCTTCCCCAGAATAAAGAAAAGATAAAAAAGATGGGAGTAGACGAACTGTTTTATCCCGAAAGTTTAGCAGGAAAAGAAGTCGCCTCCTCTGTAAAACAGGTAGGAACCCGTCAGCTAATAGAATTCTCCGGTGGAAAACTTATTCTTATGGGAATAAAAATCCGGGAAAATGCACCTATACAGAATAAAACATTTGAAGAACTGGCCACCTATGATACAAAAATACACGCTGTAGCCATCAATCGTTTCGGGAAAAACATCATTCCTCATGGCAAAGACTATATTCGCAACGGAGATATCATTTTCTTTATTACAACCCGGGATTATCAAAACAAAGTTTATGAATTAACAGGCAAAGAGATTTTTCCGGTAAAAAAAATCATGATATTGGGAGCCAGCAGAATTGCACAGAAAACAATTGAACGGCTTGGAGATCATTACCGTATTAAAATCATTGAAATAGACAAAGAAAAAAGTCTGGAAGTAGCAGACCGTTATAATAATGTAATGGTCATACATGGAGACGGAAGAAATCTTGACCTGCTTAAAGAAGAACGAATCGAAAGAATGGATGCATTTATTGCCGTCACAGGAAATTCAGAAACGAATATTCTGTCATGCCACCTGGCAAAAAAGATGGGAATAAGAAGAACTGTTGCAGAAGTAGAAAATATTGATTTTATGGCTATTGCCGAAGACATGGATATAGGTAGTCTGGTAAATAAAAAACTGATAGCAGCCAGTTATATTTATAAATATACACTAGGAGCAGAAATAGCTCAGGCAAAATGTCTGACAGCATCAGAAGCCGAAGTATTCGAATTTATTGCAAAAGAAAATTCAAAAATTACCAGTGCTACACTTAAAGACCTTTCTCTTCCTGTAGATCTTACAGTAGGAGGATTTATCAGAAATGGCGAAGGATTTGTAGCAAAAGGGAATACCCTTATCCAGCCAGGAGATAAAGTTGTAATTTTCGCTTTGCCTTCGGGCATAAAGGATTTAACCAAATATTTTAAATAGTTCTGATATAAAACATGATCAATTTAAAACTAATTATTAAAATTATAGGTTCCCTTTTAATAGTAGAAGGGATTGCCCTACTTATAGCATTTGGTGTATCACTTCTATATATGGAACCAGATGTAAATTCTCTTCTAATTTCCGCTTTAATATGTATTATAACCGGATGGATAATTTCATCAGCTATAAAAAACGCCCACGGAAAATTCAAAAAAAATGACGGATTCTTAACAGTAACTCTCGTATGGATTGTTTTTTCTTTCTTTGGATGTCTTCCTTTTATTCTCAGCGGTTATATACCGTCACTTACAAATGCATTTTTCGAAACAATGTCCGGATTTACAACAACCGGATCAACAATACTCAACAATATAGAATATATTCCACATGGTCTTTTATTCTGGAGAAGTATGACCCAGTGGCTTGGAGGAATGGGCATTATTGTCCTTTCACTGGCTATTCTTCCCAGTTTTGGAATCGGAGGAATGCAACTTTTTGGTGCAGAGGTAACAGGGCCTGTCGCTGATAAATTAACGCCCAAAATCCATGAAACGGCAAAAAGATTATGGGGTATATATGTTATATTAACGTTAATAGAAACAATTTTATTATATGTAGGCGGAATGAATATTTTCGATGCAGTAAACCATTCTTTCACTACAATATCCTCTGGAGGTTATTCTACAAAACAAGCATCTATAGCCTACTGGGACTCTCCTTTCATCCAATATGTTATAATCTTTTTTATGTTTCTTGCCGGAACCAACTTCAATTTAATATATGGTTGTTTTATTGGCAGATTCAATAAACTTAGAAAAAATGAAGAATTTGTCACCTACTTGTTCATTATTCTTGGATTTACTGCTGTAATATTCATAGGACTGCTAATAACAGAAAACATTGGAAAAGAAAAAACATTCAGAGATGCAATGTTTCAGGTGGTGTCAATAATTACAACAACAGGATTTGCCACGGCTAATTATCTAAACTGGATTCCTTTTCTTGTTTTTACGATTTTTTTACTCTTCTTTTTCGGAGGAAGTACAGGCTCAACATCAGGAAATATTAAAATTATGAGAATAATACTCTTGATGAAAAACTGCCGTTGTGAATTTAAAAGAATCCTCCACCCCAACGCAATCATTCCGGTCCATCTTAATAAACATTCCGTCTCAGATGGAATAATACAAAATGTTCTGGCTTTCTTTATAACATACATTCTTATTTTATTATTAGCACTGGTATATTTCTACTAATAGAAGAAGATATACCCTCAGCAGTAGGAGCTGTAGCTTCATGTCTTGGAAATATTGGCCCTGCACTAGGTCAATACGGACCAGAGGATAGTTTTTTCGCACTCCCGGATATAGGAAAATGGTTTTTATCCTTTTTAATGCTCCTTGGAAGACTGGAATTATTTACTGTTCTTTCTATTTTTTCACCATGTTTCTGGAGAGAGTAATTTATATAAAGTCAACTACTTCGTTACGCTCGTCATGAAAACGGTCATTTACTAAAGTAAACTCCCTGGTTTTCCTGACTTCGCAAGCCTCGTATTTGACTTTATATTCCAATCTCTTATCTTATGGACAGGCACTAATTAAAAAAAATTGCGGGTTACGACACCAAACCGACAATCAAAATTTAACACCTTAAGATTTAAAGGGAAAACAGGTTATCACCTAAAATCCACAAGGAATTAAGGTATTATTAAATATAAATAGTATTATCTTTGCAAGGAACAACTATTTTTATACTTTTGCATAAAATTTGCAATCTCTTATATCTTAAGGAAAAGTATAATATTGCTTTAAAATTATAGAAAAATGGATTTAATCAAAGTAGCAGAAAACGCATTTGCTGTTGAAAAGAAGGATTTACCGAAATTCGGTGCCGGTGATACAATAACTGTTCACTACAAAATTAAAGAAGGAAACAAAGAACGTATCCAGGATTATCGTGGTGTAGTTTTGCAAATCAAAGGAGAAGGAATAAAGAAAACCTTTACAGTACGTAAAATATCTAACAATATTGGAGTTGAACGTATTTTCCCAATGTTTTCTCCGTTCATAGACAGCATTGAGCTTAACAAAAAAGGTGTTGTAAGACGTAAAAGAATATTTTACTTACGTGATCTTACAGGTAAAAAAGCAAGAATCAAAGAAAAAAGAATATAAAGTCATAATTTATATAAAAAAGGTCTTCCATAAGAAGACCTTTTTTTATCTGACACCATTCTCAGCAGAGAAAAACTTATTGTTAAATTTAGTTGTCCATTATAAAAAAAATTCATAAATTTAAAGTAGAATTATTGATTCAATTTGCATAAATCAAAATTATTTATAGTCAGAATATATAAATATTCTGTAAAAAAGATTTAAACATATGATAAATAATAAAGGTTTATTTTTATACTTTTTATTCATATCTGTTGTTTTTTTATTCCCAGAACACGGTATATCTCAGGATTTTTTTAATACAAACTACAATCCGTCAAAATCTTATATTTTGATGACAAGTCCCACAATACAAAATATAGAGCGGGTGAATTACCTCATCAATAACAGAATTTTATTTACAGGCGAATATGAAATAATAGGCATTTATTTCTATGCTGAAAAATATGACTACTCGCAAAGTATCAGATATATCAGGGATAATGCTATGATTAAATTTCATATGCAAAGAATAACGGGAACATTAACAAATGAAAATATTTTTGGTCCCAATAATCTTACAAATAACTTTGACATCATGTTCAGTCAGAGTAAAGGGTTATTTATATGGGGCGAAGAAACTGACATTCAGCCTATTTTATATGGAGAAGAAAATACTGGATCTGAGGTTACCGATCCTCAAAAAATTTTATTTGAATTATCTTTAGTTTTCCATTTATTAGGGAATACTAACAATCACAATTTCACCCCCTTTCTTGAAAGAAACCCACGATATGTTATTGTTGGAATAGACGACGGCATGGAAATAATGAATGTTGCCACAGGAGGTTCAATGATACAGGACATTCCTTCAGAATTGTATGATGCAGTTTCTCCTCAGGAGATAGTTCAGCTGGATGAAAAAAAGCTGCATCGCAATTACTGGCAGGAAATTTTCGACAATTCACAACTAATGTCTGCAAACTTACACCCCGTAAGGCTTGAAATCAACGGATTTCTTATGCAAAAAATAAAATGGAAAAGGACTAATGTTACTCCACCTATGATCAGTTCTCACCACCAGGCTATAAAAAATCCTGCAGACTGTTGGGACATCACAGCTCGCTCTATGGATGGTAAAGTAATTGAAGGTATTAAATCAAAAAAATATTCAAATGTATTCGCAGTTCAGTTTCATCCTGAGATATCAGAACTTTATGAAGAAAATGGTGTAAAATACAAATTTTCACCACGTGATATTTCTGCCAGTTACTACGAACGTACAGGTAAAAAGGGAAGAAATTTTTTATTAAAATTCTGGAAAATGGTTTCAAAATCTATTAATTAAAATCAGAATATTTCTGATTCATATCAATAAATATGCACTAACAGTTAAAAACCAATATTTTAATACAAATTGATAATCTATACATACAAAGACCCGGTATTAATTGTAATTCTTAAAAATTTTTTTGTCTGTGCTGTAATTTTATAACGATCATCCACACGTTTACCTATAACCCATACTATATTTTTACCACTATATAATATCCATATATTTTCTTTTTCAGGAATAGATAACTTCTCATCAGTAAAAAAATCACTGAGCTTTTTAAATCCACTCATACCAAGAGGACGAAAATACTCTCCACCCTCCCATCTTTTTAAAATAAGAGGAAAATTCAGCAAATCAATATCTAAATCAACAACATCACTCTTTCTTGATAAAACAAAAGCAGAGTCAACATTTAGAACATCCAGCTTTAAAGAAACAGGAGTTTTTATAACAGACATATCCTTATCAATATAAAAACGATCAGAGACTGAATTAACCCTGCCCGTTAAAATAAGATCAAGTCGATCCTTCACCAGGCGATGAGAAGAAGAATAAAAACATTTTCCTGCCTCAGCATAAAACGACTTACATATATCATCCACCTGAATAGAATTAAATCCATAAGGGCGTAAAAATTCGAACAAATAAGTAGACAAAGGATTTAGTTTATCCAGAGAACTTATAGGAATATGAATAGTCTGTCCATCATATTCAAAAATCTTCTTCTTCTCCTCCTCAATCTTCTGTTCAAAAATCGTTTCAGTATCCTCCAATATCCCGGCAGTTCTCAGCGCATTCTTACGAAAAAGCGGATTTAGCTTATCAAAAGCAGGAAGAATAATATGACGAATTCTATTCCTCTGAAAACAAACATCATCATTACTCGAATCATTTCTAAAAGAAATACCCTCACTCTCTGCAAATTGAAGAATCTTATCACGATTTACAAAAAGCATAGGACGAACAATATTTCCACTCTTCACAGCAATACCCGTCAAACCTCTAATACCTGTTCCACGGCTTAAATTAATAAGCATAGTCTCAAGAAGATCATCCTGATGATGAGCCGTTGCAATCCACGTAAAGGAAAGATCCTTCAATAATTGTGCAAACCATTCATATCTTAAATTTCTTGCAGCCATCTCAATAGAAACTCCATTTTCAGAAGCATACCCATTAGTATCAAACTGTTTTACAAACAATTTGATATTATTCTTATCACAATATTCCCTAACAAACATCTCATCCCCGTCAGACTCCTCTCCCCTAAGATGAAAATTACAATGAGCCACCACAAAAGGATACTCCATCTTTTGAAAAAGAGAAAGCATAACCATAGAATCCACACCCCCACTTACAGTAAGAATAATTTTATCATCCCCCGAAAAAAGATGTTTATCTATTAAATATTTTTTAAAAGATTCATACATCTTTTTTAGCTATTTTTTCTGCTATACGAATAACAACCTCAACAGCTTTTTTCATAGAACTAATAGGAACATATTCATAAGGACCGTGAAAATTATGACCACCTGCAAACAAATTAGGACAAGGTAGTCCCATAAAAGAAAGAATAGCTCCGTCGGTTCCTCCCCTTATTGGATCAATAATTGGTTTAATATCCAGCTCTTCCATAGCATCTTTTGCCAGATCAACAATAAACATAACAGGTTCTATCTTCTCACGCATATTATAATACTGATCCTTTAGCTCCACAGTAACCGTTCCTTCACCATATTTTTCATTAAGCTGTTTACATATATTATTTACCATTTCTTTACGAGTCTCAAAAATAGAACGATCATGATCACGTATAATATAATACAAAACAGCTTCATCCACTGTACCCTCAAAAGAAATACAATGATAAAAACCCTCTCTGCCCTCTGTATGTTCGGGACGTTCTTTATCAGGCAGGGAATTATCAAAAACCTCTCCCACACAAATAGCATTAATCATTCTATCTTTAGCAGAACCGGGATGTACACTTTTACCATGTATAGTAACAACAGCCTCTGCAGCATTAAAATTTTCATACTCCAGCTCACCAATTTCCCCACCATCAAGAGTATATGCAAAATCAGCTCCAAATTTTTTCACATTAAAATGAGCTGCTCCACGTCCAATCTCTTCGTCAGGAGTGAAACAAATTCTTATTTTCCCATGCTTTATTTCAGGATGATGCAACAAAAAATCCATCGCAGTAATAATTTCAGCAACACCTGCTTTATCATCTGCACCAAGCAAAGTATTTCCGTCAGAGGTAATAAGATCATCACCAATATAATTCTCTATCTCAGGAAATTGTTTTGGAGAAATAACAACATTATTTTCAAGAGAAATATCACCTCCCTGATATTTTACAATACGTGGTTTAACATTCTCTCCCGAAAAATCAGGACATGTATCCATATGAGCAATAAACCCTACAACAGGCACCTGTTTTTCTATATTAGAAGGCAAAGTAGCAGTAACATAACCATACCTGTCCCTATCCACATCCATAAGTCCAATCTGATCTAGTTCATCAGCTAACTTATCGCCAAACAAAAGCTGCCTTTCCGAACTGGGAGAAGTCTTACTCTTTGGATTTGAAGTAGTATATTCCTTTACATACCTCAAAAATCTTTCAATTAATGCATCCATATCTTCAATATTAAATTGTTTTTCTCTATAACCTATAATCAACAAGTAATTTAGGTATAAAATTAAAAAAAGCAGACCAAAGGACTGCTTTTTATTAACATAATTTCAAAATTATATTATTTCTTTTAATAAGCCACAGCAAATAATACTCTCTGATGAGAAGGTTTCCCCGAATAAATACATTTTCCTTCTTCCTGCTCATTATTCAGAGGAATACAACGAATAGTAGCCTTTGTTTCTTCTTTAATCTTCAGTTCCGTCTCTGTAGTTCCATCCCAATGAGCTGAAATAAAGCCTCCCTTATTCTTAAGGACAGCTTTAAATTCCTCATAAGTATCAACCTTTGTAATATTGTCATTTCTGAAAGTCAAAGCCTTACTAAAAATATTCTTTTGAATAGTATCCAGTAAATCTGAAATATACTTATCGATATTTTCCATAGGAACTATTTCCTTCGTCAAAGTATCTCTGCGAGCCACTTCAACAGTTCCATTCTCTATATCACGAGGTCCCACAGCAACACGAACAGGAACACCCTGCAATTCATATTCTGCAAACTTCCATCCCGGTTTACGATTATCAGAATCATCATATTTAACAGAAACACCCCTATCTTTCAAATTTTTCAAAATTACATCAACCTTAAGTGAAATTTCACTAAGCTGATCTTCATTTTTGTAAATTGGAACAATAACAACCTGAACAGGAGCCAAAGTAGGAGGAAGCACCAATCCTTTATCATCAGAATGAGCCATTATCAAAGCACCTATCAGACGGGTAGAAACACCCCAGCTGGTTGCCCATACGAATTCTTCCTTTCCTTCTTTATTTGTATAATGAACATCAAACGCTTTAGCAAAATTTTGTCCAAGGAAATGAGAAGTTCCCGACTGCAAAGCTTTTCCGTCCTGCATTAAAGCCTCAATAGTATAAGTATCCAAAGCCCCCGCAAAACGTTCATTAGCCGATTTTACACCTTTAATAACAGGCATCGCCATATATTTTTCAGCAAAATCAGCATAGACATTGATCATTTTCTGAGCTTCAACTAATGCCTCGTCCTTTGTAGAATGAGCAGTATGACCCTCCTGCCATAGAAATTCTGAAGTTCTAAGAAACAAACGAGTACGCATCTCCCACCTTACTACATTTGCCCATTGATTGCATAAAATAGGAAGATCACGGTAAGAATGTATCCAGTTTTTATAAGTATTCCAGATTATAGTCTCAGAAGTAGGCCTCACAATAAGTTCTTCCTCCAACTTCGCGTCCGGATCAACAACTATATCTTTACCATCCTCACTGGTCTTTAATCTATAATGAGTAACAACGGCACACTCCTTTGCAAAACCTTTTACATGTTCAGCCTCACGGGCAAAAAAAGATTTTGGAATAAAAAGAGGGAAATAGGCATTATAATGA
>Ga0172377_10004005_pt1 | contig 15155 bp, 12 predicted proteins | sample Pumphouse3metaG_FD_119749 | JGI IMG/M metagenome (GOLD analysis project Ga0172377, IMG submission 119749) | Leachate microbial communities from a municipal landfill in Southern Ontario, Canada - Pumphouse #3 metaG | ecosystem: Engineered > Solid waste > Landfill > Unclassified | place: Canada...
CTCGTAACCTGCGATTACTCGCGTGGTTTTCTTCTTCGAAGAATGCCGCTCGTAACCTGGCGGTTACTCGCGTGGTTTTCTTCTTCGAAGAATGCCGCTCGTAACCTGGCGGTTACTCGCGGATTCGGCTTCGCCGAATCGCGTCTGTTCGGTCGTGCTCAGCCATTCATGCCAGCATGGATGGCTGAGCACTTCCTCACATCCTTCATTCTTCTCAGTTAGTTACCCATCGCAAAATTCAGTTGGTCTTCTGCATCCTGGAGGGATGTTGTGACGTCAGCGCCGCCGATGATGTTCTGGATTGCTGCTGCCATGTACTGGCGGCATGTGTAGTGGTAGTCGCTCTGTTCTACGATCTGTGTATGTGAGCCCATTTCAACGATCTTAGCGTAGATAGCCTGTCCTCCGAAGTAGTCAACGCCTTCATTGTATACGTCTGACTTGCCTGCAGAGATGCATGTTGTGATAACGCCGCCGTTGCGAAGTGCATTATCATATGTTTCTGTGCTGCCGCCGAATGTGTAAGCGAGGAACTTCTTAGCGAGGTCAAGGTTCTTGCAGTTAGCTGTTACATAGAGTGATGAGCCACCGTTTGAAGCATATCCTTCATCGCCTGAAAGTGTAGGCATTGTTGTGATTGCCCATTTGCCGCTGTTATCTGCGACCTGTTCGATTGTAGGGATGATCCAGTTGCCGTTCATGACACCTGCGACCATGTCGCCCATGATTGTCTGATCTGTGTAATCTGACCAGTCATTTGCAAGATAGAGAACATTGTCATCTGACAGTTTCTTGATTACATCTATGATCTTTACAAGTTTGTCGTTCTCTGTGATGTAAGGCTTGCCATCTTTGAACTGTGATGATCCTTCAGCCTGAAGCATCATGTAAGGAAGATCGTTGCCATCGCCATCCATTGACAGAAGGTACTTGCCAGTCTTTGCGTAAACATCTTTGCCTATCTCATCGAACTTATCCCATGTGATTCCTGTCACATCATCGATCGTATAGCCGCACTGCTCAAGAATATCTGTGCGATATGCGAAGATTACTGTGCCGTTATCAACAGGAAGTCCGTAATGGACACCGTCTACGGTGCTGAATGAAAGTTTCTCCTGGCTGAAATCATCCCAGTTAACATCAGCATCATTTACATCCTGCCATGCATCCGGATAATCCGAATTGTATTTCTGGAAATAGTGATCCTGGAACAGAACGATATCAGGAAGTGTGCTGTAGTCGCCTGCAGAAGCTGCAAGTGTAACTGCATTTTCAATATCTGAAGAACCGGACTGTTCGATGATATTCAGGTTGAAATCAGGATCTACATTTGCTTTGTAGTCATCTGCTGCTGCCTGCATAGCAGGTACATTGAAGTTTGCATCCCAGCATGCAAGTGATAATGTGTGCTCATCTTCTGCAGAAGTATCAACTGAAAGCGTTGCTGATGAAGCCTCCGCTGCTGCCTCTTCTGTTGTGCTTGCTGCTGCCGCACTGTCGGTCGATGCTGCAGCTTCAGATGTTGCCGCTGCAGAGTCTGTTGCTGCTGTACTGCTCGCGCTTGAAGATCCGCAAGCTGCGAGTGAACATGACATAGCTGCAACAAGTACAATTGCTACTGTTTTTCTTTTCATTTCAATTCCTCCCATTATTTTGCGCCATAATGGCGCTATTTATTTATAGGCATTGTGCCTAATAATCAGAACCAAAAGGCTCTTTCTATTGTCATTTTACCAAGTATCATATGGCAAAGTGCTTATTTTCGCAAACGAAATGTGCATATTCGACCATGTGTAGCTGCGTAATCGTTTTCGTGAAGTTAATGGTGGAAAATGCTGTATTTACGCGGAATAAGAGCAAAAACAAAAGGAGCTCATGCTCTCGCACGGCTCCAAAATCTGTCTCTGAAAGTGTGTTAAAATGTGTCGGAAATCGATTTCCGGTACTACTAAGACCAAATCAGTGTTACCAATCAGGCTGTAGATAAGCACAACTCAGTGCATTCTCATCCTTCTTCTGACTTCATTTATCATCTCCTGACCCGGGTCGAGCAGGAGTTTTACTTTCCTTCCGTCCTCCGTCGCGATCATCGTCCAATACGGCTCTGACTCGTCATATGACGTGTAGTCGTATTTCCTGATCTTTGCTTCACTTCCGCCTTTTCTGTATGGGGCAACTGCATCGTCATCATGCTCTGCAAAAGCTATGACATCACACATTTTTATCGAATGCTCTGTAAGCCTTCTTGAGCCTCCCTTTATAACTGTCACCGTAAGAACGCCATCAACGAGAACATACTCATAGTCACGTCTTATGTTAGCGTCATACCAGAAATACAGTGCCGCCATGAAAAAGCACGGGAGCAGAAAGCTTCTCGAAAAAATGATTCCCATCAGCAGGAACAGCACTCCGAGAACTATCATTGCCCATTTCAGAACGACCGTATATGAACCGCGCGATCTGTGTACATTAACAGTAATTTTGCCCATTCAATACCCAGTCTTTCTGTTCACAATGTGCTTCAGTTTCCTGCCGCATGCCCATGCATTCATATTCTCTCCGGTCATCCTGACAATGCGTTCGATAGTTTCAGGCAAATTGAACTGTCCGGCCACATGTGGCGTGATGATAACATTCGGAAGAGTCCACAAAAGATCATCAGCCGGCAGAGGTTCAGGCTCCGTCACATCAAGTCCCGCACCTCCAAGATGACCATCCGTCAAAACATGTTTCAACGCATCAGGATCTATCGCGCTTCCACGACCGACATTTATGAGATACGCGCCCTTTTTCATTGCGCGGAGTCTGTCCTCATTCATGATGTGCCTTGTCTCAGGTTCTCCTGGCAGCACCATTGCCACAATATCCGCGCGTCCTATGACTTCATCAAGTCTGTCCATCGTGTATTGTTCGTCGACATATGACGGTCTGTCCCGATCCGTACGCCTGATACCTATAACACAGGCCGCACCGAGTGCCTTCATCTTGCGTGCATACGCGCCGCCGATGTCTCCGAGTCCCATGACAAGTACGGTAGCGCCCTCTACCGATGCAATATTCCCCTCATCTTTCCAGATATGATGCTCCTGGTTGTGATGATATATTTCAAATTTACGGATAAGATCAAAAGTCAGCGCCAGCATATGCTCCGAAACTGAAAGTCCATATGCGCCTGCTGCATTTGTCAGTACTGTCGAATCGCTCAGGACCCCTGGGGTTACGTACATATCAGCGCCCGCCGAATTCAGTTGTACCCATTCAAGACGTTTTCCGCTTTTCTCAATTATCTCCGGCGGCAGGTTCCCGATAAGAGCACTCACACCATCCAGGTCCTCAGCTGTCACTTCTCTGCTCTTCATGTATTTGAATGTGCAGTCAAAACACCCTGAAGATGCCTGTTTTTCAAGATATGCCCTTTGTCTTTCGTTCATTGGCATAACTACCAGAACTTGTTTTGCCATGACACCCTCCTCGATAATCAGCTTTGTCTTGCAGGAATTCTTCCGGTTCCCCATGAGAACAGACACACATGATCAGGACCTGTATGTGTTCCTACGACCGGTCCTACTTTTGTTATCACTACGTCCTTACATGGTATCTCGCGCATGACTTCTTTTCTGAATTCCTCCGCTTCATCGGCACAGTCTGCCTGCGTTATGTACAGCGTCTGACTCTCAGGATCGACGATTGTCTCTTTTGTAAGTGTGATCATATAATGCAGGCTTGTCTTTCGGCCGCGGACTTTCTTATAGACCACAAGTTTTCCTTCATCATTGACATAAAGAATCGGTTTGATATCAAGTGCTGTCCCTATGATTGCAGTTGCCTTCGAGATTCTGCCGCCGCGCTTCAGGCAGTCAAGACTGTCGACCGTGAAATAATGAGCCAGTTTGAGGCGGTTCTCAGTGAGCCACTTTGCATTCTCATCTATATCCATACCATTCTGCTTGTTTTCAGCCGCCTTAAGCGCAAAAACACCTTCGCCGCCACAGGCACATAGAGAATCAATGCTGACCACGCGCTGTCCTTCATACTTCTCCGCGAGTACATTTGCCGCGAGCATGCTTGATTCCCAGGTTCCCGACATTCCTGATGAAAAACAAATGTACAGGATGTCTTTACCGCTGTCGAGTACAGGTGAGAAGAAATCTATGTATTTGGACGGTGTGATCTGTGTTGTCGACGCCATTACGCCGCTCTTTATCTTCGCGTAAAATGCCTCTGACGAGTAATTGCGGAAGTCAGGGTAATGCAGGAATTCCTCACCGTCAGTCATTTTGACGTCCATGGGAATTACGAGGATATTATTCTTATCAAGTAAATCCTGATTCATGTCACATGTTGCATCTGTGATTATCTGATAGTCACGCATTTTATAAATTCCTTCCAAAGCCTGTTTATGTAAGCTAAGTCACATAATATTGATTTGTGTTCTTCACAAATTGATTTCGCAATTCTCTCATCATTATACAGATTCAAGGCTTGCTTGCAAACAACAGCTTACAAAATGCTCATCATTGTCACGGTCCACTGTTCTTGCGAGTTCCTGGCGTCTAAGGCAGCGATCACAGGCCTTCTGGCAACGTGCGTAGTAACAGCAGGCGCCGGCCGGTGCGGGGCCTTTCCTGACATCATTTGGCCTTGAGCCGGCATCGTGTCCCACAGTTGCCTGCTCATTGGCAGAACCATTTTCTTCATGTTTTTCCATGTCCGGAATCGCCGAAAGAAGTAATTTGGTATAAGGGTGTGCAGGATGTTTATAAATATCATCCGCAGTTCCGATCTCAACTATATTGCCACTGTACATGACTGCTATTCTGTCGCACAGGTAATACTCAATTCCGAGGTTGTGTGAAATAAACAACATCGCGAACTCTGATTTCGCGTCGATCGTGCGGAAAAGGTTAAGGATCTGGGCAGCCACGGAAACATCAAGCGCTGAGACTGCTTCGTCAGCGACTATGAGTTTCGGCTCCAACATGAGCGCTGCGCCGATGCACACCCTCTGTCTCTGTCCTCCGGACAACTCACGCGGATAACGATCACTGTAAGCAGCGTCGAGGCCAACGCGCTCGAGCATTTCACGTACACTGCGCTCCTGCTCTTGTTTTGACCCGATACCATGTGCTATGAGAGGTTCCCTCATCGTAGCGCCGATAGTGCGTCTCGGGTCAAGTGAGCTCATGGGATCCTGGAAAACAGCCTGTATCCTGCTCGATATCATCTTTCTGTCAGTGCCCGCGTATTCCATTCCGTCTATCTTTATCGATCCTTCGAATGGTATCAGTCCCAGAATTGCCTGCGCCAATGTTGATTTGCCGCAGCCCGACTCACCTACAAGACCGAAGAATTCGTCTTTGTGTATGGCAAAAGAGACATCATTCAGGACCTGCTTTCTGCCTGGTTTTGAGAAGATGCCGAGCTTATTATCCGCATAGTAATTTGTGACATGGTCAACGACCAGAATATCGTCCTGCATAATTACCTTTCATACCTGAGTAAAGTTTGTATAGCCTGCTACTTAACAAAATGACAGTAAACAACGTGTCCCTCTCCGATCATTCTGCGCGGCGGTTCCTGCTGCCTGCAGATATCGTCCGCAAGCGCACACCTCGGCGCAAAAGGACATGGTTCACGCTTTTCTTCTGTGGACGGCACATGGCCCGGGATACACGGCAGATCACTGCCCTTTCTCTCCATTGATGGAAGAGAATTTATAAGACCTTTTGTGTACTCGTGTGCCGGGGCAGTCATGATTACCTGCGTAGGCGCGGCCTCAGCGATCCTGCCGGCATACATGACCACTACCCTGTCGCAGATCTGGCTTATCACAGACAGGTCATGCGAGATCAGAACAATTGTCATTCCGTATTTCTGATTTATGTGTTTTAACAGTTTCAGGACCTGGGCCTGCACTGTCACATCGAGTGCTGTTGTGGGCTCATCTGCGATCATAAGCCTCGGCCTGCATACAGTTGCCATTGCGATCATGACTCTCTGGCGCATTCCACCCGAGAGCTGATGCGGGTACATCTCAAGCATGCCATGAGGATCAGGCAGTCCGACCTCTCCCAGTTCCTTCACAACGCGATCATGCACTTCTTCGTCAGACAGCCCGCTGTTATGGATCTTTACAGCCTCGCCGACCTGTCTGCCGATCTTCATCAGCGGGTCAAGTGATGTCAGCGGTTCCTGATATATCATGGAAATCTCGTTGCCATTGATCTCTCTTCTCTCTTTCCCGGAGATTTTTACAAGATCGATGTGATGTCCGTCCTCGCACTCGAATTCTGCGCTTCCGCCCTGAACGAAAAGCACCTTCGGCAGAAGTCCCATAAGAGCAAGATTAGTGACAGTCTTACCACAGCCAGATTCGCCTACGACTCCGACTATCTCACCGGCACAGATATCCATGCTTATCCTGTCGACTGCTGTGTACACTTGTTTTGACTCATGAATACCGATCGTGAGGTCTTTTATTCTCATGATAGGCCGTGCCTTGATCGTGTCGAAGTCTCCCGACCCAGCTTTTACAAGTTCCATATCTGATGCCTCATAATTGTATTGACATTGCGTACTTATTGCCGATTATATTCCTTTGGCGCCCGCGATACCAGTGAAAGCACCACCACTTTTGCTTTATACCCCTGACCTGGGTTACAATTGAATCAATATCTTGTAACTATAGTCAACAAATTATCAAAATATGGAGGTCAATATGCAACACAAACAGTCAGGGCGACCTGGCCGCGAACAAAGCCAGGCAACAAATTCAACCATTACTTCTATCAATTCACGTTTCGAATTTCGCAGCGTCTTGCCGGATGAAGCCGCCGAAGTGGCGGCAATCGAAAAAGTATGTTTTCCCCCGAATGAGGCCTGCTCTTCAATACATATGGCAGAGCGCACTCGTCAATGCCCTTCTCTCTTCCTCGTAGCTGCAGACCGCGATAATGGCGAAATTGCCGGCTACATGAATGGAATAGCAACTGATGAGCAGAACTTAAGAGATGAGTTTTTTACCGATATTTCACTGCATGATCCTGAAGGTTCCAACGTAATGATCCTGGGAATCAGTGTCCTTCCTGAGTACAGACGGCAAGGACTCGCAACATCACTTGTCAAAACATATGCTTCAAGGGAACGCGGCAACGGTCGCGACAAACTTGTTTTGACATGTCTCGACTCGAGAGTCGCAATGTACAAAGGTATGGGATGGCGCGATCTCGGCGCCTCAGAATCAAACTGGGGCGGCGAAGAGTGGCATGAAATGGATTACCGGCTGGCATAAAGAGGCACCTGTGGTAAAATAATCGTTATAAATGCAATCATTCATATCATGAACAATTCGAGGAGCGCAAAAAGATGATCAATAACGAGTATCCAAAGGCAAAACGACTGGGTGACAGATCTGTCCGCCGCGCCATAAGCGAGGGGCGTTATCCTTACCTTTTTGCGCTCCAGAGTTTTCTTCCTGACTATGATCAGCTGGCAAAGATCCCGCTTGGTGTGCATGATATTCCTCTCGATATGATAGCGGGCACTGTGACTGCAGGCCGCCAGAATGCCTTCTCTTATGACTTCAGGCCCGTGCTTGGTACCGAAACAGAGTTCGCCGTAAAATGGAACAACCTTTTCGATTCCCAGGACGAAGTCGGGATCCGCGACCCCATCAAAGTATATGAATACATGAACCGCTTCTATGTCCAGGAGGGCAACAAGCGTGTATCCGTCATGGTCTATCTCGACGGCGTCTCGATCGCAGCAGAGGTAATCCGCGTCATGCCCCGCCGCACAGGTGAAAAAGAAGTAAACATATACTTCGAATACATAGGCTTTTATAATGTAACAGGTCAGTTCGAGATCACATTTACTGAAGAAGGCCGCTACGCGAAGCTTGCCGATCTCTATGGACAAAATCTGACCGACAGATGGCCGGATCACGCCCTTGAACTGCTCCGCACTGACTTTCATGATTTTCAGGAAGCGATGGCTGCAAAAAGCGGCAATAATCTTGGAATCAGCACTAATGGCAATAATCTCGACATCACCGCCGGCGATGCTTTTCTCAAATATCTAAGCGTCTATCCGCCTGACACAATTGCACATGACAGCAAGGCTCAGGTGGCAAAAAATGTCGCTGCAATATGGAACGAGATCCTGACGACAAACTCTGATTCCATTGTTGTTATCGAAGACGCTGATGAGCATGTCACGAAGAAATCAGGCGGCATCCTGTCAGCTCTGACACCAGTCAAAACATACACACCTGAGGATCCTCTAAAGGTCTCATTCATATATTCCAAAAACCCCAAGAACTCCTCATGGACATATGCTCATGAACTTGGCCGAAGCGAAGTTGAGCAGAATTATGAAGGAATAGTGCGCACCACATGTTTTGACGACAGAGGAAGTGACGCTGAAATTGACGCAGCTTTTGCAGAGGCCGCTGCAGCACATTGTGATGTTGTATTTACAACTGCTCCCGGTCTCATGGAGGCTTCGCTCCGCGCCGCAGTACTTCACCCTGAAATGAAGATCCTGAACTGCTCCATCAACCTCTCAAGCAGCGCCGTACGAACATATTACGCGCGTATGTATGAAGCCAAGTACCTTATGGGCGCACTCGCGGCATCTCTTGCGGATGACCACAGGATCGGATATCTGGCCGACTATCCTATATACGGCACGATAGCAAACATCAATGCTTTCGCCATCGGTGCGGCAATGATGGACCCCAGGTGCAAAATCGTTCTCAAATGGTCGGGCGTCAGGGATTCCCATTGGGATGAAGAATTCAATGATGAAGGGATCAAAATGATATCCGGTCCCGACTACATAAGACCTGATGACAATCAGCGCAGATACGGCGTTTACAAGATCCGTGACAACGGAACGATGTTCAAGATCGCGGCGCCTCTCTGGCGCTGGGGGAAGTTCTACGACCTCATAATCGACTCCATAATTGACGGCAGTTGGGGCACGCGCGAACAGGTCGGAAAATCTCATGCTCTTAATTACTGGTACGGAATGTCATCCGGTGTGATAGATGTTATCATTTCTGATGATCTTCCATATTACTGTTCAAAACTTATTTCTCAGCTTCATGGCGCTGTGAGCCATGGTGCGCTTCTTCCCTTCGATGATGAGATCCACTCTCAGAGCGGTGTCATCCATAAGGCCGGGGATCCGCCTCTTTCGAACGAGCAGATAATTACCATGAACTGGCTTAACGACAATGTCATAGGTTCTATTCCCACAGAAAATGAGCTTGTCGCCAGCGTGCAGAGCACCGTTGAAGTAAGCGGAGTGAAGACCGATAAGTAAAAATAAGTATTACAGTTTTGTAAACCGTAATATGTGGAGCAGCAAATGAAAATTCTTGCAATTGCAGATGATGAAAACAAGTTACTGTGGGACTACTATCAGCCTGACCGGGTCGCCGGAGTCGACCTCATTATTTCATGCGGCGACCTCGACCCTGACTACCTGGAATTCCTGGTATCCATGACCAATTGCCCTCTGCTTTATGTACACGGCAACCACGATAACAAATATGACTATCATCCTCCGCTCGGCTGCATCTGTATCGACGACAAAATATATAACTATAAAGGTCTCCGGATCATGGGGCTCGGCGGTTCCATCCGATACAACAATTCCAAATATATGTCCACCGAAAAAGAAATGCAGAGGCGCATTTCGCACCTCCGCACTGAAATAACTCTCAAAAACGGTTTTGATATACTTGTCGCACACGCTCCGGCCGCCGGCTACGGTGATCTTGAAGACATTGCACACCGGGGATTCTCCTGTTTTAACAATCTTATGGAAACATATAAGCCTAAATATATGCTGCACGGTCACGTGCATTCTACATACACGCGCAGTTTCAAGCGTGAAATCATTCACCCGTCCGGAACAAAGATCATTAATTGCTGCGGTTCTTACATCTTCGACATCGACCAGAGTGAATACCCTCTTCCCGGCAAAACAGGTTCTGCCCTCTACGATCTTTATATGTCAATGAAAATCCGCAGGGAGCTCTGATTTAAAACTTATTCCTGACCGGTCGCCTGAGCTGCTGCCTGGCTTGCTGCACTTTGAGCCGCCGCGCTCTGTGCTGCCGCTGCATCTGCAGCTGCCTTGGCTGCCGCCGCTGCCTGAGCCTGAGACGCTGCCGCCGCATCCGCTGCCGCCTGTGCCTGTGCTGCTGCTACAGCACTGTTCGAAGCATCCGCTGCCGCCTGAGCTTTAGCCGCAAGATCTGCATTTCCCGGGTCTGCCGCTGCCGCCTGTGCCGCTGCTACAGCTGCTGCCTGAGCTGACTGCGCCGCATTGGTAAGTGACGTCACATCACTGCCCGTCGCCTGAGAAGCCGAGTCAGCCGATGAGGAATCATCCGCAGGTGTCTCCACTACAGTCGATCCTCCTCCGTCGAATCCGTCATCAGTAACGCGTCCCGCGCCCTTATCTGCCTTTTTGCCGACTTTATCAACATCGAGAACACCTGTCCCGGTATGAACAATGACAGGCTCTCCCTTTTCAATATTCGCATAAATAGTTTTGGCGGCTGAAAGCGGCAGGTTTACACATCCGTGCGACCCTGCTGTAAGATATATACCTCCTCCGAATTTTGAGCGCCACGTAGCATCGTGAAGACCTATTCCTCTGTTAAACGGCATCCAGTAATTGACATGTGACTGGTATCCTTCACCGACAAGCGTCGCGTTCGTTTCTTTGAATGTAATATCATATATTCCGTCAGGCGTCCCTGTTACATGAGCAACATTTCCTGTCACACATGGCGTCTCTATAACACAAAGCCCGTCCACATAACACCATACGTGTTGATTATCGAGATCCACTTCCACATATGTGTCTCCCCAGTCATCATCACCGAACTCCTCACCCTTGCTTGTCCATACGGGTTCAACAGTTCCTTTGTACCCCTTACTGATATCTTCCACTATAAGTTTTGCCGTCTCTACCTGATCCATCTCCCATCCGAATGAACCAGCAGGCACAGTGACTTCTTTATTGGTCGATGTATGGAAATTCCGTTCTTTGTTATATGTATCATGTTTTCCGGCAAGATCAGCTACCCACTCTGTGACTTTGGCAGCATTAAGCTTTACTCCGTCCATGCTTCCGTATGAGAACCATTCATGGAAAACATCACTCGTGAGCTCTTCCGTCTCATCCCCGAATTCAAATTTCAGGTCAGCGGTCATTGCTTTGTTGAGCTCAGATACTGTCTCGGCTATCGTCGTGCTGTCTGATCTGACGAAAGCCTGCGCATAACACCCTTCAGCATCCATGTCCATGGTATCTGCGAGACCATTTATGCTGTTCTTGACCGCAGCGAGCGTTTTATACCTTAGCGGCGCCGAGCCGTTGTTCTCCGCTGTCACCTCATACTGCCGTGTTCCGCTGTTATATGAATATGATGCATTCACAGGCTGAACCACATTTTCAGTATTGAAAAAGACCAGACCGTTCACTTTTTCTTTGAGGACTGTCGCATTATAACTGACAGTGCTTCCACTTGTCAGCGCAATGTCCCCGCCAAGTGCCGCCCGCACCCAGTCAAAGGCGTTCTGCGACTTCAGGAGCTTCCCGGTACTGCCATCAAATACAGGTTCCAGGTCTATATCTGACGCCTTTATCGTGTCAGACAGGCCGTTCCGTCCTGTTATAGTCAAAACATATCCTTCAGCATCATTTTTTATTTCATTCTCTACCTGAACAGGCGTCTCATTTGCAACATTTCGGCCGTTTATTGATGTGTTCGGAAGAAAATGCTTTGAATAATATACTGCTCCCGCAATATATGCAACAACAAAAACTGCTGCCAATATGATCAGGATCCTTATTCCGTTCTTTTTAAAAAAAGCTCCTGTTGCTGCGAGCGCTAACGCAGCAGAAATATTCTTTTTTTCTGTTTCAGATGAGTCGGTGGTTTTTTCGGTCGAGCCGGCTTTTTCTGCCAGTACGGTTTCTTCTGTCAGGCCGGCTTTTGTTGCCGAGCCATCGGACTGACCATCAGCATTTTTATCAGCCTGACCTTCAGTCTCAGCCGGGATTTCCACGAAATCATCCGGTCTTTCTCCCTCTTCATCCGCATCGACAGGAACATCATTGCTGACATCCAACTCTCTGTAGTCGAAGTCATCATCGGCTGTCTCTTCAGCATCAATGTCAACTATGTCAAAATCATCGTCATCCTGCTGTTCATCATCCATCTGATCTTCATCCGATGAGATACTAATGTCAGATTTATTCTCTATATCTGCCTGGTTCCCGCCGGCTGTGCCGTTTCCGTCATCTGCCATGAAAAGCATTTTTATATTCATCACTATTCCTATTCCCCAAGAGGCGATCATATATCATTCAACAAAATAATGAGTTCAGACTTGAAAATAGTACCAGTTTCCGGAGCGAATAACAACTGTATTGTCAAAATCGGCATTGTGACGGCAAAACAATAAGCGTTCTGCCTGATAAATTAAAAACCCCCGTAGTTACTTCAGCGGGGGTAATCATTTATTTCATTCTGTCATTTATCCGATGATCGTGATGGTCAGATAACATCGTCTCTCTTTATGTAACCTGGTTTATCAGGTGTTGCTATTATTTCTTTCAGGTGAACTATCTTAGCCCACTTGTCCACGACCTGATATTCAAGGTGAACATCATTGTCAATCTCTGTGTGCCCAAGTATCAGACAGTTCTTAATGACAGCACCCTTCTTGATCTTAACTCCACGTCCTATTACGGAATTCTCGACCGTTCCTTCTATCACGCAGCCATTTGCGATCATTGAATTCTTTACAGATGCGCCTTCTACATACTTTGTGGGGCATGAATCCGTAGTCTGAGTGTAAATAGACCAGTCGGGCTGGAAAAGGCTCTTGGCTGTATCAATATCAAGCAGATCCATATTTGCCTGGAAGTAGCTCATGAAATCACAAATTGCAGCAAAGTATCCTTTATGTTGAATACATCTGATATCGAGCTGATCATTTCCGGCATTCATTACATCCGCCAGCGTGTATATGGATGATGCCTTCTGTGCTCCCCTGATCAGCTTCAGAAATAGCTCGTTCTTCATGACATATGTGTCCATGAAGATATTCCTGTCATTGGCCGTTCCAAGGTTTGGCAAGATACTCTTCAACTTCTTCTGTCTGTCAAACTCCATTATCTGGCAGTTTGAATAGCAATCCTTTGCGTTGTTAACACGGTGATACAGAAGTGAGATATTTGCTCCTGACTCTATATGCTGCTCAACGAGATCACTGTAATTCTCTGTAAATACCATGTATCCCGGTGTGAGGATGACGTATTCTTCATGCATACGCTCAATAATATCAAGATTTCCGGCATATGCGCTTATATCCGTGTTATAGACATCATTCAACGGGCTGTCCTGATTGAAAAGGAGCTGCAGTTTGCCGCGTTTTGTGTTGATGTTGTAATGCTGCCCTCCCGCCAGATGCTCAGCCAGCGATCTCGGATTCTGACTTACATATACCTGTATATGATCCACTCCTGAATTTGACAGGTTCGACACCGGAAAATCAATGACTCTGTACCTTCCGAGAAAAGAGAACGCACCGATCGGGCGATGATCCTGCAGCCCTTCAACTCTGAACCGGCTGCCAGACGATGTTACAATTCCATATGCATTTCCGCTCATCTTATTTGCCCTCCTTACCGTTCTCAGTGTAAGACATCATCACTTCTTTGTCCTTCACGTCATGCGCTACAAGGAGTATGCTATCGCTGTTAGCACTTCCGACTCTGGCTCCGGCACCTATACTCACACCGTCTGCCACAAGTGCTCTAGTCACTTTGGCTCCCTCTCCCACCTTCGCATTAGGCATAAGCACAGTGTCTGTAACGACTGCGTTCCTGGCTATTTCAGTACCTGTGAACAGCACTGAACGATTAACCGTTCCTTCAATATCGCTGCCCTGTGTGATATATGCGACATCTATCTTCGCATCCGGTCCGATATACTGGGGGAGTGCATTCTGGTTTTCTGAGTAGATAAGCCATCCCGCATCACCGAGATTAAGTTCATTCTTCTTGTCGAGCAGATCCATGTTCGCTTCCCAGAGCGAATCGATTGTCCCTACATCCTTCCAATACCCCTTGAATTCATAAGAATAAAGGGCACAGCCATCAGCCAGCATTGTCGGAATAATATCCTTGCCGAAATCATGATGAGAGTTCTGATCATTGATATCAGCTATCAGCATCTTTCTCAGCTGTTTCCAGTTGAAGATATATATACCCATGGAAGCCAGATTGCTCTTCGGTTTCTCAGGTTTCTCCTCAAACTCAATTATCCTGCCTGTCTCATCTGTGTTCATGATACCGAATCTGCTTGCTTCCTTCATAGGCACACCGAATACAGCTATCGTTGCATCAGCATTGTTCTCCTTGTGGAAGTCCAGCATTTTGTCATAATCCATCTTGTATATATGATCTCCCGAAAGTACGAGAAGATAATCCGGATTATACTTATCTATGAAATCAATATTCTGTGATATCGCATCCGCAGTTCCCCTGTAAACATCCAGATTAGCATCCGCTTTCTCCCGAGGCGGCAAAACAAACACTCCGGAATCCTTTGAATCGAGACCCCATCTTCTGCCGGCCGCAACATAACTGTTAAGCAAGACAGATTCATATTGTGTCAGAACTCCGATAACATCTATGCCACTGTTGGAGCAGTTACTGAGCGGGAAATCGATAATACGATACTTCCCACCGAAAGAAACGGCAGGCTTGGCCACTTTATTCGTCAGATCCTTCAGTCGGCTTCCCCGTCCTCCAGCCAGGATCATGGCCAGCATCTCATTTTGCTTCATAGCAAACCCCCTTGTTTTCCAGGATTGTCAAAAGTATCTTTTGACTTGGCTTTATTTTACTACAATATGTTCAACAATTGGACATTTTCGGGCAGGAAATTGGCAATAATTACAAAAAGGACGGAGTTCCCAGCGGAACTCCGTCCTTTTTGTAATTATTGAGCCGGTCATCAAACAAAAACCGCGTTTCCTGCAAGCAGGAACGCGGTTTTTGTTTTCTTCCCTTATATCAATACATCCCTCCTGCGGGTGCTGCAGGAGCAGCCGGTGCAG
>Ga0172377_10004007_pt1 | contig 15151 bp, 11 predicted proteins | sample Pumphouse3metaG_FD_119749 | JGI IMG/M metagenome (GOLD analysis project Ga0172377, IMG submission 119749) | Leachate microbial communities from a municipal landfill in Southern Ontario, Canada - Pumphouse #3 metaG | ecosystem: Engineered > Solid waste > Landfill > Unclassified | place: Canada...
CCTGAAGAAGTGAAAATTGGAAATCAAACATTCGCTGCTGCAGGTACGGACCAAGCGATGGAGCTCACCCACAGCTTCCCCTTCTACCGTGGTACCTACACCTATGACCTGTTGGGAAAGTATGAAGAGGCTTACCTCGGTGTCGGCCTTGCCTTGCAGATCAGGAATGCATCCATCCAATTCAAGGCTGTGGATGGAAGTGCAATGTACGTCAGCCAGAACGTCGGCCTTGTCCCGGCCCTTGCCATCTACAGCGAGTATCGTTTCCCCTTCGGCCTGACCCTCAGTGCAGACATTGCAGGGTCCTATGCAAACCTTGCTTATATCAATGGAGCGGACTACGAGTTTGAGGGTTCCATTCTGGATGCTTCCCTTCGCATGAGTTATGCAGTACAGGAGGACCTTTCCCTCTTTGCCAATGCACGCTTCTTCGGTGGCACGTCAAACGGTTCCAGCGAGGCAGGAGGAGAGACCTGGACGGAGAGCAAGCAGAAGTACACCAAGAACAACATCGCTTCCCTTACCTTCTCGGCAGGCCTTACCTACCAGCTCTAGGGAATTCCCATTCCGGTTGCAATGCGCAGACCCACCATCTGCGCACTTTTTTCGTTCTCAGCCTTCCTCTTTTCCTAGGCAAATGAAGCTGGGGTGTGTACGATAGGAGTATACAGGAGGGTGACGTGCCTGCACATGCGATCGTAAACATCATAAGCCTGCTTCCCCTGCTCTTCACCATCTATCTGGCAAAACGTCACCTTGCCGGGTCAAGGCAAAATTGGTACTACATACTTGCTTCAGTGATTACCATCATCATCCTGTTGCTGGAGGTATTGGAGACAGCGCTGACCGGAAGGGATGGCGTACTCTTTTTGCTGATGCACCATCTTGCCTATAGCACGGCATTTGCCCTCACTCCAGCCATTCCTCTCGTCATCCTCTTCTATCTGGGCTTCTCTTCGTTTACTTTCCGCTCAAAAATCCTGATATCCGTTCCCTTTGCTGCAAATGCAATCCTTTCGGTACTCTCAATACAAAACGGCTGGGTGTTTACCATCAATGAGGCGAATACCTACATTCGAGGTCCACTCTTCTTGTCAGCTACCATCATTTCGGCAGTATACTACCTGCTGATGCTCATGCTCCTCAAGAAGCTTGAAGCCACCATCATCGTGCCTTCGCGCATTCTTTTGGCCATGGTGTATCTTCTGCCCATTTTTTCCACCCTGTATCAATTGTTTTTCAACGAGGAAATATTCATTTTCAGCACGGTAGCCATTGCTCTCCTGCTCTACTATCTGATCATGCAGGAGGCAAGCTTTGACTATGATCTGCAGACAAAGGTGCGAAACCGCGTATCATTCGAACACGAAATGCGTGCCCTTGAGCAGAGACTTCATCCCTTGGCACTCTTCGTCTTCGATGTGAACAACCTGAAGCAAACAAATGACGCATGGGGCCATCAGGAAGGTGATGCACTGTTGGCAAGCGTAGCCGATTTGCTCACCCGGGTTTTTGCTCAAAAAGGCAAAGTCTTCCGTGTCGGTGGGGATGAGTTTTGCGTCCTGGTCGAGACACAAGAACCTACAAATTGCCTGATCCTGCTGCAACGCTTCAAAGCCGCTGTTGCCCAGACCAATGAAATCCGGGTACCACCGATCAGCATTGCCTGCGGCTATACTTGTCTCGACCGTACCAACAAATTGTCACTTTCCAAGGCCTTCCATCTTGCCGACGATGCCATGTACCGCGACAAGATGGAACAAAAGCAGAAGTTACGTCAGTAGACCGAGCAGCTGCATCTGCAGTTCGCGTAATTCCAGTTCCCTCAGGGTAGTCAGTACAGCAAACGCCGATTGATACCAATCCAACTCCTTCTGCCTGAGTGCAGCTGAATCGATGAGATTTGCCTCAAACCTGATCTGGTCCGCTTCATGGATGTCTCGTTTCAGCTGGTAGTCCTCGAGCTGGATCAGAAGATCTATCAGGTACGAACGAATCTCCTGCACCAGGAGATCGAGGTCATCAGAAGCCTGTTCATATGCCTGCTCCACCTTAGCCTTGCTGCCAAGCAGGGCAAGTTCTGCACTCTTTTGCTGAAGGGCTGAAGAGCGTCTGAACAAATCCGTTGCACTGAACCCAATGGAGAACGAGAGTGCCGGGTCTCCATCGGAGAAAAGCTCTGAGAAAGAACTGAAGTAGTCTTTCTCGCTACCGGTATAGTAGGGGGAGAGGGAGAACGAAAGTTGCAGTTGCGGTGCATCACTGAGGGAGTAGTACCCACTGTCCAACGTCGCCGACCTCAGTTCAAGCAAGGCATTCTGATAGGCAGCACTCTTGGACAGATACCGTTGCAGCAACAGTTCGGTATCCTCAATGCGCTTGGCAAGCAAGAATGGGTCGAAATCGAAAGCGATGGAGACCTCAGCCGGGATATCACCGGTAAAGGTCTTTTGCAAGGTACTGTTGAGATTGGAAAGCTCCTGGTCCAACTCATCATAGGAGGAGGCAAGCTGATAGAAGGCAAGCAGCCTGCTTTCATACACCTGCCTGCTGACCAGGCCTTGCTCAAGATCCAAGCCGGCTTTCCTTACCGCCTCTTCTGCAAGCAGCGCACGCTCTCCAATGAGATAGCGATTCTCCAACAGACTCTGGCGCAGATGCAAGAGCCGCGCATTTTGTACAACCAGCGTTCTTTTGAGCGAATCAGCTTGCATCGTGGCAGAGGAGAGTTTCAGCACCTGCTTCTCCAGCTGGTCCTTCTGGTAGGAGGTGGCAAGCGGGGAGGAACCCACAAACAGCGGTTGCTGCAGCGATACGGTCACCGAAGGCGTCTGGGTCCAGGCAGATTTGTCTATATTGTAGGAGCTGCTCTGTTTCACCCCCACGCTGAGTGTTCCAGCAGTGGGAAGACTCTGTGTCAGCGTTCCGCCAACGGAGAAGCTTTGGGTCTTTGTCGGGCTGCCCACCGGACGACTGTCGGTGTAGGCGTACGGAGTGGCACTCAAGCCAAGTTTGGGACGCGCACTCTGCTTGGCAAAGTCCAATTGGGCCTGCTGCAGACCGACCACATACTGCAGCTGGTCCAAATCGAGACTGTTGGCCTCCACTTCCCTCTCCAACTGCTGTTGCAAGGAGGAAAGAGATGTGAGCTCTTCCTTGGCCCAGAGCGCAAGGAAGGGCTCGAGGGAGGGGGATGCAAAGGCTACCTCTGGAAGCACAAATGAGCTTTGCGCAGAGAAATCCGGATAGGAGGCTCCCAGGGGAAGCACCAGAGCAAGGAGCAGAAGGAGAGTAAGCTTGGCAGGTTTCATTGCGCGTTCCTCCGTGTGCGATCGTAGATTGCCCCATAGAGCAAAGGAATGATGAAAAGGGCGCTGATGGTGGAAAACACCAAGCCCACCATGATCGTGCTCGCCATGGGTGACCATACTACCGAATACCCTCCTACCCCGACTGCTGTGGGAAGCAGGCCGGCTATGGTGGTCAGACTGGTCAGCAGGATCGGTCGAATCCTGGTGGACGCGGCCTCCAGCACGGCTTCGGAGGTATCCACCCCTTCAGCCCTTCTCTCGTTGATGAAGCTGATCAGGACGATGGCATCGTTGACCGCAATGCCGGCAAGTGCAACCGCACTGTAGATGACAGTCGTGGAGAGCGGGGTACCGGAAACAAAGAGATAGAGGACCACCCCGATGAAAGCAAACGGGACGGAGAGGAGAATCAAAAAAGGCTGGCTGTAGCTGTTGAACTGCGTTCCCAGAATGAGATACATCAAAAATATCCCGAGGATGAACACCCGAAGGATATCAAGCAACAGGGTTGAGAAGTCGCTGAACTCACCACCGACAACCAGATCAACATCCTGGAATTGGGAAGCAAGCGTTGAACTCCAATAGGCTTCCATCCCAGCATTGATTGCCTGCTGGTCGACCTCACCCAACGCATCGGCAGTGATGGTTATCTCACGCTTGCCTTCAACCCTGCGGATGGTGCCGATGGAGGACTCCCCTCGGATCCTTGCAACACTGGAAAGGGGAACAAGACGCCCATCGTCGGTGGGAATCAGGATCTGTTCAAGATCCTCAAAAGACTGCCCACCAGTACGGGAGAATCGGGCGACTATGTCAATTTCCTCGTTCTCCAGGAAGAACGTACCGACGGTCACGCCTTCAAAGCGACTGCGCAGATAACTGGCAATCGTGGAGACCCCGATACCCAGACGGCTCGCATTCTCCTGGTCCACCTCAATGCGCAAGGCTGGGTTTCCCGGGACAAAATCGCTTTGTACGTTTGCCACTCCCTCAAATGAGGCTAGTTTCAAGGAGAAAGCCTCACTCGCCCGAACTATCGGTTCATAGTCATCCCCGGAGAGGCGGAAACTGAAATCAGCGGAAGTAGGAGGACCGTTTGCGGCTTTGGTGAAAAGGACTTGTTCCGTACCGCCAATGTAGTAGGTTTCCTGTTTCACTTCCTCGATTATGGATTCGATGCTGCGCATCCTTCCCTCATCCATCTCAGCAAGATCGACCGTAATCTGGGCTTTGGTGGTGTTCTGGGAACCCGATTCACCCCCACCCACACTCGTGCTGATGGAAAGAATCTCTCCCTTGCCCACCTTGGAAAGAAGAACCTCCTCATACTCGGAAACCACGCGGTTGGTTTGCGCGAGCGTAGACCCCAGGGGTGTAGTGAGCTCAATGTTGAAATAGCTGTAATCCTCTGCGCTGAAGAGATCCTGGCGAAGCGAACCTACCAAGGAGAACACACCGACAAGCAGAATGAGGGCCACCACGAGCCAGAGCCCTTTCCTTGTATAGAGACGTTTGAGCAAGGCAACATAGCGTGCTACCAAGGGAGCGAAAAAGCGGGAGGTTTTCTCCTTCACCGACTCTCTCGGCCCCCACTCAGCGTAGTGGCTGGGCAGGAAGAAGAGAGCCTCGATGGTACTGACGATGAGGGCAATGGTGACCGTCAGCGGTATGACCCGCAGGAATTTGCCGATGGTGCCGGGAATGATCATCAGCGGAAGGAAGGCTGCAACGGTAGTCCCTGTGGCTGCGATGATCGGCCACACCACCTGGTTGACGCCCAAAATGGCTGCATCATGACGTTTCATGCCCAGATTTTGCAGTCGGAACGAATTCTCGATGATGACAATCCCATGGTCAACGATCAGACCAAGCACCAATACCAACCCGAACAACGTGTTGGTGTTGATGGTTTCTCCCAACAAGTCGAGCACCAGGAAGGTAAGGGCAAACGTGACAGGAATGCCAAGAGCCGTGATCAGGGAGTTGCGCACCCCGATGAAGAGCGAAAGAATGATGACAAGAAGAACCAAGCCCATCAGGGCGTTCGTGGAAAGCACCGAGAGGCTGGAGGCTATCTGTACCGTAGAGTCATTGAACAACGTCAGGGTGGCTCCACTGCTCTTCTGGGCCTCATCAACAATGGATCTGACCCGATCCACTATGGCAACCGAGTTGCCTTTCACCACCTTGGTGATCTTGAGGCTGATGGAAGGTTTGCCATTGAAGCGGCTGAAGGCACTGTCCTCCTCAAAGCCATCCACCACCTGGGCAACATCATCCACGCGGACCAGCCCTTCCCCTTGGCTGGACCGGCGCACGATTACGCTGCCGATATCCTCAACACGTTGGATGGAGCCGAGCGTTCTCAGAAGGTACTCGCGGGAGTCGGTGGTAAGATTGCCGCTGGGAGAAGTTCGGTTCTGTTCGGAAATGGAACGTACCACCTCATTCACGCTCAAACCAAGACTGGAAAGGGTTGTCGGGTCGAGGTTGACCTGGATCTGCCGCTCAGGCAGGCCTATGATCTCGGCATCCTTGACGTCCGGGATGCGGAGGATCTTGTTCTGCAACTCCAATGCCTGGTCACGAAGGTCTGCATAGGAAAGGTTCCCGCTGATGACCACCTCGATGACCGGCAAAAAGTCGGAGGAAGAGAAATCGTCCAGCACAGCAGGAAGCGTTCCCTCGGGCAACTGAACCTGGCTGAACCGTGTCTGGGCGTCCTGGAAAAGGGATTTGAACAGCTGGTCGTCAATGCCATCACTGAATTCCACCCTGACAACAGAAAGCCCTTCGCTGGTGGTGGAACTGATCTGCTTCAGCCGGTCCATCCCCTGGAATGCATTCTCAACGGGTATGGTCACCGATGCTTCCATATCCTCGGCACTCACTCCCGGGTAGGGAACAATGACATTCACCCAGTAGAACGGAACCTCAGCGAATTGCTCCTGGGGAAGGCGGACCAAGGAAAAAAGGCCCAAGGCCAGTACGGTGATCATGAGAATATTCACCAACACCGGTTTGGTGACAGAGAATCTTCCGATGGAAAGGCGTTTCGTCTCGTCGTCCATAGCATCCCCTCCTATTGTGTGCTGATGGAGGAGCCATCAACCAGCCGTGAAAGGCCACTGACCAAGACACGCTTGCCCGCAAGGTTCAGTTTTGCATCCATACTTTCAATGGCAGTATAGTCACCATATTGGTCAACAATACGGACTTCCACCAAGGAGGCGGAGCCTCCCTCGGCCAGGAAGACATAGGTCTTTGCATTGCGGTAGACCATTGCCTGGTTGGGGACCAGTTGGTACCGGGGTGCATCGTCCTGATAGATGGTGACCTGCGCAGTGATACCCGCCTTGAGCATTTCCGGTCTGGGGTTCTCAAAGTCGACATAGACAGTCCAGCTGCCGGTTCTGCTGTCACTGGAAGCACTCACGGCACTCACCGTGCCTTGGGCTGTGATACGCTCAACGGGCGTCTCTATCACTATTTCGGCGCGCGCTCCCTCTTTGATCAAAAAGAGCTGGTTTTGTCCTACAGCGAGCGTGACCCGCAAGTGCTCAAGATCGACAATGCGTGCAACCTGCGCACCTGCAGAAATCAGGTCGCCTGGAACAAGCTTGGTAAGTTCGGCTATGCTGCCGGAGATAGGGGTGGTGATTTTGGTATTGGAACGGGCATTGCGGGCATTCTCAAGCTGGGCGGCAAGGCCGTCAGCACTCGATCTGCTCTGATTGAGCTGCGAGAGGGAGATGGCACCCTTGGCATACAGCTGTTCATTGACCGCAAGTTCCCCCTGGGCGTTCTTGTACTGGTTCTCCAATTGGCTGAGATTGAGATTGGCAATGGTATCATCAAGGACAATCAGGACATCTCCCTTCTGCAGGGGAGAACCCAAATTGCCGTACACATCCCTGATCTCGCCACTGGTTCTGGCTTTGATGCTCACTTCCTGCTGCCCTTGCACGGTTCCGCTTCCGATGACCCTGTCACGAAGCGGACGCACCTCAATGGGAACTGCCGAAGCAACCACCTGGGTGTAATCGGTGGCGGAGGCAACAACATCAGCAGCAGGTTCTGCGGTTTGTTCGGTCCCAACCGATTTTTCCTTGGTGCAGGAACCAAGAAAAAGCGTGGCCACAAGAAGCACTGCAAACACATATCGCAGAGAGGAAATTCGTGACATAGACACCTCAATTTGGAATATCAGAATTAGGAATTTGTCTTAATAAGCTTACTGTATTTTCATACCCGCGGCAAGAAGCCAGACACGTGTCTCCTTGCAGGAGATGGATAATTGTGGTATCATACGAACATAAGCATACAGCATATCACCTGATTTGACCGATAGGTCTGTCCTATGCGTAGGACCATAAACGGTGATCGTGGGCGAATGAACGCCATGACTGGATGCGAAAACACAACCTATGAGTACCAAAAAACAGGAACTGCAACTACTTCGGTTGACTACGCTCGTCTGCCTTGGCTTCGGCGTGCTCGGTCTTCTCGCTTCGTTCTGGGCACGGTCCAACTCTCTTCTGCTCGATGGACTTTACTCCCTGATCCAAAGCCTTTTCATCATTGGGTCGGGCAGAGTGGTCTTGCTCTTGTTCAAGAAGGACGATGAGCGTTTCCCCTTCGGCTATGGGTCGTTTGAGCCCTTCTTCCTTACCCTGCGTTCGGTTGTGTTGCTCACCATGATCCTGACCATAGGCGTCAATGCCGCCAAGGCCTTGGCTCATGGGGGCTATGCAATCTCCGTCCCCATCGCCCTACCCGTCTCAGCGTTCTCCCTGGTAGTCTGCTTTCTCGTCTGGATGCTGTTGCGTAAAAAGGCAAAGACACTTGCCAGCCCCTTGCTTCGCTCCGAGAGCAAAGCCTGGATGCTTGATACGCTGCTCAGCCTGGCATCGGTGGTCGCAATACTCTTCGTGATGCTTCTTTCCCACCTACGTTTCTCTTTCCTTACTTCCTACATTGACCCTGCCCTTACCCTGCTGTTCGTCATCTTTCTCTCACCCTCCCTGGTGAAAGACATTGTGCACTACAGCGCTGAGTTGCTCGGGGCCGCCCCATCACAGCAGGTCCAGCAAGCCCTGGAGAAAATTGTCAACCGTTTTGTGAGGTCTCACCACTTCATCAGCTCAGAGGTGTTTGCCTCCAAGCGTGGCAGGAGTCTCCAGGTAGTCATCTATATCCATCTTGGCGAAGAGCGTCCATTGCTCGAACTCGATGCCATTCGTCTCCAGATGACAAAAGCACTGGTCTCCTACTGCACATGGTGTGATGCGGATATCATCTTCACCGTTGATGACCGCTGGATGGACGCCTCATCGCATCTGCGCATCCAAAAGGCCTGAGAGCTGTAATCTTTTCAGCGGTTTGGTGTTTTACCAAGTGAAAAGACTGTTCCGGGAAAGGAGGGGAAAGGTATGCGAACACGAGCGGCCCAGATCTCGTTGCTGTGCATACTTGCATCTCTGCTCTTCTTTGGTACAGGCTGCGGCGTGTACAGCAAGGTTCCTGCAGTCCAGCCACAAGGCCAGGAGTGGGAAGGACCTCTGCTTGACCAAGCGGATATGGAGCATATCCAAGTCACCGTCAAGGCACGAAAGACCTCGGTTACCCTCAATCTGGAAGAACTGGATGCAGATCTTCCGCTTCTGCTGACCTACGCGAAGCAAGCAGAACAAACCAGCTCACCGGATGATGAGCTGGAAGCTGACTATATTCTGGTCATAGCAAAGCAAGAATAACAGGTCCTCAGAGAATTACGTGGGCACTGATCGGTTCAAAGCTCACTCCCACCTCATCGCCTACTCTGTACAACCCCTCTTTCACCGGATTATAGGAAATTGCCACTATCACCTCAGAGCGTCCCTTCACCTTGATCTCATACTCTACCGTTGCACCCAGATAGACCGCTTCGGTTACCGTACCGTTGAAGAAGGCTTGTTCATTGGGTTTCTCGATGTGCAAGCCCTCGGGGCGGATGACCACCGTAGCCCGCTTGCCGGCCTTTACGTCCTTGTTGAACGAAGGAAACTCGTACTGTTTCTGGTTGATCTCAACCGTCACCACATCGGCAACGCGCTTCACCATGCAAGGGAAGAAGTTCGCTCTTCCGATGAAATCGGCCACAAAGTGATTGGTCGGCCTGCTGTAAATCTCAAACGGGGTGCCGATCTGTTGGATTTTGCCCTTGTCCATGACCATGATGCGGTCGCTGACCGTCATCGCCTCATCCTGATCATGCGTCACATAGATGCTGGTAATCCCAAACTGTTGCTGGATTCTCCTGATCTCCGTCCGCATCTGGTCCCTGAGTTTTGCATCAAGGTTGGACAGCGGTTCATCGAACAGCAGGACTCGCGGCTTGGTGACTATCGCCCTGGCAAGCGCTACGCGCTGCTGCTGGCCGCCTGAGAGTTGGCTGGGCTGTCGGGATCCAAGGGCGGAAAGCCCCATGGTCCGCATGATCACATCAACCTCACTCTTGATCTCGCTCTTCTTCATCCCCTTCAGCTCAAGCCCAAACCCTATGTTCTGTTCCACCGTCAGGTGGGGAAAGATGGCATAGGACTGGAAGACCATCGAGGAGTTGCGCTTGTTGGCAGGCAGGTCATTGACCAGAGTCCCATCAATGAACACATTACCCTTGGTCTGCTTCTCAAACCCGCTGATGATTCTCAGCGTGGTGGTCTTGCCACAGCCGGAGGGACCGAGGAAGGTAACCATCTCCCCTTCCTTTATCTCAATATTGACATCATCGACTGCAGTGAACTCCTTGCTCTTGTCATCCTGGTCGGTGAAAATCTTGGTTACGTTGACTAAGGTTACGCTCATGCTGTGCTCCTACTGTGAGAGAATTGAACTGGTGGTATGATACTTCAGCCGCAGGATCAGTTTGATGACCGCCATGGCTACCAGGATGATGGCCACGAGAATCAGGCTGAAAGCTGCCGCCGCTCCGATGCGCCCGCTCTCCACCTGGCTCATGATCTGGACGGTCATGAGTTTCCACCGTGCCGATACCAGGAAGATGGCTGCACTGATGGCAGTCATGCTCCGCACAAAACTGAAAATGAGGGAGCTGAAGAAAGCAGGAACCATCAAAGGCAAGGTCACCCGCTGGAACGTCTTGTTGCTGTCGGCTCCCAGATCGATGGCAGCTTCCTCAATGGAAGGATCTATCTGCTTGAGCACGGCCACGCCTCCCTGCACCCCGACCGGGATGTAGCGGAAGATGAAGTTCAGCAACAGGATCAACAGCGTCCCGGTCAGATAGAGCGGATGCTTGTTGAAAGCCAGAATATATCCGATGCCAACCACGGTACCAGGCAAAGCGAAGCTGAGCATGGACGAAAACTCCATGAACTTCCTCCCCCAGAACTTCTTGCGAACCACCAAAAAGGCGATGATCATACCCAGGATTCCTGCCATCGGAGTGGACAATCCTGCAATTGCGAGGGTATCGAGCACCGATTCAAAACCAACACGCCAGACATAGACGAAATTCTGGAAGGTAAGCGCGTAACTATTGCCCCACGATTCAGCAAAAGCCCCAAAGACGATGCTTGCATAGACAAGAATGATGAAAAAGGCTATCAGGCAGCAGACCCCGAAAAGAATCCACCGGGCCTTGGCACTGACCACATCGTTGCTCGATTGCGTGGGTTTTCCGGTAACCGTCACATACTGTTTCTTGCTCACCCAATACTTTTGGAGGATGTAGGCCGAAACAGAGGGAACGAGCAGGATGAAGGCAAGCGCTGCGCCCTTGGCAAAGTTGCCCATTCCGGTAATCTCCAGATAGGCCTGCACCGAGAGGATGGGAAACTGAGCTCCTGCAAGCACCAAGGGATTGCCGAAGTCGGCAAGCGACTCTACAAAGAGTACGAGCATGGAGGAAGCAATCCCGGGAATGGAAAGAGGCAGGGTGACCTTGCGAAAGATGGTGAACCTGTTGCCTCCCAGATCCATGGCAGCATCCTCAAGGGTGGGACTGATGGATTCGAGCACACCTCGCAAGGTGATGTAGGCAACCGGGAAAAAGGTCAGCACCTGGGCAAACAGCAACCCTTTCGCCCCGTAGGCATTGGCGTCCTGCATGCCCAGCAACGTGGAACTGACGAATCCGTTCCGACCGAAGAGCATGATGACGGCCAAGGCCCCTATGAAAGGGGGACTGATGATCGGGATGGTGGCGATCAGATTGAAGAATCGTCGGCCGGGGATGTTGGCCCGAGTCAGCGAATAGGCAAAGATATAAGCTATGAGAGTACCCAATACAGCGGTAGCCACACCCATCCAAAGCGAATTGAAGAGCGCTTTGAGATAGTAACCGTTCGAGTAGGTCAATACATCGGTGAAATTCCTGAATGAGAAGGCCCCATTCACCTGGAAGCTGACAACCACTACCTTGTACAGCGGGTAGATGATGAAGAGAACCAGGGAGAGGAGCAACAAAAGAATGACACCCAACAACAGCGGGTCCTTGCTCAATTGGATGAAGTTGTGCCATGAGGCTATGATGCGTTGTTTCATGAGGACCTCGTAGATACTGAGGAATCTCCGGCAGGAGTACTGCCGGAGATGAAAAAACCAGCGTTACTTCTTGGCTGAAAGCACTTCGCTTACCCAGCGCTCCACCAGTTCAGCCTTGCGGCTGCTGTAGTAGGAAAGATCGACTCCCACCACATCAAGGGTTGAGAAAGCGGGCATGACAGGATCGATCTCTGCATCGTCGATGACCGGATAGAAGAAGGTTCCGGTTGACTTCAGGACATCCTGTCCCTTCTTGCTGACCAACCACTCCATGAAGATTTTTGCAGCCTCATAGTTCTTAGCTCCCTTGAGAATGGAAGCGGCGGGGAACTCAAAGCCAAAGCCTTCGGAAGGGAAGACAATCTCGATGGGCTGGCCATTGGCCTTCATCTGGAAGAAAGCGGGAGAGAACTGGATGCCGATGGCAGCATCACCGACATTCACGCCCTTGGAGGGGCCGGTGCCGCTTGAGGTGTAGGTCTGGATGTTGGCGTTGAGCTTGGCCATGTAGGCAAAGGCCTCGTCTTCACCCATGATCTCGATGAGGCTGTAGACCATGGTGGTTGCCGTGCCGCTCGCCTGCGGAGTCGGTACCTGGATCAGGTTCCTGTACTCGGGCTTGAGCAGGTCAGCCCAACTGGTGGGAACCTTTGCCCCAGCCTTTGCAAGGGCCGTGGTATTGACACCAAAGCAGAGCGGATTCATGTAGAACCCTCTCCAATAGCCTTCACTATCCTTGAACTCTGCACCCAATGCTTCGAAAGCGGGACCTTTGTAGGGAACCGTCAAGCCTTCTTTCTTTGCGATGACATGGTTGTCACTGGGAGCACCAAGCCAGACATCTGCCTGGGGTCTGCCACTCTCGGCCTGGATCCTGGTAAGGGCCGGACCACTGGAAAGCTGGACAAAACTTGTCTTGATGGCGGTATCCTTGGTGAAGGCATCGAGGATCTTCACCGCATTCGCCTCATCCACACTGGCGTACACCACCAGTTCCTTCGCAGCCTGTCCGTCTTCTTTTGAGCCTTGGGCGATGACCGGGCTGAGAACCGTCAAGAGGACCATAAGAATCACTAACCACTGTTTCATGCAAACCTCCTGTTGAATATCATGATAGGTGTCATTTCATTCTACCATTGATTTGGGGAGGGGCAAGACAAGGTTTTGGCTATCGCGAGGCAAAATCGTTGACGAATGAGAAGTTATGGTCGGTCAAGAGTAAGGGAGAGAAGGAACATCCTGCCATGTTCCTCCAGATACCAGACACAGGAACCGGTGGCAGCCGTGTCTGAGAGAATGCGGAAGCTAACCTCATAGAGAGACCCGCGAAGCGTTGCCTCCCCTATGAGCACCTGCTTGCAAGGAAGCAGCGATGAGAGCACTTGGTCATAGGTATAGACAAAACTCTGGTGCAACTCCACCGGCACATACCGATCCAGCCAGGCAAGATCATATGATGACTGCAGAGCCTGGGAGGTAAGCAGTTCGACACTTCCCTCTGCTGGGTCCACCACATGTCCGATGGTGGTGTCAAGCGGAAGGAGATAGGAGAAAGCACTCTGCACATCGGCCGCCAAGGGCAATACGAGCAGGCAAAGCAACAGGGACAGCAAGGCAAAGCGTTTCGTGTGCATACGCTCATACTACCAATTCCTGTCGGTTTGTCAAAGGTTTGTGATTGTGTACAGATTTTTGTATACATAACCACAATTTTGTTTGACATTCCAACGGCTCGTGATAAGGTTTAGTAAATGATGTCATGAAGACACAGAAAAAGGAGAATAATTACATGAAGATGGGAAAAGTACCGATTTTTGACACGATCAACAAGATTCCTGGCGGCATGATGGTGGTCCCTTTGGTACTCGGTGTGATATTCAACACGTTCTTCCCCGGAGCACTGAGCATCGGCAGTTTCACCACTGCGTTCTTCAAGACTGGTGCATTGACCCTCATTGCACTGCTCTTCTTCTGCAGTGGCGCCCAGATCAACCTCCGCACAGCCGGTATTTCGCTGTACAAAGGTGTGGTACTCAACTCCAGCAAGGTCTTCTTCGGCCTCATTCTGGGCGTGCTTTTTGCCAAAGTGGCAGGACCCGGCGGCGCACTGCTCGGAGTAACTCCCCTTGCCATGATTTCCGCCATGTCCAACTCCAACGGCGGACTCTATACAGCTCTTGCTTCCAAATATGGTGATGAATCTGACGTTGGCGCAATTGCCGTCATCAGTTCGAACGATGGACCGTTCTTTGAGATGATGTTCATGGGTATCGCAGGCGTTGCAACCATTCCCCTCATGAGCCTTGTGGCCGTCATCGTACCGATCATCGCGGGCATGATTCTTGGAAATCTTGACGAGAAATTCCGCGACTTCCTCAAGCCCGGTATGTTCATCGCCATCTTCACCTTCTCCTTCCCCCTTGGTGCAGGCCTGAGTTTCCAGACCATCATCCAAGCAGGTATCCCGGGTGTCATCCTCGGTCTGATGACCCTCATCATCACCGGTGTTCCCTCCTACTTCATCTACAAGTGGTTGGTACCCAAGAAGACCAGAAGGACCTCTGCTGTTGGTGCTGCCATCGGAACCAGTGCAGGCAACTCCATCGCAACCCCTGCAGCCATCGCTGCAGTAGATCCTTCCTGGTTGCCGTTTGCTGAGAAAGCGACTGTCCAGGTTGCTGCATCCATCATTGTCACAGCCATTCTGGTTCCCTTCCTGGTAGACTTCTTCTACCGCTGGGAACTCAAGCGCGGCCTGGTGAACGAGAGTGCCAATGCAGCCGTAGCCGTTGACGCAAAGGGACAACAGCTATAAGCTGAGGGTACTCGTTTTGTATACAATCTTCGGATGAGAGACGAGCCAAGCTCGTCTCTTTTTTGAATATCAGGAGGCACCTATGTATGTACACAATCCCATAGATCCAGCGCACAAGGATCTTCAACTTCCCGATTCCACTGTTTGCTATGCAATGCAGGCACCGCCTGCCCTCCCAGATCCTGCAAAAGCGGTCGAGCAAGCACTGGCACATCCTATCAAAAGCAAGCCTCTCTCTGAGATTGCAAAAGAGAAGCTGGCAAAGAATGCAGACGCACACGCAGTCATCGTCATCTCTGACAACACCCGACCCGTCCCCTACAAGGGTGAGGGCAATATTCTTGTTCCCCTCCTGCAGACGTTGCTTTCCGTCGGATATCGGGCAGATAACCTGAAGGTACTCATTGCAACAGGAACCCACCGCCCGATGACCGCAGAAGAGATTGACAAAATCATCGATCCCTGGGTATTCGCAAAC
>Ga0172377_10004009_pt1 | contig 15146 bp, 22 predicted proteins | sample Pumphouse3metaG_FD_119749 | JGI IMG/M metagenome (GOLD analysis project Ga0172377, IMG submission 119749) | Leachate microbial communities from a municipal landfill in Southern Ontario, Canada - Pumphouse #3 metaG | ecosystem: Engineered > Solid waste > Landfill > Unclassified | place: Canada...
AGGAGCGAGTAGTCAGGCTCCTCGCCCCACGTCACGGAATCTCCACCACGGCCTAGACTTTCAGCCTTACGCTCGTCGCGCCGCTGGAAGCGCCAGGCCACGTAGCGGTAGCACCACAGCCGCACAGCTTCGGGAAGATCAGCCTCGGGCTCCAGGAAGTCGAGTCCAGTGCCGACGTATTGCTCGGCGAGCTCGATCGCTGCGGTCAGCATCATACGGAGCTCCGATAGGAGATGGTCCTCGTCCGCCTCCCCGAGTTCCTCCTCGGGGAGAGTAGAGATTCGGAGGTACTGTAGGAGCCCCTCCTGCTCATCGTCCCATGCCATGCGGCTAGAAATCGCGCCCATTACTTCCCCTTGGTCCTCTTAGACTTCGTCTTCTTCCCGGTCACGGGCTTCGGTACCACCCGCGTCTCAGGGGCATGATTGATCCTGATCTCTGGAGGGGGAGGACCAGCTATGGCCTTCACCCACCCTAGCTTCACGAACCGGTTGAGGAGGGGCTGGGGGAGGTCAATCTCCTCCCCCGGCTCCACCTGCTGCCCCAGCACAGTCAACTTCCGCAGGGCTTCTGCTCTCATATCACGATCACCTCACCACTATACGGTGTGGAAATCATCCTTCCCCTTGCCAGGATCGATGGTCCCCAGAGGGGAAGTCTCCGCCGGCCACGCCACAACCGGGATCGCGTACAAGACAGCTACCCTGGCCTCACCATCGGTGGACGTACCGGTAAGCACCGCCTTCACGAGCTTGTCCTCGGTCTGGATAGGGAGCATGGATTCGAACTCAAAGTACGTATTGGCGGCCTGCTTGACACTGAACCCGGCCACGATCTCGTTGAACGAGTCGCCGTAGCCGATGTCAATGGTGTGGGTACTCTCAGAGTTGAACGCTGTCTTGAGGCCGATGACGGCCCCCAGGATGATTGCCCCCTTCGGGATATAGCCGAGTTCGACCGTGGTGTCCTCGTACGTCACGTCCGCCGTGATGGCACAGAGGGGATACCGCGCCGCCACACCTGCGATGCGAAGCTCGTCCCCTTCTGCTTCAGGCCTGTAACCTTTCTGTGTCTTTGGCATCATTCACCCCCTACGGCTCGCAGAGAGCCGCGAAAGCGTCCGGCCGGATCACGCCACCGAGGACCCGCTTGGTGATCAGGAATCCGACGAGCCCAGCCTCCGCCCGCAGCTCAACTAGACGCTGCACGGAAACTCCCCGGCGATCGCGGATCGTGTAGCCAGCCCGGAAGTCGCCGAACAGGACGTATGGAGTTCCAGACGTAGCATCAGCGGCGGGGAGCGTCGGCATAAACTGGGACGTCGCGGTCGGGTATCCATAAATCCTCGCCGGCACCCCGGCCTGCACCGACGGCTGCCACACGTACCCAGCATCCCCTTTCGTCTCAAGCATCAGCTCTAGCTCAGTGCTCGGGTGCATGAGGAACGTCCCGCCGACCCGGTACTGCTCCGGCACCTCATACGCGAGGGTGATCATGTCTTTGAACGTGACGAGCTTAGTCGTTGTCACTTTCACCATCGGGATCTCGTAGGAAGCTGTGCCTACCCTTGTCAGGATCCCTTCCGGCTCCTTCCCGCCCGAGTAGTCCCCGTTCAGGAATCCATCGTCCTCTGCGGGAGCGATCGCGGCTGCGAACGCCGCGTTGATCTCCGCCGGGAGGTCAATGTCCGTGTCCTCAAGCAAGTCAGTTCCGACCCACGTTGAGCCGATGATGTTCCGGACGTACAGGTACTCGTCGCCCGGCACCATCGTGCTCTCGGGCAGGTCGGCCCCAAGCTCAAGCTTCCCCCATGCGACCGTAACTCCAGTCAGGGAGCGCCGGTGCAGCTTATCAGACCCGATCGGCTGTGCGCCGACGAGTCCCCTGATAACCGCCTTAGCAGGGAGGGCCCTCACTAGCTCCCTCTCCATCTCGGCGGGGATCAGGATCTGTCCAGTAGCCTGATCGGCCACGAGCGCCCGCTTCTCGGGTGGAACGCTCGCCCAAACCTCAGGTCCGCGAAGGTAGGACCGAAGGACTGACCGGGCCTCCTTCTCGCGCACCATGCTCTTCTCATCGTCGGACCCCGTTGTAGCCGGGGCCTTCAGCTTGAGCTCCAGTTCAGTTTGTTTGGCACGCAGGTCGGCGATCTTCTGATCGAGCCCAGTCACCCTGGCCTCAACCAGCGCCTCCGCGTTGCTCTCCGATTCGGCGGCCTTGTCCCGCAGGGCCTTCACGAGGACATTCAGTTCCTCAAGAGTAGCCCGCAGCTCGGCCATCGTCGCTGTATCAGTAGGCATCTGTGTCACCTCCGTCCTGCGAGTTCCTGTGAATAGGCTCGCAGGTTATCGAGCAACGTGTGGAGGCTGTCCGGCACGCTGCCAGTATTGGGCGGCGTAGTCGGTCCCGAGGTGGGATGCCCCGGCGTCAGGACCGTCCTAAGTGCCTCAATCTCGTCTCGCAGGTCGCGAATCGCGACCTCGATACCCGATGAGCTCCTCTCCCACGGCGGGTAGAGCCCCTCATCGTCCCATTCCCTTCTCATCTTAGCATAATACCGGGACATATGACGCTTCACCGCGTCGCGGTCTGTCTCCGAAATGTCAGCCTGATCAACCCTCGCAGCCGCAGCGAATATCCCCCTCGGCACACAATAGAGTCTACCATCGATCACGTCCGCGAATGGTAGTCGGTAGGATCCGAATAGATCGGGATTCTCGCTGTCGTACCATAGAAACGCGGTGCGATACTTCTCATTCGGAGTCTCATCTGCCCCGGCCCAGTCGCGCACACGTTGAATAGCCGCCGCCGCATCCCATGCTCGATCCCGATCGGCAAGGGGGAGATCAGCGAAAGTCGTTGCGCCACGGACCTGGAGCCCATCGATCATCTCTGCTACCTCACGCCCCACGCGCAGCAGTTCCTCCAGTGCCCCATCCCGCTCTAGCTGACGCATCCGGACGAGGCGCGCATTCGCCTCCCTCACCGCCGTCACGATAGCTTCTGGGTTCGCCGCGTATCCCGACGTGAGCAAGGCGATCTCGATGAGCTTCACCTCTGTGAAGTGCTCGACCCCATCATCGTCCTTCTTACTCCTTATCACGTAGAATCCGTGGCTCATCTCTGTCACGTAGCCGAAACGGAGCCCGGAATATACCCTCTTGGCGAGGTCGTTCCCGGCAATGTCCAGGTCCCCCTCGACTAGCAACCCGTGCTCGTCCTCGGCGACGCGGGCTAGACCGACAGGCTCCGTCGGATCGTGAAACCACGTGAGCGGGAACAGTCCTTTCCTCTCCCGGAGCGTCTTTTTGAAACAGCCGGCATCGAACACAGTACCGTAGGAATCTTTCACCCCGAAAGCGGAGGCATAGCCCGCGAAGTGTCCCTCGGGCTCCCCGATGCTCCTGAGCTCCATCGGCCATGATCTCGTTTGAATCGTACGCATCTGCACCGCCTCTTAGCTATAAGTCTCTGCGCATCTGCAGTTCACCGTCTCGCCCGGAGGTCCTTCCGGGTCTCCTGGGTACAAGAGTCCGTTTGAGTAGCGCTCGTCCAACGCGCGTTCCTCACCATCCACCATAGCGTGCGTGTCCCTCTCCCTGCCGTCCCGTGTCGTGAGCCATCTCTTGCGCGAGAAAGCCCCGGACTGCTTCGCTCCCTCGTGCATCCCGTAGGAAGCAGCTCCGTGAACCTCCGTCCGGGCGATGGTGTAGGCACGGCTCGTCTCGAATGGGACATCACCCTCCCCCATCCACTCTCCGTAGACACGCTGAATCCGGCTGGCGATCTGAGACGTGCCCTCGTTCTCGATGATCCCCGCTGCGATCTCGTCCCTGAGCGCGCGTTTCGTTGCGCCAGTAATCTGTGTCACTTTCTGTCCTACGACCCTGGCGACGTAGTTCGCAATAACGCTGTTCCAGAGTTCCTGCCTAGTCTGTCCAGCCTGTCGCGCCCTCTCTGGATACAGCTCATGGAACACGTCGTTTCCGAAGTAGTCGATGATGACCTGCCAGCTCGCAGTCAGCGTCTCCGCCCAGTCCTTAGCGTGAGCATCGATCACTGGGTCCATGTCCCGCCCCCCGTTCCGGGCGTAGGATACGACCTCATCGCGTTCCTCACGGAACCTCGCCCGATTGAGGTCGGCAACCTTCCTCTCCCACGCTACCTTGGGGCGATCGATGGAGCGCCAATATGCGTCCTTCAGTGCGTCCGTGTCATAGGACCGGCGCTCGATGCTCCTGAGGCCTCCCCCGCCCACTGGGAAGTAGCTCATCGGGAGGTATCCGGTGTCCCCACCCGGAACCTCCTCAAAGTCGAGTCCTAGCTCTACGTTGATCTGATTGAACGGGATCCCGAGGCTCCAATAAATGCGAGCCTCTTCTGCCTTGTCGCGGCGGGCCCCGACCACTGCTGGGGTTTCTGAGAGGTCGAAGTCAATGAACGTGTCCTCCCCCCACAGTTCCTGCAAGCGTAGATTGTAGCCGTCCCTAATACACTTCAGGAGCCGAAGGACCGGCCCCTCCCACAGGGCCCGGATGGCCCACTTCTTATTCTCGTACGTCGCTTCGGTCAGTCCTAGCGCCTCGGGGTGGATGTCAAACGCCGTGCAGACGTCGCGGCTAGACATACCGTGGCTTGCCACAAAGTCAAGCTCGACAGGGGTCAGGCTCATCGGCACAAACGACGCCTCCGCTCCAGACACAACGATGATGCGCCTCGCGTTGAGGCTCCCCGACCTCTGTTCCTCGATCTGCTTCACGAGCGCCGCGTGTTGCGCCTCGCTCAGCGGAGCCTTGACGTTCACTAGCCCATCGGGTCGGGCGCGGTTGCGCATGGAGAAGCGGTTCCAGTCTATCGTGGCGTTGTCCGTGTCAACGACACGTGCCGCAGCGCGGAGTGGGGAAATCCCGTAGAAGTCCGAGCCTGGATCATAGAGTTTGTGATGCACGACCTCCTCGGCGGGATAGACGAACTCCTCGGATCCCACACGGTACACGTAAGCCCGCGGCCCGTCCCGTCCGGGGAGCACCTCAACGCGATCCGGGCGCAGCCTGTACATCTCCACACGCTGTCCCGAGTTGATCAGGAGGCTGTAGTGATTGCCCGCGAGGAGGAGACACGTGGCGGCCCCCTCCACCATCTGGGACCACGACATCTTCTGATTCGGCTTACGCAGGAGCTGCCAACCGGAGTGTTCATATGGCGCTTCCTCCGTCCCGCCGTCAGACCTCTCTCGCTTCAACACCCACGGAACGGTGGAAACTGCCCCGGCGAGCTTCGTTACGCAGGCATAGACGGCGATATGCGCCCGGTAGCCGTCCCGGATCGCCGCTTCCGTGTCCCAGTCGGAGGGGACGGGGAAGGACGTTTGATAATCAGGAACAATGATTGGGCTCGCACGTGGCGATTCCTGACGGAGGAGCAATGCTGCAACCCGCTTACGGATCCCCATCGCCCGGTTATACATCGAATTGGATAGCACCGTCAAGCCGCCCCGATCATCACTGCGGGAACCGAGCTCGCCGTCTGCGTCCAGTGAGCGATCAGAAGAGCGTCTCCGTAATCCGGCGATTTGGGAGGATCGATTACGCGCAGCTTCGAGCCCGATATAAACTCGTACTTCCACCCAGACAGATCACGTATCAGCTCCTGGACTGGCGGGATGGCGATATTCCCGGCAATGAACCGCTCGCGCAGGCTCCATGCGGCCTCCGCCTTCAGGTTGGCGAACCGGGCCTTGTCGCTGGGGCTCGCCCCCGACACGAACTCGGCGACCTCGTACCCTTCCCGGCGCAGGACGTCCATCGGCCCCCAGCCAGGAGCCGATGCATCGATCCCGAACCGACGCAATCCGTTTGCCACGCATAGCATCTTGATCTCCCCGGTCACGGACACCTGATCCCGGCCATGGAAGGCCCGCATCTCGACCACGCGGTCCCCGGCGAGGTGCGCAATCACCGTCGCGTCCTGCCCCTGCCGGGCGATGTCTGCTCCTACCGCGCGCCTACCGGGATCCTCGGGCGTCGCCTGCCACCGATCGATCGCCGCCTGGATCGCCCCCCACGGAATGAGCGAGTCCTCGGTTTCCTGCGGGAACTGCCCGAGCACACCGAACTGCCAGTACGGGGAGTCCTCGCCGTAGTCCTCACGCACCCTCTCGATCCAGTCTCGCGTGGCAAGCCCAGGAATTCCGAGATCGGCACACTCAAACGAGCTCACCGTGATGCAGTTTCTATGCTTGGATCCCTTCTGTTGGTGCTCGTAGAACCATCCACTCGTCCGCGTCGGGTTACTGATAGCTAGCAGCCTGTTATCAGGCGACGTCAGACATCCGTCTACCGCCTGCCGCACAGCGTCGGACGTCCCGGACGCCTCGTCTATCACGATCAGGAGATGCGGGGCATGGAAGCCCCGGAAAGCCTCAGGGTCCGCCGCCTGCCCTGCCCATATCGTCGCGTACCAGTCTTGAGCAATGTTCACGCTCTCCGCCGCCGGCTCGGGTAGCGTCGCCACGATCGGCCTCCCCGACAGGAGGAACGTCCGCAGCGCCCCGTACACCCGCATAAACTCGGACCATGCCTGCCGCTTCACCTGCTCAAGCTTCGTGGCGATGTAGATCACCTTCGTCTGCGGATTCGCGATCAGGAACGCCACACCGATAGCTCCTGCCACGAAGGTCTTCCCGGTAGAATGCCCTGTCCTGACGTAGGTCTGCTGGTAGTCAAAGACGGACCGGAAAATGTCCTCTTGTCTCTTCCACAGACCGTGCTCGAATCCGATCATTGGGAGGATACGCAGGAAGCCGTCTGGGGTCCGCAGTTGTCGCACTACCTCTGCGAACGCCTGTTCATCCGCTTCCGGTACCTTCACCGCTGCTAGGTTCTTCTTTTCCAGCTTCTTCTTTTGTAAGAAGGACTTCCCTCCACTGGACAATCTTTATCGGACCTCCGTCTGCTCCAGTCATTTTCAGGTTGCGTCGGTCTGCCCACCGGCCAGGGGCGCGGTTGTAAAGCACAACCTGGATGGCCACGATGTTCCCGGACAGCGCAGCGTCGTACAGCGCGTCCTCCACAGCTTCGACCGCATCCAGTTCGGCTGCCTCTATTGCGGCTGCGAATTCTGGATCGGAGATTGCGGCTCTCCTGATCGCCCACCGCTTCATTCCGATGGATTCCGCAGCTGCCCCTCTGCGCAGGCCACGCCGCAAAGCATCCAGATACAGCTCTTTCTTCTTGTCAGTGAGCTTGTATGGTTTCCCCTTCTTACTACCACGTTCTGTCATGCTCGATCACCTATCCTCAGTATAGCGCAGATGGCAGCCACTGATCCGAGGGGGGCCGGGGCTAGCGCACGGAGCCCCGGCTCGTGGTTACGTTCCCAGGAGGTGTTCACCTCTTGTTCGTAGTTTGGTGCGCTGTTTCCCCCCCTCGGGCCCCGGTCGCAGGGAGTCCCGGCCGGGTGGGGTACGGTTAGGAGCGGAAAAGAAGGGGTTCACCTCCAAAGCATCGGATTCTCCCTGTCGTGGTGCTCCGTCGGGGAGTCGAACCCCGCGGGCTATCCCGTGGCGGAAGGAGGACCTGCCGCTGGGCCACGGCAGGAGGAGGAATACCACGGATAGTCCCGGCACCGGCACGGAGCTATAGGTCATGCGATCTCCTCTTTATAGTACGTGTAGCTTTCGGCCATGCCGATTGCCACTCTCCATGTCATCCTGCCTCTTGGTCGAGGCCACTGTACTACCTCCTCTGTTACACCTCTGTTACACGGGCTGTTACATCGCCCCCTTTAAGGGGGGGGGCGATGTAACACTAGCCACTGTTACAAGACTGTTACACGATGTAACACCTCTCCTTTGCAGAGCAGAACTACATCTCGCGTAATTGGTGTTACACGACTGTTACACGATGTAACGGCCAAAAGTGTTACACGACGCCGAAAAATGTAACAGCACGGGCCATAAATCCATACTGGAACAGGCTGGATACCCCAGCCCCCCCCTGGGTTTTCCACAGGTTGAGCCTTCCTAGCCCTCCCAGGCTGTTGCCGGCGGAACGGAGCCATGCGACGCCACGATTCTGTTAGCCAGTACTGCATTCCATGGTCATGACGCTGCCGGCTGTTCCGCCGCGAGACGGCGGGTCGTGGCGGTGTACTGTTACATCGTGTAACACCTTGTAACACCCGTGTAACAGTACACCTCAGAAGGGACACGTGTCCTCCTTGGCAGTGAGCCCGTAGCGGCCATCGGGCAGCTTGCGGATGCGGCCCTCAGAGACGAGGCGTCCTAGGTAGACGCGCACTGTATTGGGATTGATCCCCGTCGCGTCCGCGATCTCCCTGGGACTGAGCGGCTCTGTGGCGAGTGCGGAGAGGATCTGCTGCCAGGAGGGGAGCATGCTGACCGCGTCTGGTACGGCTGTGATGTCGATTGGGTGGGCTGTTATTGGACCGCGGCCGTTGTCTGAGTCATCGAAGCGGAACTCGATCCCGAGGCTGGGGAGCTTACCGGACAGGTTGGCCTTGTCATGGATCAGGCCTAGGGAGAGGCTGGATCCCCCGGGCTCGCTGATAGAGCGTGCTGCCCACACCGATGAGGCTAGGTTGCGGAAGAAGATCGAGCCGTAGATCCCACGTTCCCGGTCTTTGCCGTGGTGACCGATCACGATGGAGGTCGTATCGAGCATCCGCAGCGCCTCAAAGAGGGCGGACGCTGGCGCGGCCGGATCACGCCCGTCACCAATCCCCGTAGCGGGGAGGAGGGAGTCGATCACGAGGAGACCGATCTGATCGCGTTGGACCACCTCCGCGATCGCTTCTACGTCGTCTATTAGGGGGATCACGCATTTCCTGTAGTAGAGCTTCGCTGGAGTGGTGAGGCCGAGCCCTAGGGAGAGACGATAGAGTCGCCGGCGGGCCTCGGGGGGCTTCCTCTCCCAGTCGAGGTAGAGCACGTGGCGAGGCTCGGGCGCTGCCAGGCGAAGGCGCGGGTGCTCGATCCCGGCCGAAACGAGTATCGAGATCAGCATCCCAAACATGCTTTTCCCTGAAGCTCCGTCTCCATACAGGATCGTCGGCTCTCCATCGGGTAGTAGTGGAGGGAGGAGGTACGTCACGGGGTCCGGGTACTCGTCGGAGAGGATGAGGAGACGCGGCTCTCCAGAGAGTAATCGGTCCTCGATCTCCGTGTACATCCGCTCTAGCTCTACACGCCATGGAACGTCTGGACGGTCCTGTTCGAGGTCCTTGGCAAGCGCGTTGCGTGTGCGAGCGGCGGCGAGGTTGATCGCTCCTGATCCGGCGATGCGCGCCCCCGTCGTGTCGGAATAGACCCGCATGATGGCAGTGAGGCGCGTCGCGTCGGAATGTAGCTTCACTGACCTCAGATTGATACGCACGCCATATGCCGGCATCACGTAGGTGTAGGTGTGCGCGTGTCCCTCTAGCCGACTCGTGGTAGGTGCCGGCTCCCACGTCGGCGCTGCCTCCACTATATCGAGTAGCTCCTGGATCGTGTGCCCGGATGCCAGCCAGTCGCTCACGTCACCATGCTGATCTAGGCCGGGGAGGTTGATGACTTTGACGCTAGAGGCCTGACCGTAGAGCGCCTGCGCCACGGTCTGACCGTGAGCCTGCCCCGGCACGTCGTTGTCGGGCAGGATCACCACGTCCCGCCCGGCTAGCGTCCGGGTGTACTCCGGCTTCCACTTTCCCGCTCCCCCGATGTTCGTCGTGGCGAGGAGCCCGGCTTTCGTGAGCCGGTCTACGTCCTTCTCCCCCTCCACCACGAACACCACCTCGTCCGGATTCGCTAGGAGATCCGGCAAGCGGTAGAGGACACGCTCTTTGACCTTGGAGAGCGTCCATTGCCACCCGTCACCGTCTGGGACGCGCACCCGGAACGACTTCGGCCTGAGCCGTACAACCTGGTAGAGGAGCTTTCCGTCCTCGTCCTTGTAATCGTAGGTAGCCTCGACCGCGGCCCAGTCACCGTCATGATCGTCTAAGCCGATGGCCTCCCGGATCTGCTCATAGGAGCACCCGGCGTGACAGTAGAGGAGGAGCTTCCCCTGGCTTTCCGTGATCGATAGTGATGGGTGCTCGTCCTCATGCGCCGGGCAGCGCGCTACCCACTGCCCGTTGCCCCCCCTGACGCCCTGCAGCCTCCCTAGGACGTCTTGCGCGGTCATTGTTGGTAGATCCGCTGCCGGTGAAGTTCCACCAAGCGGCAGAGGATTATCGTGGCTCTTTCGGTATCACCAACCTGCTCAGCTTCAGCCAATGCCCGTTCGAGGGCGTGGATTCTATCCTCGATGCTGCTTCCGTTTGCCATTCCATCCCCCTCCTGCGGATCCGGTAGCTGGCCGCGGGCCGCGGGGAGGATGGAGAAGCCGCTCCACACGGCCAGCGTCCGGCGCTTCACGGGTAGCTAGCCCGCTCCTACACGGTACGTCAGGGAACCTGATCTGTCAAGTCATGATGGTACAATTCGTCCTCCTTCGGAGGCATGAGGGCCCGAAGGTAGAACCCAGCCACGATGATCTGGATGAAGTCCAGCGCGACATGGCACGCGATGGCGATCAGTAGCCACCCCCACCATCTCATGCAGTACCTCCCGGTGCTTCCACCATGCCCATCGCTCGTTCGGCGCAGGAGACGAGATCTGCGCGACCGGTCAACGCTGCCCACTTCGCTGCCGCCGCTGCCTTCACGGCCACCCACGTCACCAACGTTTGCTTCCCTGCCGCGTCCGCAGCACACAACTCATCCGCCACCAACGCCGCACGCATCGCCGCATCCGCAGCCAACGCCGCTGCTTTGCACTGCCGATAGGCCTCTTTCACGGCTGACTTCGCTGCCGACTGTGACCTATCCATCCCGCTCAACCACGCATCTGCCCATTCATTCCACCGAGGGTCAGAGTAGACTGCCTTTGCGCAGTAGATTCCGTAAGCGACTCGCTGCTCCAGGCTAATCGCTGGGACGGTGATCTCGCGGACGATACGCATCCGTTGGGCCTTGAGCTGCATCTGCCAGTCATAGATGGTTTTACCGGCAGCCTCGGCCTCGAACAGGCGTGGGTCCCGGATGTTAGCGTGGAGCTGATTGTGCAGTACCGCTAGGAGCGGGTGCACATACCCATGGAACCCTCCTGGTCCGCAGAATGGGGCGGGGCTTTTATATTCCTTCCACTCTCCCAGAGTCCATGCACATCCCCTATATGATGTCATGTCCTGGGCCAATGGCATGTAGCACTTCTCACTCATCGCTCCTCCCTCGCGTTCAGCGCAGCGTGCAGGATCATAGGGAACAGCCTGACTGCGCAGCCACGCACGTAGCGATACTCGCCGTTGGAGCCCAGTAGCAAGGGCAGCTCTAACCACCATTCGCACTTATCGCGCATACATCCGCTTAGTAGTGGGCACCGCATGACCTGCTCGTCCGCTCTCGTCACCTCGCTCATCGTACCTCCTTCAGTTCCTCGGGGCGTTGTAGCCAACAATAACAATACGCTCCAGCGCCTCGATCAGTGCCTGCACTACTCCCTGCTCCAGCTCCTCGGTCGGGATGCCCGCGCACGCGTTGACGCAGGCGACGATGCGACGGGCATTTTCCAGGGCAGGCTGGTCGGTGCAGGACTGGATCACCTCAGTAACGAGGATTGGCGGCCTGCCGCCTGCGACGATGCTCACTGCACCAGTGGCCCCCACTCGGCCAATCCGCCACGGCTCTGGGGTGTGAGCTATAACGCGATCTACATTCCCGCCACGTTCTATCATGACGTCCCTCCCATCCTTCTATACGTGCGGCGTAGGTACCGTCCGGCTGGCACCGTGCTCGCCTTCCGATCCACCCACGTTCCCTGGATCAGCCAGTCTCCACAGACAACCGTCTCCCTCTCGCCGAGGATCTGCTTCAGCTCAGCTTCCACAGAGTCTAGCTCCTGCCGTGCAGACAGTAGCTCCTCCCTCCGATCGAGGAGAGAGGCCAGCCTCTCCTCATCACTGATATGCGCCGCCTCACCGTAGAAGATGTCGGGCTTGCACACCAATCTGAACTCGCAGTCGTGGCACTGATCCCCCTCCGTCCGTTCCGGAGGGTCCTTGGCGAGGATCCGCTCGTGCACCTCTCGGACCCGCTCCAGAATCCCTGAGACGTACAGAGGGTCCTCAGTTATCCACAGTTCCTTTACCGAAAACCTAGACTTGTCCTTTAGCAGGAAGATTCCGACGTCATCTCCTAGCGCATGTAGAGCGTGGAGGTAGATCTGTAGCTGCGTCGGCCACAGCCTCTCATACCACCTGTCAGAATTCAGCATGTCAGCGAGGCTGTTTATGCTTGGGAACCTGTGCTGAGAGACGCTTTTGATCTCATAGATCACCGCCCTCGGCTCGCCGCGATCGGTCAGAGGCCAACCGTCTAGCTGGCTCTCTGGGTAGAGCCGACCGTCAATCCGGCCCGTGATGGGGGGATCGGGGATTGTGATCTTTGTCTGCGACTGGATGATCCTGAAGCCTGCCGAAGCGAGCGCCAGCTCCACCGCCCTCTCCTGCGCCCGCCCCTCCGCGAATACTTCCCGAAGGCTTTCCGGTGGAGGGGTCGCCTTGTCATAATCCACCCACGCGTGGTACAGGTACCGCGCGCAGGGGTGACCAACCCGGCTGGCCCAGAAAGACGTCGGCTGATAGGGTTCCCATGCCTTCGTCGCGATCTCTCGGATCCTCTCTCCAATCATTCCTCCTCCTTCGCGTCCTCATCCTCCGCCACGAGTCCGGCAGCCTTGGCGAGCTTCTGCACCTTGTGGTAGGTGACGGATAGTCTCCTCCCCTTCAGGTCGGCCGTTGAGTTCACGCCTGGAACAGGCGTCTTGTCCCGGCCGACGAAGGACGTGACTTCGATCAGCATTTTCCTGGCCGCGTCCATGTCGCCCTTGTTCAGGGAGAGGAGCCAGTCTTTGATCTTCTCTCGCATCTCCTCCTCGGTGGGACCTGTAGTCTGTCCACCGTATGCGACGTGCCCGGCAGCTCCATCCTGGGCAAGACCATAGACAGCCAGGTCCTCCCAGGTGAGACCACGGAGGCCCAGGACCTCCATGATCCCACGCACCTTCGCACTTGTTTGTGACGCCATCGCGACGTCACGCTCGTTGACCTCCTCCAGACGGAGCATCCGCCTCTCCTCAGTCCCGTCGGGTAGCCTGGTATAGCGGACGGCAAAGAATGGGTCCTTGCTCGTCCGCATACCTACCACCTCGGTGGAGCGACCGAGGAGATCACTCCACACCCGGACCTTTGTTCGGTATATGTAGTGGTCCTCCCGGTCCTCCCTAGTGGGCCCCTCCAGAATCTGCACGTGCACGCCCCAGAGCCTGGCCATCCTCTCCGCCCCGATCTCCATCGGGTATGGACGGCCTCCGAGGTCAACCCAGTCACGAATGCCACAGGATGCCACCGACGCGCGGATGATCTGAGACATCGCCTTCACCCGCTCGTCGGCCGTCGCGGCGAGCCTCCGTAGCACCGACAGCTCCATCATCGCCGGTCCCGTGCTCGACAGGACCTGCGTCCCCTCCTCGTCCGGGATCAGATCTACTTCCCGGTCTGGAATCGCGTTCATACCCTCCTTCCCGTTTGCCATCATTCCTCCTTTCCAACATCGAACACCAAGAGGGCCCGGTTGCGCCTGTCTACCGCCTCGAACCCTCCCGGCTCTCCCATATGCCCGGCGATCCGCCTCGCGCGGATGCGCCGGAGCCTCCCGAACCGCAGACGAACCACCCGTGCAGCTACATCCTCGGGGGTCTCCCCGCGCACAGTCATCGGGAGAGCTCCTCCTCCAAACGTGATCTGCCACTGTGAGGTCCGCGGGGCCCACTTCATTGCTTCACCCGCGCGGGGCCTTGCCCGCGCACCACCTGGCTCAGCCTCAGGGCGGACAGCCGAGTCACGACGTCCGGCCGTGGCTGGCGCTTCCCCTGCTCCCACGCCTGCACTGCGCAGACGGAGACACCTAACCGCTCGGCGAACTGGACCTGGGTAAGCCCCAGGTCCTTACGCAGTTCTTTGATCTCATTCCGGTCCATGTTCACCTCTCCTCCCAGGTCTGCACCGCGCGCGCAGCCACTCGTGAGGCATACGCGCATAGTACGATTCCCCTATACGGACCACCCGCCGTACCGAGCATCCCATATACGTCGGGCCATGGATGAGGACTGTCTTCCCGGCTGCGATGTCCTCTTTGTCAGCAGCGGAGAGACCTAGAACTCGCCTGGCACCAAGTTCCGACCCCCAGTGGCGGCAATACGCCGTCTCTGAGATCCTTCCTGCTACCCTAGCCATTGTGTCCACCTCCGATGAAATAGCGCATCGGGATGGCAGAATAGCCCACTCCGATGCGCTATGATTCGCTTGGTGAGGGGTCACTTGCCCCCCACCTTCGCCTTTAGCCACGCCGCAGCCCTCTCGGCTGCGGCCCACTCATCCACCCCGAATTCCTCGGGACGTGGCCCCTCCCCCAGGCCCAGAGCTTGGGAGGCGAGCCACAACCCGTCCGCGACGTCTCGGTAAGCGAGATTTCGCGAACTCCGCCGCATCGCGGACTCCTCCAGGAAAAACATAGCTGCGTCTAGCAGCTCGTCCTTCGACGGAGCCGGAGCCTGCGGGCATCGCCCGCTGGCCCGGAACAGCACGTCGCTTGCCTGCCTGTACGTCCGAATCATCTCTTCTGCCATGTTCCACCTCCTTGGCATGATAGTACACCTATGCACCAGCAGGTCAAGAGGACATTCGTCCCGGACGGGGAGGACTCGTAAGTGGGAGGGCCCCCGGTTTCACGCCGAGGGCCCTCCGGGGTGGAAAGGAGGCAAGATGGGGAGAGGCGGCCTTATGGGTCCTCCTCACGGTGTGCGCGAGGAGGGGGGAGGTGGGGCCCGCCGTCTCCCCATTCCTACATCACTTATACATCACCTCACCTCGATGTACACGACCGTTTCCCCCTCTTGCCAGTTTGCGTCGCGGACAGAGAGCGTCACGCGATACCTGTAAGCGTCCGGCTCCCCATCTTCGCACGTCGGTCCGGGGAGCCATGTCTTGAAGATTGGCTTGTCGCTGACGATGTACTCGGGCTCCGTCGCCCACCGGTACGGTATC
>Ga0172377_10004012_pt1 | contig 15140 bp, 12 predicted proteins | sample Pumphouse3metaG_FD_119749 | JGI IMG/M metagenome (GOLD analysis project Ga0172377, IMG submission 119749) | Leachate microbial communities from a municipal landfill in Southern Ontario, Canada - Pumphouse #3 metaG | ecosystem: Engineered > Solid waste > Landfill > Unclassified | place: Canada...
ATAAAATAGTCCTTTACTGGAACTTGAAATTCTTTTAATCTTGTAAAAGTTCTTTTAGTATCCTCATAGGAAATACCTTTTATTTTAATAATTCCTTCCCTTTTAGAAGTTCTTATCTTTAATTGTTCTTCCCCTATATTAGAAATATAAACTGTATTTCTTTTTTCTATTTCCAATTCTTTTTTTTCTATTGGTTTTTTCATTTCTCCAAATTCAGAAACTAATTCTCCCCTATAAAAAGTTTTTTCAACATTAAAATCCTTTAAATTATCAAAAACAACCATATCTGCAAAATAACCAGGAGCCACTGACCCTAATTTTTCTAGCCCAACCTCTTGAGCTGGATTAATAGTTACTGCTCTTATTGCTTCAATTGGATCTAATCCTGCCTTTACAGCAATTTTTAAACAATTATTTATATGTCCATTTTCTATAATATCTTTAGGTTCCCTATCATCTGTACAAAGAGTAAAATTTCTAGGAGATTTAAGTCCTTTGCTTAAAATATTTTCAACTATTGAAGTTATATTTTTTGACATTGAGCTTTCCCTAGCATCAACAAACATTCCCTTTCTTATCTTTTCTATAGCTTTAAACCCATCCCTTGTTTCATGACAAGAAACTGGCCCTCCACATAAATAAGCTGATAATTTTTCATCTGTTAACCCAGGAGCATGACCTTGTAAAAATTTCCCTTTTTGGTAAGCAACATCTATTATATCTTCCATTCTTTCTTCACAATTAATAACTCCTAAAAAATCCATAATTTCTCCAAGGCCTAGAATTCTATCTTTATTTAACCATTTTTCAATATCCTTTGTCCCTACAACTGCTCCTGAATTTTCTAAATTTAAAACAGAGGGAACACAGGAAGGAATTAAAAAATATTGGTTCATAGGTAGATTTTCAGATGCTTGCAACATATAGTCTAGTCCTTCTTCACCTAGAACATTAACTATCTCATGGGGATCTGCTATTACAGTAGTTGTCCCTTTTGGAATTGCTATTTGAGCAAAATTATATGGAGTTAAATGAGTACTTTCTATATGCATATGAGAATCTATAAATCCTGGAGATAAACATTTTCCATTTAAATTTATTATTTTATCTACTGGTTTATTTTTATCCTTTGAACACTGAACCACATCAACAATAAACTCTTTATAAATATATATGTTCGCTAAATATATTTCCCCTGAAAAAACATTGATTAAGTTTGCATTTTCTAATTTCAATGTGCTATTTAATAATCCAAGGGATGCTTTTATTAAATTCCTTCTTTCAATTTTATTCATAATACCTCCATCTTAAATTTTACTAATTTCCTCTGCTGATTTTAAGTTATATGCTGATTTTGCTTTTAAAATGCCCCTATTTATTGCCTTTCCCATGACTTTAGTAGCCAATGCACCTACAATATCTAGAGTAGCTTCAACTTCACCTGTTGTTAATGTGAAAATTGCATCTCCATCCACTGTTGTATGAACAGGAGAAATTGCTTTAGCATAAGCATTATGAGAAATTGAAGCTAATTTATTCATTTGCGCCTTTGTTAATTTTGCATTTGTTATAATACAACCTATTGTTGTGTTACCACTAAAGGTGTCATTACTTAAGTTTTCATATTGGGAATACATCTCTTCCTCTGTACTAATTAATTTATTTTTTTCTTTATTTAATAAACCTGCTAAAATTTCATTTGTATCAACATCTATAACATCTCCAAAGGCATTTACCGCTACTACAGCTCCTACTTTTAATTTTCCAAGTTGAACAGCATAAATTCCAAGTCCCCCCTTCATAGCATTTTCTATACCATTTATTTTCCCTATACTAGCCCCTGTTCCTGCTCCTACATTCCCCTCTTTAATTTCTTCTTTTTCTGAATTCAAGCAAGCTTCGTAACCCATTTTTTTATCTGGTCTACATTTGGGATCTCCAACTATTAAATCAAAAAGTGATGAGCCACAAACAATAGGAATAATTTCTCCTCTAACCTTGAAACCTTTTTCCTTTTTTTCTAGGTATTCCATTACACCTGCTGCTGCATCTAGCCCATAGGCACTTCCACCACTTAACAATATTCCATGTATTTTTTCAACAGTATTTTCTGACTTTAAAAGTTCTGTTTCCCTAGAAGCTGGAGCTCCTCCTCTAACATCTACACCTGCAACTGCACCATCTTCACATAGTATCACTGTGCAGCCAGTTGCCCCTTTTATATTTTGAGCATGCCCTATTTTCACTCCTTTTATTTCAGTTATCTTTATTTTTTCCAATGTTTTACCCCTTTACTAATTTTATATAGCTTATTATACCTTATATTTTTTTTATATAAAAATTTTTATTGATGCTTTATTTCTTTTCTTGATTTATCTATTTATTTTAAAACATTTTAAGCTAATTATTAAAAATTTTAAACTAAAAAATAAAAATTTTACTTGCTTTTTTCATTGATTTCATTTATACTTGTTTTTAATAAATAAACATTTAAAAGGAGGAACAAACATGCTATTACTTAATGTCATAATTTCTATATCAATAATAATATTTAGCGTCATAATAATATTTCTGATACATGCTTTAAAAAAAATTATGCCAAACAAGATAAGAAATGTTTTTCCATCTTTATCAAATAATAGTATTTAAATTTTTATTTTTATTTAAATATTTTGATAATTTTATTAATCATTTACACAATCTTGTTTAAGATTGTGTTTTTTTTATTACTTTAAGGGGGCTTTATAATGGATATTAAACTTGAAAAATCTAAGAATTTGAAAACAAAACCAGATGAAAGTAATTTAGGATTTGGTAAATATTTTACTGACCACATGTTAACTATGGATTATACTACAGGAAAAGGATGGCATAATGCTCAAATAATACCTTATGGTCCTTTAGTTTTAAGTCCTGCATCCTTTGTTCTTCACTACGCTCAAGAAGTTTTTGAGGGAATGAAAGCTTACAGAACTCCTAATAATGATATACAACTTTTTAGGCCTGAAATGAATGCTAGAAGATTACAAAGTTCTTGTGAAAGACTATGTATTCCTAAAATTCCTGAAGATGTTTTTTTAGAAGCTATAAATTCTCTTTTAGATGTTGAAAAAGATTGGGTTCCTCATGTTGATGGAACATCTTTATATATTCGTCCTTTTATTTTCTCAACTGAGGAAACAGTTGGACTTCATACAGCTGGAAATTTTAAATTTGTTGTTATACTTTCTCCTGTTGGAAACTATTATCCTGAAGGAGTTAACCCTGTTAAAATCTACGTTGAAGATAAATTAGTACGTGCCTCAAAAGGTGGAACAGGATTTACTAAATGTGGAGGAAACTATGCTGCTAGTATGCTTGCTCAAGTTCAAGCAGAAGAAAAAGGTTATACTCAAGTATTATGGTTAGATGGAGAAAAAAGAAAATATGTTGAAGAAGTTGGATCTATGAATGTATTATTTAAAATAGATGGTAAAATTTATACTTCTCCAATTGACGGAACTGTACTTCCTGGAATCACCCGTGACTCTTGTCTTACACTTTTTAAAAAGTGGGGATATGAAGTTATTGAAGAACATTTTTCAATAGATTTTCTTATGGAAGCAGGAAGAACTGGAAGATTGGAAGAGGCTTTTGGAACTGGAACAGCTGCTGTTATATCACCTGTAGGAGAACTTTTCTATAAGGGAGAAACTGTTATTGTTAATAATTTTAAAACTGGTAAAGTTACTCAAAAACTTTATGATACCCTTACTGATATCCAATGGGGTAAAACTGAAGATCCATTTAATTGGACAAAAAAACTATAATTTAGTTCATAACAGTTTCACATGAAACTGTTTGATCATACATCCTTAGCCCAATCTATCTAACCAATAGATTGGGCTAACCCTTTTTATTATTAACTTAATTTCTTTACCATATCTCTTACAGATAAAATTCCCATTACTGCTGCTATATTAAGCCCACTTCCATAACCTGACCCATCTCCTGCAGCATATAGTCCTTTTATATTTGTCATCATATTTTCATCTAAAGTCATTCTAGTACTTCTAAATTTTATTTCTGGAAAATATAGTAATAAATCTGAAGAAGCAAAACCTGGTGTAATTTTATCGTGAGCTTCAATAAATTCCATTACATTGTCTAGTATCCTTTTAGGACAAGCTAGAGAAATATCCCCAGCAACATAATCTGTAGTTGTTGGAACAATATTAAGCCTTTCTAATTTCTCATCTGTTGAACGTCTTCCTTCTTTTAAATCTCCATAAGATTGAAGTAATAATTTCCCACCTGTAAGCATAGAAGACATTTTTGCAATAGCCTCTGCGTATTCAAATGGTTGATCAAATGGTTTTGTAAATGTTTTTGTACAAAGTAATGCTAGGTTTGTATTTTTAGATTTTTTATTTTTATAAGCATGACCATTTGCTAATACTATACTATCTGAATGTTTTTCTGCTGCTATAAATCCACTTGGATTACTACAAAAAGTTCTCATTCTATCTCTATATGTTTTTGTATAATAAATCATTTTAGCCTCATAGAAATTCTCATTAATCTCTTTCATTATAATATCTGGAATTTCAACTCTTACTCCAATATCAATAGCTCCATTAGTACAGTTCACACCATATTTGTGACTTATTTCCATAACTTTATGAGCTCCACTTCTCCCCATTGCAAGGAGAACATTATCAGAATAATATTCTTCCATTTTATTTTTGTATAAGCATTTTATTCCTTTTATTTTTCCATTTTCTATTATTAATTCCTCTATATCTCTTTCTGTTTTAAATTCAACTCCTTTTTCTAGAAGTTCCTCTATTAACTTTGTGTATAATTTTCTCGAACCATCGGTCCCTAGATGCATTGTTGGAGTATCAACTAGCTGAATTCTATTTTCTATACATTTTCTTTTTACTTCTTCCATAGCAGTATTATATTTTAATCCTGTAGCTTCTTCCATAAATCCAAATTTTTTATAAATATTAACAACATAATTAATTGTGTCATTAACAATGGTTTTACTTACTAATTTGTGGACATCTCCACCAACTTTATAATCTAAATTGAACTTTGAATCTGAAAAAGCCCCTGCACCACTAACACCATAAATTATAGCACAAGTTGGACAATTCACACATTTTCCCAACGTTTCTTTGGGACATACCCTATCTTTTAGCATTCTTCCTTTATCTATAACTAATACTTTTAGTTTAGGATTTAATTTTACAGCTTCGTAAGCTCCAAAAACTCCTGACTGTCCTCCACCTAAAAAAATTATATCGTACTTCATTATGCCCTCCTATTGTTCGCTCCAGTCTATTTTTTGTCTATATATATTCACAGGTAAATTAGGATGAACTTCTCCTGTTTGTCCGCTATAGTCATAATTCCATCCTGCTAAACCATTATTTTTCTTGAAATCATTGGTGTCAAAAACCTTATTATTTTTACCTAACTGATCAGTTCCCTCTGTATATTCTATTGAATTCTTATTGTATATGTTAGCAAAGGATATAATATTTCCATTTTTATCAATATAATCTAATATTCTTAAATTATTGTTCGCTCCATCCCTAGTTAATTCAGGATACTTCCCTGAAATTTTATAATATTTATCAAGAGCTACCCTTAATTCTATTAACTTTTTCTGAGCCCTTTCAGCTTTTTCAGTGTATTTAATATCTTGAGATCCAGGTATAACAACATAAATAATTAAAAATAATATCCCTACAGCTATTAAGGATATCTGCATTAGCCAAGATTTTATTTTGTTCTTATCTTCCATATATAATACCCCTATCTTTTTGGTTTTATAAATGCCTTTCTTATAACTATGTCACCTTTTTCAGGATAAGTTACTTCTAATTTCAAAGGACCTCTTTTAACTGACAACCAAGCTAAACCTTTAAAGGCCATTTCTTCACCTGTTTCAATTTCAAATTCTTCCACAACTATTTTTTCTTTTTTTAATTCTTCAAAACAATTTTCACATGGTGGATAAAAAATATCACTTCTGCTACTTTCCATTAATTCCTTTGCTTTTTCTAAATTTGTGTCATGATAACTAACGTTTTTTGAAGCATAAACTGAAAAAATAGGTTTTAATTCGTTATCTCCTATTATTCTTATTTTTACTAATCCTCCTATAAATATTACTCTATCATTTCCCTCTTTATAAGTTTTTCTTGAAATTTCATTTGTAGGAACTATATCTAAGTTACATTGTTCACAAACTAAATCTGAAAATCTTCCTTTTGGTATAAGACCTGGTGTATCTATTAAAGTTATTTCAGCATTTCTTAGTTTATTTCTAGAACTTTTTAAGGTAGTTCCTGGATATTTAGATTCAGTTGCTATTTTATGTCCAATAAGTCTATTTATTATACTTGATTTTCCTACATTTGTTACTCCTAATACAGCAACCTTTACTCCCCTTGGATAAAAATGGTTTATTTTTTTATATATTCCACTTATTCCATATGTATTTTTACTACTAACTATTGCAATATCCAAAGGAGCTATTCCCTCTTCACCTAATCTATATTTTGCCCAATCTGCAACTTCAGAAGGATGTTTTTCTCCAGGTATTAAATCAATTTTATTTAACACTACAATTGAATCCTTTTCTCTTAATATATCCAATATCTCATCGTCAAATGATCCTTCAAAGTCAATAACATCAAAGACTGCTAGCACTAATTTCACATCTTTAATTGTTTCTTGAACTTCTTTTTTGTAATCTTCCCTTGTCATTTCAACTGGAATATATTCACCATAGTTTTTAATTTTAAAACATCTTTGACAATAAAGATCCTTCCCTTTATTACTTTTATTTTCCAAAGCACTTTTAGGAAGGTATCCATTCTTATTCTTATCTTTACTTTGAAACTCTATTCCACACCCAACACATTTTTTTGACATTATTCCTCCAATTATTAAAAATTATTAATTTAAATTTTTTCAATAGATATATTTGAATTTGTATAAATACAAATTGATGATGCTATTTTTAAAGATTCTAATACTATTTCTTCTGGACTAAAATTAGTGTTCTTTAAAAGGGCTACTCCAGCTGAATAGGCATAATTCCCCCCACTTCCTATTGCTATTATATCCTCATCAGGTTCAATTATATCACCGTTTCCAGATACAACTAAAATATCTTCCTTACTAGCTACAATTAACATAGCGTCTAAAGTTCTCAAAGCTTTATCTTCTCGCCACTCGTTTGCAAGCTCAACAGAAGCTTTTTTTACATTTCCATTGTATAATTCCAAATATTTTTCAAATTTTTCAGATAATGAAAATGAATCTGCTGCCCCCCCTGCAAAACCTGTTAAAACATCATAATCTTGTATTTTTTTTATTTTTTTAGCCTTTGATTTAAAAACTGTATCTCCTAAGGTTACTTGTCCATCTCCACCTATTGCTACTTCTTTTCCTCTTTTAGCTACAATTATTGTAGTTGCTCTCATTTGTTCCATGTTAAATACTCCTCCAATTTCAATTAATATTTAGATTTTTAAGTACTGTTGGTTTTTTTATTAATTCTTGATATATTTTTGTAGTTTCTAAATTCCTATGTCCCATAAGTTCCTTTAAATAGTTTATATTCATTCCGTGGGATAGCATATATGCACCAAATGTATGTCTAAATATAAACGGGTTTACTTCTTTTTTTATTCCAGCTTTTTTACCGTATCTAACTAATAATCTTCTCAGAGATCTATCACTTAATCTTGTTCCTGCTCCATTCACAAAAATTATATTTTTTGTATACTTTTCCATATATTTTAACTTTTTAGCTTCTATATATAATTCTAAATATTTTTTTGCTGTTTCACTAAAAAAAACTACTCTAATTCTCTTTCCATTTTTTACAACAGCTTCTCGTTTTTCTAAATCTATTCCTCCTTCACTTAACATTATTAATTCCATTGGAGTTATTCCAGAAGAAAACAAAAATTCTAATATTAATCTATCTCTAATTCCATTGCATTTTGATATATCAATTATTTCCCTTAGTTTTTTTATTTCATCCATTGATAAAATCTCTGGAATTTCAACTTGAAAACTAGGGGCTACTATTAATTCTGCTAGACTTTTTTCAACTATATTATTATCTTTTAAATATCTAAAAAACACTCTAATTGAAGATATTTTTCTACTCATACTTCTCTTTGATATTCTATTTTTTTGCAATCTAACTATAAAACCTCTTAAATCAACTGAACTTATATCTTTAAAATTTTCAATCCCATTATCTTTCAAATATTCTTCCAACTGCTCTAAATCTTTTTTCAAGGATTTTATTGTGTTTTCACTTTTGTTTTCTGTAAATTCTGAATAAAATAAAAAATTTTTTATGATTTTTTGAAACACAATTTTTCCTCCTTTTTATTTTTATTTTATTGCTATCTCTTTAATTTTTTCATCTAGATATTCAAGTGCTATCTTGGAAACTTTATGATATCTTTCTCTTTTATCTCTAATTCTTTTCCCTTCTAGATCTCTTATTATACCAAAATTAGGACCTATTGGTTGAAAATTATTCTTTTCCTCAGTTATATATTTTATAATTGAGCCTATACTAGTTAGATCCTCTAATATAAACTCTTCTTTTCCCATAATTTTATTATATATATTAATCCCTGCCATTAAACCTGTAGCTATTGCACAAACATAACCTTCTCCACCTGTTATTTGCCCTGCAAAATAAATGTTTTTGTTATTTTTTAAATTTAAACTTCCTTTTAATAATTTAGTAGAATTTATAAATGTATTTCTATGCATCACACCATATCTCACAAATTCTGCATTTTCTAAACCTGGAATCATTGAGAAAACTCTTTTTTGCTCTCCCCATTTTAAATTAGTTTGAAATCCTACTAGGTTATATAGTCTCCCCTCTTTATCATCTTGTCTAAGCTGAACAACTGCATGATCTCTATAATTTGTTCTTGGATTAGTCAATCCTTTTGGTTTTAAAGGACCATATAATAAAGTTCTTATTCCTCTAGTTGCTATTCTTTCAACAGGCATACAACCTTCAAATAATTTTTCTTCTTCAAATTTTTTAAGTGGGGCCCTCTCTGCATTAATTAAATTTTCATAAAATTGATTATATTCTTCCTCGTTCATAGGGCAATTTATATATTCCCCATCACCTTTATCATAACGAGATTGAAAATATACTTTATCTAAATTTATTGATGAAAATGTTACAATTGGAGCTGCTGCATCGTAAAAATATAGTTGTTCCCCATGAGTTAATTCTTTTATATTTTCTGATAATGCTTCTGAAGTTAAAGGCCCGCTAGCAACTAAAACTATTTTATCCTTAGGAATTTTCTTTAATTCTTCATTTATTATTTCTATATTTTCATGGTGCTTTAATATGTTAGTTATTTTTTCAGAAAAAAGATTTCTATCAACTGCTAGAGCTTGCCCTGCAGGGACTTTAAATTCATCAGCTATTTTCATGTTTAATGAACCTAAATGCCTCAGCTCCTCCTTCATAAGCCCTGAAGCGTTCCCTAAATGATCTCCCCCTAAAGAATTGCTACAAACTAGTTCTGAAAAATATTCTGTTTTATGGGCCTCTGTACTAATTATTGGTCTCATTTCATATAACTTAACTTTTATTCCTCTTTCTGCAAGTTGATATGCTGCTTCGCTACCTGCTAAACCAGCACCTATAACAATTACTTCCTTTCTCATTTACATTTTTCTCCTCTATAAATATTTATTTTTGTTTTTACAAATAATTATACTACATTTTATATATAATTTCCATATTATCGGAAATTAATTAAATAAAAACGCTCCTGTGATTTATTTAATTATATTGATTTTAATCATTAACTATGGTATAATTACTAACATTTCATATGTCAATTAATTTATACTTATTGTATATATTTTTATTTTAAAGAGGTGAAAAATTGGAAGTTATTAGTAAAAATAAACCTAAGGGAAAAGAATTTGCAGTTGTAAAAGCAAAAAGAAAACAAACTAAAATTTTAGAAGAAAAAGCAATTAAACAAAGAACTGAAAATAAAAGAGTTAACTCTGAAAAAAGAAAATTTAAAAATCTTGAAAATGATTATCAAGATAAATGCAGAGCTATTGAAATTGTTGGTTTTAGAAGAGGAATGCTCCTTATTAAAATTGAAGATAAAGTTGAAAAAAGAGCTTTACTTTATGATGATCGTAAAGTAAATAAAAGAAATCTTGAAAAAGAAATTCTGAACTTCTTCATTAAGCTTTTCGGAGATGATTTTCCCATTAGAAAACTTAAAAACTTTAAAGAAAAAAGAGAGGAACTTGTTTTTTCCTTTGAAGAATTATTTAACTAAAGAAAAAAGACTAAAGTATATACTTTAGTCTTTTTTATTATACTAAAAAACTTCCCTAGCATTTGTTACTTCCTTATCTAAGGCTACTTTTAATGCAACTATTGCAACTTCCAATTGTTTTTTATCTGGTTCTTTCGTTGTTAATTTTTGAAGATATAACCCTGGAAGAGCTAATGATTTTATAATTTTATTATCTAAATGATTACTTGTAAATCTTTGAAATTCATAGGATAAACCTGCTATTAAAGGCATCAATAAAACTCTCAGTAAAACTTTAAGAGATATTTTCCCTATGAATGTTGTTGGTATCGGCAATAAATAGTCTATACTACTAAAAACTATTATTGCAATTAACATTACAGTTAATAAAAAACTAGTTCCACATCTTGGATGTAGTGTTGTAAATTCCTTGGCATTTTCTGGAGTCAATTCTAACTCATTTTCGTAAGTATAAATTGTTTTATGCTCTGCTCCATGATATTCAAAGACTCTTTTTACATCCTTAGAAAATGAAATTATCCATACATATAATAAAAAGAATACTAATCTTAAAACCCCCTCAAGTATATTTGAATAACCTCTACTTGATTTAAAAATAAAGCTTCCTATTAAAGATGGTAAAACTATAAATAATAGTATACCTAGTCCTAAAGATACTATGGTTGTAAGTATTGCATCTCTATTTGACATTTGTTCTTCTTCATTTTCTTCACTTTCATTAGCTGAAAATGTTAATTCTTTAATTCCAGTTACAAGGGAATCAAATAAAACCACAACCCCTCTAACAAAAGGAATTTTAGCTAATTTTTTTCTGTTTTCTGAAAAATGAGTTTTCTTATAAACTATTTCACCACTTGTTTTTCGAACTGCTGTTGCAAGCAAGGAACCATTTCTCATCATAACACCTTCTATAACTGCTTGTCCTCCTACGTTAGAACATTTATTTTTCATCTATCTCCCCTTTATTTTCTTCTGTATTCTTTATTACTACAAAAGTTATGTCATCAACCTGTTGATAACCTTTACAAAATATTTCAATTTCATTTAATATATTTTTCTTTATAACTTCAACATCATTGTTTTTATTATTGTAGACAACTTCTTTTAATCTATCAAACCCAAATAATTCTTTATTAGGATTCTCTGCCTCTGTTATACCATCTGTATAATAGATAACTATATCTCCCTTATCTAATTTTAATTCCCCTTGTCTATAATTATATTCAGATAAAAAGCCTATGGCAACTCCCTTTACACTTATAAACTCAACTTTATCTTTTTTAGCCTTGTATACAATAAGAGGTGTGTGCCCAGCATTTGAATAAGTTAATATTTTTGTTCTATAGTTAAAATTTGTGTGCATCATTGTTATAAACATATCCTCTGTTATGTCTGGATAAATAATGCTATTTAATTTTTTCATGTTTTTAGATGGATTTATATGTTGAATTTCTAAAGTTTTCAATATAGATCTTCCCAATGCCATTAAAAATGCTGCTGGAACACCTTTTCCACTAACATCTGCTATTGTTATTGAAACATTTTCTTCATCTAAAATATTATAATCATAATAGTCTCCCCCAACTTCCTTTGCAGGATTAAAATAATTTGCTATTCTAAGACCATATATTTCTTTAATATTTTTAGGTATGATTTTTTGTTGAATTCTAGCTGCAACTTCTAATTCTTGAGAAATTCTTTCTTTAATTCTTAAATCTGCATAAATTTTAGCATTATTAATAGCTATTGCAACTTGAATAGTTAAAGCTGAAATTGTTTCCTCATCACTATCTGTAAACTTATTTTTATCTTCTATTATAAAAATAACACCAAATTCTTTTCCCTTAACTAAAAGGGGAGAAGTTATAACTATTTCATCCTTTTCCAAAGCAAATCCTTTTTTTAAATCCTCATATATTTTTTTATAATCTTGATATGTAAATTTATTTAAAATATCCTCTGAATAAGAAATTTCTCCTTTAAAATTAATACTCCCTCTTATTTGTTTATTTGTTAATTTCCCATTTTCCCATAGATATAGAGAAACTTTCTTTGCCCCTGTTAGCACAAAATAAGCATCTAAAATTATATTTATAATATGCTCTAATTCTATTATGGAAAGCACTGTTCTTGATAGAGCATTTATATTTGAAAGATTTGTTACTCTTGTTTCTAGTATTTGATTACTATATTCTAATTTTTTAGATTTTTCAAACAAAGAATTATATGTAACTTCCAATTCTTTTCTATATTCCCTAAGTTCTTCTAGAGAGTTATCCAACTCTAAGTCTTGCTTGATAATTTTCTTTAAAGTTTCTATGTACTGATCTTTTAATTCTTGTGGTATTTTTTCATAGAATTTTTTATCTTTTAAACTTTTTAAAATTTTTTCAATTGTAATAATACTTTCCTTTTCTTGATTTTTCAAAAGAAAAATAAATATCCCAATTAAAATTAATATAGTTAAGTATATTGCCATTAAAGCCCTCCAAATTCAATTTTATAACCTTAGAGTATATTATATCAAATATTTCTAATTATTATCTATATTTTTTAATTTTTCAATTATTTTTTCTGCAATTTTCAAAGGGATTATTTTAGATACCTCCTCCACACTGGAATTTCTTATTCCCTCAACAGAACCAAAATATCTTAATAATTCATTTCTTCTTTTTTCCCCTATTCCGTCAATATCATCTAACTCACTTTTTATGATTCTTTTTTTTCTAAGTTTCCTGTGATAAGTAATTCCAAATCTATGAGCTTCATCACGGGCTCTTATTAAAATTTTTAAAGTTTCATCTGATTGGGAAAATCTATAGGGCTCTTTTTCCTTATACTTATAAATTAGTTCTTCTTTTTTAGCAATACTTAATAAATCAGAAATATTATCCCTACCTATTGACTCTAATATTTGTCCAACTGAATTTATTTGACCTAATCCCCCATCAATTAATATTATATCTGGAAAATCCTCTGTTTTTAGTTTAGAATATCTTCTTTCTATAACCTCTTTCATCATTTGAAAATCATCAGGTGTGTCTTTGGAATTAATTTTATATTTCCTATAATCTTTTTTTGAAGCCCTTCCTTCAATTGAAACACTCATTGAAGCAACTGCATCCTTTCCTTGTATATTGGAAATATCAAAACATTCTATTTTTCTAGGATACCTCTTTAAATTTAGTACATTATATAGTTTTGACATTGATTCTTCTATAATATTTCTTTTATTATAGAAACTAATTATATCTTTATTTAAATTTAAATAGGCCATATTAAGAATACTTTTTCTTCTTCCTCCCCTTAATGGAAAATTCAATTGAATTTTTTTACCTTTTTTTATTCTAAGCCATTCCTCTAATAAAGCTTGATTTTCTTTATATTCATATTGAAAAACAATACTATTTGGTATTGGATGATTTGTATAAAAATCCCTAACAACATTTTGAAATATATTACTTTCTATTTTCCCATTTAAACTTAGGGTTATGGAATTTTTTCCTAAAATTTTACCTTCCCTCATATTTAATATACAAATAAATATTCTACTTCCATCCTTTGCCATACAAAATACATCTTCATCTATTCCCTTTCCATACTGGGAAACTTGATTATTAACTGTTTCTTCTATTTCTTTTTTTTGTTCTCTATATACTATTGCCTTTTCAAATTCCATATTTTCAGCTGATAATTTCATAAGAGTATCTAACTCTTTTATTATTTTTTTACCCTTTCCATTTAAAATTTCCTTTGAAAAATTGACTTTTTCGTTGTATTCTTTTTCTATATTTTTAAAAACACAAGGGCCACTACAAAATTTCATATAATACTTTAAACAGGGTCTATTAAATTTTTTATTCATATCCCTATTACAATCTCTTATTTTAAATAATTTTACCATTGTATCTTTTAATTTCCAGGCTCCATTTGGATAAGGTCCAAAATAATAGCCCGTTTTGGGATTTAATAATTTTGTTGTCCTTATAATTGATATTTTAGGAAATTTTTCCTTGGAAATTTTTATATATGGATATGTTTTTTCGTCCTTTAACTGAATATTATACTTTGGAGAATATTTTTTTATTAAATTATTTTCTAAAATAAAAGCATCCACTTCACTATTACAAATAATTGTTTCTATATCCTCTATATTTTTAACTAAGTTTTTAGTTTTTTCATCCTTATGATCTAAAAAAAAATAGGAATAAACTCTTTTTTGTAAATTTTTTGCCTTTCCAACGTAAATTACCTTATTATTATTTTTCATTAAATATACTCCTGGTAATTTAGGAATATTATAATTTTTTATTTCCAATGATTATTTTCCTCTTCCCTATGGCTTATATAAATTTCCCCTACTTTATTATAATTTAAATCTTTAGATAATTTATTCACAAAGGTAACAGACCTATGCTGTCCACCACTACAACCTATTCCTATAGTCAAATGATGTTTGCTATCTTTAATATATAAAGGCAATAAAAATTTTATCATATCTAATATCTTAGAATATAATTCCTTTGATTCTTTAAATTTCATAACATAATCTGAAACACCCTTATCATTTCCAGTTTTTTCTCTTAATTCTTCTATATAAAATGGATTTGGCAACATTCTAACATCAAAAATTAAATCTGTATCAATTGGAATTCCATATTTAAATCCAAAAGATCGAATATGAATGCTAATTTGTTGTTTTTTGTTAATTGAACCCATTTCTCCTATCATATTTGCTAAATCCTTAGCTGACATTTCAGAAGTATCCAAAAT
>Ga0172377_10004014_pt1 | contig 15131 bp, 10 predicted proteins | sample Pumphouse3metaG_FD_119749 | JGI IMG/M metagenome (GOLD analysis project Ga0172377, IMG submission 119749) | Leachate microbial communities from a municipal landfill in Southern Ontario, Canada - Pumphouse #3 metaG | ecosystem: Engineered > Solid waste > Landfill > Unclassified | place: Canada...
AACTACCTCATCTGTGGCATGAATAACGGCTGCGGTTTTTGCGCTTGCTGATGTTCCGTCAACCTTTAGTGTGCTTGCTGTTTTAGGCATTACGAATAATGGCAATGCGTTTCCGTTGTCGTCGCGTTTAAGTCCTTTTGGTATCATGTCTGTCTCCTTATGCTTCCTTAGCGATTTTTAAGTATATTACGATGAGATATTTCTCTGCTGTTAATCCCGTAAATGCGATAGTGTCAAGCTGCTTTTGAGTTCCAACGGTCTGATCTGATATTTCGCAACCTATTCCTCCACTTGCAAGTATTTCCTGCTCAACGTATGTCCCAGGCATTTCGTATATTTTACAAGAAATTGTGTTGTGCAATACAACGTGACCTGATTGTGCTATGCCTGCAATAATCATAGCCTGAGTAATGTCTTTTGTTGTTTCACCACCGGTTGACCATTCTAATGAATAGCAATGCGGATAGTTTGTCACGGCTATAAGTTCAGCAAGTGCCGTTATCTGTGTTTGAATTGCACCTGAAACGCCGTCAAGATAACCAAGCTCTGTTGCGCTTACATTGCCTATAGATGTAGTGGCTGGCAAAACTACAGTTCCGGTAAAAGTCGGACTTGTGATTGGTGCTTTATTCGCATCAACTCCGGTTATCGCAGCAGATAATGAATTTATGTTTACCTGTATCCCTGAAGTAACACCATCTAAATATCCAATCTCCGTGCTTGACACATTTCCGATTGACGTTGTGCTTGGCAAAACTACAGTTCCGGTAAAGGTTGGGCTTGCTAAGTTTGCCTTTGCTGCAAGCTGTGTTAAGCTTGCCTTTGCATCTATTTGTGTTTGAATAGCAGAGGTTACTCCTGCACAATAGTTTATTTCCGCACCAGTGGCGGTTGAAATGGCAGCTCCGTTGACTGATGGGGTGGTTAGTGCCTTGTTAGTGAGGGTTTGGCTTGCGTCAATGGTTGCTATGTCACCAGCAGCAACCCCACCGATTGTCTTGTTGCCGAGAGCATACTTGACAAGCTCTGTCAAGGATAACTGTCTCGGCTCTCCTGCATCATCGTCCCAATAATAGAAAGTGTCAACACCCTCTAATCCAGTATAAGATCCTGCGCTTGGGAAATCATGAACGCTTGCATTAGGCATATTTATCTCCTTTGTTAAAAACTTTCGTTGATTGCATACGCTGTTCCACCTATTGTCTCTACAATGGCGTATTCTGTAGAACTTATTGTTTCCGTTACTACACTCACTGATGTATCGGTAATGTTGCTTGGCAAACTCGTAAACCTCGCATCTGCCCTAAAAACAAGCTGCAAGTTTTGACCGACAGGGCTGTCTGCTATGTCTTCCAATGCTACGTCACTAAGGCAATGGCAAGGATAGCTTATATTAGTTGCCGCATAAGCATCATATCTTGGCTTAACAGTTACAGGATTGCCCCTTGCAGTGTTAAACATTGCCATGAGCTTGGCTATCTCTCTTGCCTCTGTTTCGCTTATATTTGTAAGCCTAACAGTGATCTCTGGTCTCCACCCCTTGAATGCCACAAGCTGCTTTCCTGTTATGGAATACTTGACGTTGCTTTCAGGCATAAAGCGAACCGTGCCATTTGCAAGAGGTAGGTTTACTGTCTGTGATTGGTAAGTAATATAAACCCCGCCGAATCCCCATATAATGTTTGCCATTAGTTCCACTCTCCTATTACTTCACAGTCAATAAATCCGTCTTTCGGGTATCCCAATAACGTAATCAAGTATGTTCTGTTCATTATAAATATTACACCAAACACTTCAAACAGAGTGTAATAGCTTTCAGGCATCATAAACGTTAGCTTGACAGCAAGCCGTGCTATCTGCTCCCGATATATGTCCTCAACAGCTGTGATTATGTTGTCAGCAAAAATGCAAGGGCTTAGTGAGGATGCTATGTTTGTAACATCTGCATTTATGCCCACACGTTTTAGGTCTATTATATCGGCTTCATTCATTGAATAGCCACCAGTTAGCTCTATGCCACCAGATAGGACACTGTTCTTAACAGTAAGCCCTGTTACTGGGTGCGCTGATATGTGCAGCCTGTTAGCAGTCAAGAATGCATCTAATATCTGAGCATAGGATATTTCACCTTCCTTAAAATGCAATGTTTCCAGCACTAACGGATATGTGGTTTTAAGAGTATCACCATCAAAGTATAGGGTAACAGTCTCATCACCTGTTCCGTTTGTAGCTGATTCTGTTGGGTTGCTAAGTGTAAAGACAATCGGACTGCCTGAGTATTGCAAAGTGTTGCCGTCAACGAATAAATCCCCAACGCCATAAACTACATTAACTGGAGAACTATATTGACCGAAAAAGCTGTTGTGATAAGTTACTTGATTACCTTCTTTGCTTATCTTGTAAAACTCTGAGTAAACATTAAAGACAGTTCCGTTTATGTTCAGGATCACCATTATATTGACATAAAACAGCCCCGCACTCGGCACCCACTTAACGTCTTTTATTTTGGTTGTGGATAAAATCCCAAGCATTGAATATGTAAGCTCACTAAGGTTATTGCTGTAATTTGCCAAAGCCATTGATTGGCTTATGTAGGAAGGCTCTACTATATAGTCAAGCGTTACTTGACTCATGCCTAAAGATAGGTTTTTGATTGGCTCATGCAATAGATCATAAAGCGTTCTGTCCTCTATGCTATCTCTTGACCAACCAGACTGATCTACTGTGAAAGTGTGCATGGTCTTTCTTGCTTGGTCAATATACACGTCAAGCGCATCTGAAATGACTATTGTTACGGTCCCATCTTCATAATCGCTTTTTATGTTACGAAGCCTTACAACCCCCTTAATGATCGGCACGTTGGTCTCTGTGTTATTTACCAGCACAACGCTATTCATATAGTCAGGGTAATTAACATTGACTTGTTTGTTATGAACCCAAGAGCCGAATTGCCCTGTGTCTAATATCGTAACTGTGGCTTGCTTGCCTGCTATTTCAAACATATCATCAGCAGCCCCTTCTGTGGGGTCAACAGTAAAATCAGTTATCTGATCAGCAGGGATTGTAAATTGCAATGCTGCCATAGTTGCAGGAGTTATTGGTGCAAATACTCTTATGTAAACAGAATCATAAGCCATTATCTTGCACCTGCCAAGCTGTTTACTCTGGTTTCCACACGCTTAAGCTCATTGCGTAATTGCTTACCGTCAATGTATAGATTCGCACTGATTGACTTATTGCTACGCATTTCTTCCCTTAATTCGATAAGAGCTTCCTCTATTCTGCTGTTGCTTGACGTGGCAGGCATTATGTTATTGACAACGGAATTGTTGCTAATGCTGCCGATGTTGGGAGTATTTGCCAACCCTATGGTTGGAACGTCCATGTTGTAATACCAATCGTTTGCAACCCCGCTTGTTCCCCCGCTTATCCCCATAGAAATAGCTTTCCACATAGCTGCAAGGATTAGCTTGGCTATATAGCGGTTTATCTCTGCAAGTAGTGAGTTGACGGTATTAACAAAGCCCTGCACTATCTTGCTATTAGAGCTTGTTTCAATCTGCACCATTCTGCCCATTTCACGTTCAAAGCTGTTGGCAAGTGATTCTATCATAGCTGTCTTAAGCTCATGCTCTCTTTGCCACTCTGCTGTCTCTACCAATTCGGAGATTGGCAGCCCAACACTGCCATTGTGGAAATAAAACAACACAAATCTGTCCCAAATTTCCGGATTTGTCCCCCTTACATTATAGAGACACTTGGGGAAAAATATCACATTTCGCTTGACATATTGTCAACTTCATTTACAGTGGATATGTAAACTAAGGTCTTTAAAGCTGGAGGAATGATGCCAGAGAACATGACCAAACAGATGAATAGTTATATTACAGGCAGGATTGCATTATCCAGAGTAATAGGTATTTTACGCGATAAAGCCAATAGCCATTTGGTGGAAATAACGGGGAAATCCGGCTCTGGAAAGAGTTATTACGTGCAGCCATTGATGAACAGCTTGGAAGAAACATATTCAGAGATAGTTTTATTTTCTCCCCACCCCCTTGATTTGAACCACTTTACAGAGCTAATCCAGGTCTTAAGCAATGTGGATGAAGCAGGGTTACATGTTTTATATGCTGAGTTTCAAGACAACATCAAATCTACCAACAAGTTTGATTTCTTCTATTTTATCACAGAGCGTCTTGCGGAACAAGGCTTCTTTAAAGCGATGCTGCTGGTAATAGACGATTGTGATGTGCTGGATAAATACACTCAGGATTATTTGCAATACCTGGTGCAGTATCTTCCCGAGACAGGTATTCAAATAGTTGCCTTTTCACAGGAACGGCTATTCCCATTTTCGGAGGTGGAGCATATCCCCCCATTGGGAGTGGAAGATTGCCAGCGACTTTTACAGATTGCATTTCCCAATGAAGAGTTTTCATACGTCAGCGAGAGTGAGATATTCCAGCGGATAACTTCCGGTAATCTGATGATAATAGAGCGGATATTCCGCGAAATGCTAGCAAACGGCAAGTTTGATCTTAGCCCGTATCTGGAGCAGACCTTCGATGCACGGGATATTTACCATCAGTCTTTGGCATCACTTTCAGCTTCCCAAAAAGAAGTGATGGTTGCCATGTACGCTCTGGATGGCGTAAATAAGGATGAACTGCAGGAAGCTTTAGCTAACCCCAAGGGATTGAAGACGGATAAAACTTATCTGAAAGAACTGGGGCTAATCACTTGTCCTGAAGTATATTGCTGCATCCAAAAAAAGGGTGCTTTTGCAGAATGGTTACAGAAAAATCCAGAACAATTCACCCCTGCCCTAAATTCCAAACTGATGGATTATTTGGAAAAGAACAAGAGATTCAGTCAGGTGCAGGTACGCTTATTGATGCTTTTCAAGAGTTATAATGCATCTCTTTTTGCGCAGATGATTAATGAACTGACCTTACTTAACGATTCTGAGAGTTTGTTGCTGTTGGAAGAATATGTGTTGCATAACAGTAATACTGCGGCAAATAAACTGGAAAGTATGCAGAAGATCGCGATGGCATACTCCAATTCCAATCAGAAAGAAAAGGCGGTAGATCACTTTCGGGAAGCATTGCATATCTGCACTGAGAATAATCTGCCAGCAGAACACATAGTCTATCATCTTGCCAACAATCTCTTTGCCGTAAATTCATCTGCCTTTGGTCTGGAAATAATAAAGAAGTATTCGCCCGCCACCATTGATCCCCTCTGGAGAGCTAAGATATTGCTGCTGAAGGCGGAGATATTAACCGAGAGTGAAGCGTTTAGTGATGCATTTGAAGCTTTGGATACGGTGCTGCACTCTATGGGAAGTATAGAAAACCAAAAACAAAGGTATGGCATCCAGGCAGAAGCACGGAAAATACGGGGCAAGATACACTATTATATAAACGAATGGGATCAGGCGGAAGAAGCCTTTAGAGATGCCGAAAAACTGTATAACTTAGCCACAGATCAGAAGGGGCTGGCGGCAGTGTATAACAACTTAGGGGTGTTGTACATGTTCCAAGGCGATTGGGAGAGAAGCGAAACGCATTTCCTGAAAAGCCTGGAAATGGAAAAGCAGCATTTTAACTTGAATGGGATCTCGGTATGTTATAACAACCTGGGTGGTTTGATGGCAGATAAAGGCGATCCCGTGAAGTCCATTTACTATCTTGAAGAAGCATTGACGATTCAGAAACTATTAAGCGAACCCTATAATATCATCAATATCTACAACAACATCGGGGTAAACCTGATGGATCATCGCGAGTTTGATAGATCTGAAGAGGCGCTAAAGAAATCCCTGGAAACGGCGATAGAATTTGGCTTTTACCGCAATATCATAGCGTCTCTGAACAATCTGGGAGCTCTATACTTCAAGAAAGGGGATTGGAAGGAATCGATTTCGCATTATGAACAAGCGATCAAGAAATCTCAAGACAGCAGCTTCAATGATGGCTTGCTGCGGAGCTTTAATAACCTGGGCGAAGTGTATGAGAAGCAAGATGAACTTAACCTGGCTTATGATTTGTTGTTCAAAGGTTTGGAGCTATTGCCTTCCGTCTCGGATGATTTCATTAAAGCAGAGCTATACGGTAACCTTGGTAGCGTTTTAACCAAGCTCCATAAATTCAAAGATGCCTATAGATACCTGGTGGAGAGCTTCGACTTTTTCAAATCCCTGGCTGCCCGCAATAAGATCATAGAAGGCTGTCAAAAACAGGCGTTTTACTTTATCATGACCCACAATATTGAGAGTGCGGATTATTATATCAGTGAAGCGATAAAACTAGCAACCGAACAAAACCAACCTTTCGAAATTGGGAAAGCTTACTATTTGCGTGCCTTGCTGGAACGCAAGAATCCCGAAGCGGCAAAAGAGCATCTTAACGAAGCTATCAAGCTGTTTGTGGGGGCAGGAACCAATTACGAACTGTCCCTGGCAAATTACGAATTAGCCGGAGTACTGCTGGACTTACAGGATTGGGAACAGGCTCTGCAGATACTTAAAAACAACAAAAAGATAATCCAGAAATATGGCTCAATCAAGCTCTTGGAACAGAATGACATTCTGATGCAGCGGATTTCCAGAGAGTATTCCAATCAGATGGAAGAGGTGAAGTTTGAGGAAAACTTACTGAACCAGTTTTATGAGAACACCCAAAAGCTAAATACGATTAGCGATTTGGATGTGTTGATAGAGCAATCGCTATCCAGCCTAGTAGAGATATCAGAGGCGGATGGCGGGATATTGTGCCTGCATGCCAACCCCAACCTACCCGATGCATGGGAATATAAGATATTTAATAACTATTCGCAGGAAGATAGCAATCACGAACAGTTCCAAGGCTTGTGCGGCGAAGTTTATCGGAGTAATAAACTGGAGAATTATAAACAGCCCCACTTTGCGCCTAACTATAATAATATACTCGTGATGCCGTTATCGATAAGGAAGAATACTCTGGGAGCCGTGTTACTATTCTGTAAAAGCGGCTCGCACTATTTCTCAGGACGTATTATTAACCTGCTTTCGGCTCTCACCAACCAGATAATTGTAGTGATAGAAAACATTCGAAGTGCAAATCTGGAAAAGACCCATGCCATTATTCGCGAGCAACTGCACTCCGGCAATCTCTTTGCCAATATCATCGGTAAAAGCCCCGAAATGATGAAGATATTTGAAATCATCGAAAAGGTGAAAGATACACCCACAACGGTGCTGTTAGAGGGACCCAGTGGCACAGGTAAAGAGCTAATTGCGCGTGCTTTGCATTATAGCAGTGACCGCCGCAATAAAGCCTTTGTTGCCCAATACTGTGGCGCTTTGCCAGAAACCTTACTGGAAAGTGAACTGTTTGGTCATGTAAAAGGTAGTTTTACAGGGGCAGCCTACGATAAGAAAGGCTTGTTCGAGGTTGCCGATGGCGGTACATTCTTCCTGGATGAAATAGCCGATATTAGCCAATCTACTCAATCCAAGCTTTTACGCTTTCTGCAAGAAGGTGAAATCAAACGTGTAGGTGCCACGAAGACGGATATCGTGAACGTACGTGTAGTGTGTGCTACAAACGTGTCGCTACTGGAAAGGGTTAAGCAGGGGGAGTTCCGCTTGGATTTGTATTACCGGCTTAATGTTATCCGCATTGATATGCCACCCCTTAAAAATCGACCTGGTGATGTGCCGCTACTTGCCATTCACTTTCTGGATAAGTATAATAAGCGGATGAATAAAGCAGTGCCGGGCATCTCGACAGAGGCGATGAAGTTCTTGGAGCAGTATGATTGGCCGGGCAACGTGCGCCAGCTCGAAAACGAAATTGAGCGTGCAGTAACACTTGTGGAAGCAGGGATGTTTATTAAGCCAAGTGATTTCAGTGAAGAAGTGTTCCGTTACAATGAACACAACCAGACGATTAATATGCTTTCCACACGTAAAACTATCAAAGAAGCCATTGAAGAACTTGAACGCAAAATGATTGTGGAGTGCATGGAGAGATCACAATGGAACCAAACTCAAGCTGCTAAAGAATTAGGGCTTTCGCGTCAGGGTCTAATTAAGAAGCTTCAACGCTTCAACTTAGTTAAGGAAGATTAACATCACAAACGAGCAAACATCCCAAGAACCCAGCCAAACGGCAGCAAAGAAAGGCTATTCTTTGCTGGACGATTTGGAGTATGTGGCTATAGATATAGAGACTACGGGGCTTAACAGTGAGAAAGATGAGATTATTGAAATCGCTGCGATCCGTTTTAAAGCTAATGAGATCACTGGGACTTTCGATCAATTTGTAAAACCCAAGGGTAAAGTCCCCAAGTTTATAGAGTACTTAACTCATATCTCTCCTGAAGACCTAAAAGCAGCTCCCCCGATCCGTGATGTGCTGGTAGAATTTTGCAAGTTTATCGGGGATAGTACCCTCGTTGGTCACAACATTCCTTTTGATCTGGGGTTTATCAATAACGCTCTGGTGCGCGGTGGCGGCTTTTCCCTTAAGAATAAGAATTGGGATACTGCCGAGATTTCCAGAATATATCTCCCCACTACATCGGATCATAAGCTCAGTTCCATGGTGGCATATTTCGGAATAGACCTAAACAACGCTCATCGGGCTGATGCTGATGCCATTGCCACTGGCAAACTACTGTTTTCATTGACCAAGCATGTATTGGATCACTATTCATTTATCACCAATGCCCGGATCTTGGAGCTTAGCAATCAGGCTCAAATGGAAGGGTCTTTGGCGGATTATCTTAAAATGCTGGTTCAGCATCAGCGTAGCACTGCTCTTTCTGCCCCCAAACCTATCCATCTGAAGAGCGAACTGCGCAATATGATAGATCATGAAGTAGCTGGTGAAATAGGCGATATCCCCTCAGTATTTTCTGAAGATGGCTTGTTTGCCAAGCGCTTTCCTAATTTCGAGTTTCGCTCCGGACAGATGGCTATGGCAAGCCAAGTGGCAGATGCATTCGATAAAAACGAACATCTGGTTGTGGAAGCTGGAACAGGTGTGGGGAAGAGCTTTGCCTATCTGGTTCCGGCGATGGAGTTTTCTCGCAAGACCAAGGCTAAAGTGGTGGTATCCACTAACACCAAAAACCTTCAGGAACAATTGTTCTACAAGGATTTGCCTCAATTACGACAGATGCTGCCACTACCCTTTAAAGCCGTTTTGGTAAAAGGCAGGGAAAACTATATCTGCGAGCGACGCTGGGAAGAATTAGTGCTGGAACAGAGCAAGGGAGTTAGTCCCTATGAGGCGCAAGCTCTCTTGTACTTGTTTATCTGGAAGCAACTTACCAATACGGGTGATGTCTCTGAGAATTCATCTTTCGATAGAAAGAGATTCGGCATTGTGTGGAGAAAGGTTTGCTCCGATCGTTTCCTCTGCGGAGGCAGGAAATGCCCCCATTTCGTTAATTGCTATGTAATGAGCCTTAGAAAACACATCGAAACAGCCACAATTGTAGTGGCAAACCACTCGCTTTTACTTGCCGACGCTAGGCTTGATAACTCTACCTTGGGTGAATATGGCTATCTGGTGATAGATGAAGCACATAATCTGATGGCTTCTGCTTCCAAGCATTTAGGTTTTGATCTTAGCTATTCGGATATAAACAGTCTGTTCAACCATCTTGCTCCAGTTGGTAAGCGGCAATCCAGCGGGTTTTTACATCAAGTAATGCAAACCATCAGAAAGAGCCTGGCAACCGATGCCAACAAACTTCACATAGAATCTATTTGCACCAAGCTACATCTTAGTTTAGATGATCTTCGCACTCCTTTAATGAAGATATTTAGCCTCGCTTCCACTCGTTGCGCTCAAGCTGATAGTTTTGGAAAACTGCGCATTAAGGACACCAATAGCTTTAACGATATTTACGACCTTCTGAAGCAATTCAGTTTATCGTTCAAGGATATCATGAAGGATATTACCGCCTTGCACAATGTATTGGGAAGCTTAAACTCGAAGCAAGTGGCGAATCTGGAAACGATGAAAGAGACTTTAAATTCTTACATTCAGCGTTTTGCCGAAACCGAAGGCTTGCTGCTCAACTTGATAAATCCTGATTTGGACAATTATGCCCTGTGGATAGAGAGTGCGCCCCGCCCCGAACGCAATATCCCAGCTTCCAGCTTCTGTTATGCACCCGTAGAGGTATCATCTCACCTGTTAAACCTTCTTTATTCCCGTATCCCATGCATTGTCTTTACTTCTGCAACTTTGGCTTTAAGAGGCTCTTTTAAGTACTTTATGAATCAATCCGGGCTGAACCTGGTTTCGGATAAACGAGTGCAACAGAGTATTGTGGAATCTCCTTTCGATTACGATAACCAATCCCTACTTCTTATCGGTAGTTTTTTACCCGAGCATAAGGACAAGTTCTTCCAAAGCCAGGCTTTAGGCTGTATTAAGCAAGTGTTGAGTATCACTAATGTTGGCACCATGGCTCTCTTTACATCCTATAAAGATTTGGATGTGGTTTACGATTACATCGGTGATGATCTTTACCACGCCAATCGTCCGTTCTTTGCTCAAGGGAAAGGCGGAAGCCGTAGCTCCATCCTTGGTGATTTCAAGAAAAGCAATAACGCGGTGCTATTGGGCACCTCCTCTTTCTGGGAAGGAATAGACATACAGGGCGAATCACTATCGCTTTTAATCCTCTATAAGATTCCCTTTCAAGTCCCTTCCGAGCCTTTAGTAGAAGCGTTAACCGATAAACTGGAGAGAGAGAATAAGGATTCATTCATGCATCTAATGCTTCCCAATGCGCTGTTAAGGCTAAGACAGGGATTTGGACGCCTTATCCGCAGTAAAACCGATAGGGGAGTGGTGCTTATTATGGATTCACGGGTATCCAACAAGAGATATGGTGAGTATTTTAAACAAATACTACCCGGCAGGTGTGTGGAACTGCGCGATGAACAACAGCTTGTATCTGAAATAGGACGTTTTTTTAATAAGATTTAGAGGCATAAATGCAACTACATGAAACAATTAAAACATCACTCCCAGAGCTTTACGAAGCCGATATAATAGGCTTTGAAGTTCCATTAAAGGATTATTGCAGCTTTCATATTGGCGGTCCAGCAGAAGTATTTTGCAGCCCCCAAAGTCAAAAGCAATTGATAAGCATCCTTCTTTTTTGTCTTCAAAACAATGTTCCCTATTTTGTGTTGGGCAAGGGTTCCAACCTGCTTATCTCAGATAAAGGATTGCGGGGAGTGGTAATTAGCACAGCGGGATTCACCAAGATAACCCGCGATGAAGATTATGTAAGTGCCTTTTGCGGAGTATTGCTAAAGGACTTATGCAATTTCGCCATGGATAATGGCTTAAGCGGACTGGAGTTTGCCAGTGGCATTCCCGGAAGTGTTGGCGGAGCCGTATTCATGAATGCCGGAGCTTATGGGGGTGAGATTAAAGACGTGCTATACTGTAGTAAGTGTCTTATCCCCAGCATCGATAATCTTAGCTCTGCAGATCCGGTGTTACACATGAAGGCTGAAGAACACCAGTTTGGGTATCGGCACAGTGCCCTTCAAGAACATTCACTTATCCATCTCTCTTCTGTTTTTCATCTAAAACCCGAATCGCCATCTGCGATAAAGCTTAAAATGGATGATTTAGAGGCGCAGCGTTGGGATAAGCAACCCATGGATTTACCCAGTGCGGGAAGTGTATTTAAGAGACCCGAAGGCTGCTTTACCGGCAAGCTGGTGGATGATTGCGGCTTAAGAGGATTTCGTATCGGCGACGCAGCCGTATCAGGCAAGCATTGTGGCTTTATTGTGAATGTCGGCTCTGCCACAGCGGAACAAGTGTTGCAGGTAATCCATCATGTGCAGAAAACAGTCTTTGCTCGTTTTGGCGTAAGCTTGGAAACCGAGATTCGCATCCTGGGAGAGTTTTGAAATATCGCGCCATAGTGCTGCCAATAGGCTTTTTCTTTGTATTGCTGTTTCTTTGGCAGTACGTAAGCATGCGTGGCGCAGTTGCTTTCTGGATTGTCCCTTCGCCTCTGGCAGTCGTGAAAGTTTTCACCGATAACCCCATGTTAATCTGGCATCATCTGAAGCCTACAATGTTAGCAGCGATAACAGGTTTACTGCTTAGCATAGTGCTGGGAAGCCTCACCGCCATTGCCATGAACAGCTCCCGCATTGTCAAACAAATCATCTACCCCTACATGGTGGTATCGCAAACTGTCCCCATCATAGCCATTGCCCCTCTGCTGATCATTTGGTTTGGTTATGGGATTAGTTCAAAGATATTCGCCGTGCTTTTAATGTGTTTCTTTCCCATTGCCTTAGGACTTTACGATGGCTTTCGCAGTGTTTCTATCGAGCAAATCCGGTTGCTTACTTCTATGGGTGCAAGCCCGGGAAAGATATTCCTGTTACTAAAGATTCCCTCTGCCTTGCCCAATTTCTTCACGGGTTTAAAGCTTGCTGCCACCTATAGTGTTATGGGCGCGGTAATTGGAGAATGGTTAGGCGGTAGTTCCGGGTTGGGGATATACATGACCCGTGCCACAAAGGCGTACCAAACTGCTCATGTCTTCGCTGCCATTGCCGTGATTGTGCTGCTCAGTATGCTGCTCTTTGGCGTGGTGGCTCTTCTGGATAGGCTGCTGCTTAGATGGAAGTACCAGCACGAAGACGAGTATCTGGAAGCTTATTAGGCTTTAGCCACCATTTCCACAATTTTCTCGGCTACATTTTCTCCAAAGATGCTGGGATGTTCTTTGGGCGGGTTAAAGCTGCTAATTGCTTCCGGGAAATTCTCAGAGTTTGTAGGTAACAGCAGATTCCAGCCGCTATCCACGGTTTCTACCCATTCAGTTTCATAACGCAAGGTTACGCAAGGTTTCTTCAAGATGTAAGCCTCTTTTTGGATTCCCCCAGAGTCACTTAGTATCATTTCAGCATTTTCCATAAGATAGAGGAAATCCAAATACGCTTGTGGAGCTACGTAAACGATATTGGGGAACTTTCCTGTTTCCATCTGTTGCAGCACGTTTTTGGTGCGAGGGTGAACGGGGAAGATGATCTTGCGTTTTAGTTTATTCAAGCTGCTGAGGATGTGGTATAAATTAGCTGCATTATCTACATTGTAAGGGCGATGTAAGGTTAAAAGCGAGTATTTCTCTCCCACAAGATTTAGCTCTTCTAACGCTTTTGATTCACGGTGTGCCTTGGCAATGCCAAACTTAAGGCTATCCACCATGATATCTCCCACGAGATAGCACTTATCCTTCAGACCTTCGCGCTCTGCATTTATCATTGCCATCTTGGTGGGGGCAAGCAGCAAATCGCTGATATGATCTGTAACAATTCTGTTTATCTCTTCTGGCATAGTTTTATTGAAGCTGCGCAGGCATGCTTCCACGTGAGCAGTCTTAATGCCCAGTTTAGCTGCCGCTAAGGCACCTGCAAGCGTTGTATTGGTATCTCCATATACAATCACCCAATCTGGCTTTTCTTTCACCAGAATAGGCTCTATTGCGGCTAATATCTCCGCGGTCTGAACTCCCTGACTTCCTGAACCCACACTGAGGTTATAATCGGGATTCGGAATCTCCATATCCCTAAAAAACACTTCATTCATTTGGATATCATAATGTTGCCCACTATGGATGATTATCTCCTGATGGTCTCTTCTAAAAACTTTGGATAGGGGGGCAAGTTTCACGAACTGCGGTCTGGCACCAACTAACTGAACTATTTTCACAAAATCTCCTATGGTAAATATGCTGTAGAGTCAAATGTATAGACACGCCAAGGATGTCAAGCATTTGCCGAGGCTGTATCATAATTCAATTAAGCTTCCCTACCAACCACGCATGTCTAAATCAACATCTTCCCGTAACCATCCCATATCCCGATACGGGATAGTTAACGGATAGTTATGGGCTGGATATGGCAGGAGAGTAACTGTGCGAAATTCTGCATTCCTCGTTAATGATCTCTTTGTTAAACATAAAATAAAGCTCCGAACCTAAGTCCGGAGCTTCAAGATAGCTCGTTAACCTATCTCTGTAGAATAACTTTACGTGTTGCGGAGAAGTTCCCACTTTCCACTCTAACAAAGTAAATCCCATTTACGCAATATCTGCCTGCATCATCGCGCCCATCCCATGCTACCGTGGTGCTTGAATCTGCGTTAAGCTGGCGAATATATCTTCCTTTGAGGTCGAAAACCTGGGCAGCCACCATCCCAGGTACTTTAGTGCTAAAACTTAAAGAAGTGAACTCTTTAAAAGGATTGGGATATCCTTGAGACAAGCTTAGATAAGCTGAGGGAGTAGTTTCATCTTCAATGCCTACCGTGACCATATTGAAATCAACCACTGTGGGAGTGGAGGCAGTGATTTGGACATTGTTCATTTGTTGGGTGATATAACCATTTACAGTGCAGGAAACATTCCATAAACCAGGGCTGAGGCTAAGGCTGTAGCTTCCGGTTGCAGAGCTTACTACATTGAAACTTCCTGCCATTATTACTGCACCCTGTATTGGGGTGCCCATGGATGATGTAACTGTTCCGGAAAGAGTTCCATTTACGATAGTAGGAACCCAAGTAAGGCTCATGTTTTTAAAATACGTTTCGTCTGTTAAAGTGAGATTCACGGGAGTACTCCCCTTGGTAAATGTCACTTGTTTAAACTTGCCCATGTTACTGGAATTTGCATTATGCTCGGCAAATTCCACATTGAATTTGTAATCACCATCAGGCACTGCAACACCCTGAGCATTGGTGCCATTCCACGTTATATTATGTAGTTGATGCGTGTTTATAGATGCAGAGGTTATTGCCCCATTGGTATTTTGTCCCGAACTACTAATCCAACGTACTAAAGCGCTACGATAAGAGCTTGCCCATATTTTAACGGTTTTCACAAATTGATTTTGAGAATTGGTAATCCATATCACACCTGCATTCTTCGGGGCATATTGTCCATTATACGTGGCTGTGTATAATGGATTAGTTTTTTAGGACAGCCCAATAAGGTGTATTTGACATCGGCAAGCGGTGTTAATAATGTAACCTTGGGAGGTTCAAATGAAAAAACGCAGTACTTACAGTGGCAAGTTTAAG
>Ga0172377_10004015_pt1 | contig 15126 bp, 11 predicted proteins | sample Pumphouse3metaG_FD_119749 | JGI IMG/M metagenome (GOLD analysis project Ga0172377, IMG submission 119749) | Leachate microbial communities from a municipal landfill in Southern Ontario, Canada - Pumphouse #3 metaG | ecosystem: Engineered > Solid waste > Landfill > Unclassified | place: Canada...
CGAGAGGCGTCTTCGCAGAGAGAACAGAATGTATGCGAAATTATATCCGGAATTAAAGAGCCGTGACAAGCTTCTTGGCGACGTGGTGGCGGGTCTTCAGGTGAAGGACAACAACATCTACAGAGGTCTCTTCAACACGGACGCCCCCGTGCGCAGCCCTATTCTGAGCCTTCAGGACTCCATTTCGGGACAGTTGTCACTTCCAGAGGACAAGATTGTCCGCTACACTGACAGGAAGATTAAGAGACTTGAGAATCACGTGGCCATAGTGATGGCCAATTTCCAAAAGATATATAGCAGGTCGGACTCTTCATCGGCGGTTTTTCCTCCGCTGTCACTGCCAATCAGAAATCTCTCATATTCCAATGTGGGAGCAAGCGTGGGACAGAAAATGAGCCCTTTCTACAAAGTGATGTCGCTTCACGAAGGCGTGGACCTGATCTCGCAGCAAGGCGAGCCTGTCTATGCGACCGGGGACGGAGTGGTGACTGATGTAAACAGGTCTTCCAAAACCGGTGGCAACACGGTGGAAATCGACAACGGAGGCGGCTACGTGACCAGATTCTCACATCTTCAGGACATCTCAGTGTCGAAAGGCGGCAAGGTGTCCCCACAGACGAGAATCGGCTCCGTGGGCAACTCGGGAAAGTCTTTCGGGCCGCATCTTCACTATGAGGTAAGGAGAAACGGAGTGTGCGAGAACCCTGTCAACTATTTTTTCGCATCGATTGACTCGGATGACTACATCAAAATGATATATATGTCTGAGAGTACCGGACAAACAATGGATTAGCATTATGGAAAAGTTGTTGTACACAATCGGCGAGGTTGCCGAGATTTTGGGTGAAAGCACCTCTCTGGTGCGTTTCTGGTCGAACACGTTTTCAAGGTACATCAAGCCACAGCGCAATGCGAAAGGCAATCGCCAATTCACGGCTGACGATGTCGAGGTGTTCAAACAAATCCACGTTCTTGTCAAAAGGGAAGGATTGTCTCTGGAAGGAGCCGCAAAAAAATTGTCCGCCTCAAAGCATCTTGTCAGCAGCAAGGTCAAGGTTATCGACTCTCTCAAAGAGATTCGCAGCCAGCTTGAGGATGTGCGTCTAAGCCTCTCCGGGAAGAAGTGATTTCTTTCGGATAAGATTTATCCCGTCTCTGATCGGAAGAATTACTGATTCGACTCGGGGATCTTTGACTATCATATCGTTAAAAGCGGCGATGCCTCTGGTCTGTTTGTCGACCGGAAGATTCTCCTCATAGACTTTTCCGTCCCACAGCACGTCATCGGCCAGAATTATTCCGCCTGGCTTCACCATATCGAAAAGCAGATCGTAATAGGCGAGGTATTCCCGCTTGTTGGCGTCCATAAAGACAAGACCATATTCCCGCCCCTGCCTTTTCAGCTCAAGCAGCGACTCTTTGGCGTCTCCGATGATCAGCGAAATCTTCTTCTCCACTCCTGCTCTCGCAAAGCCATCACGGATAAGATCCTCCATCTCATCGTTAATCTCAAGCGTGTCTATATGTCCGGTCTCGGACAGACCCGACGCAATGCACACTGCGGAATAGCCCGTGAACGTTCCTATCTCCAGCACATTCTCAGGTCTGAGCATTTCCGTAATAATTCTGAGCAGGTTGCCCTGAATCTGCCCTGAAATCATTCTTGGATAGTTGGTGCGGATGTTGGACTGCTTCTGAATCCAGTCAAGCGCTGCTGTCTGAGGGGTGGAATGTTCCCTGATGTACTTTTCTGAAGGCGTTTCCATATTACAGAAATATTAGTCTGGACATCTTCTCGTCATCGAATATCTTTTGGCAGATCTCCTGAATGTCCTGAGCCGTGACCGCCTCGATTTTCTCGCTGATTTCCTCATCCGAGGCGGCGCGGTTGAACGAAAGAAGCCCGTGCCCCATATTGAGGCATTGGGTTTCCCCGTTGTCGTTGAGTATTGCCAACTGCCCGAGCAGCTGCTTCTTGCCCGCTTTCATCTTTGCTTCGGACAGAGGGACCTCTTTCAGCTTGCGAATCTCCTTTCTGATGGAGGAGAAGCATTTTTCAAGATTGACTTTGTCACATCCCAGGCAGATGGTCACAAGTCCGGTGTCGGAGTACTGATTGTACGAACACTCGACTCCGTAGACCCAGCCGTTCTTTTCTCTGAGCACTTCATTTAGAATTGAATTCGCAGCGGGACCTCCGAGAATGTTGCACATAAGAATGGTGGTGAACCTGTCTTTTTCCTCGTACATCGAAGGGGCGATTCCTCCGATCACGGCATTGACTTCGTGGTTGTGTTTGTCAATCGTAACGTCGAAACTGTCCGGTTGAACGAGCTTTACGAGTTTCGGCGAGGCGTCTTTGCCGACTGCCGAGGCTTCGCTTCCGAAGAATTTGTCCGCAAGTCTGAGCACCAGTTTTTCCAGCACTTTCTCATCCAGATCAGCTACCACCGTGAAAGCCATTTTCTCAGGAACGAATTTGTCCTTGACGAATCTTCTCAACTCTTCAGAGGTGATTTTTCTAACCGATGCTATGGATCCCAATATCGGCTTCCCCAACGGGTGATTGGCGAAGATTCTTTCCTCGAATCGGTCATACACATCGTCAGAAGGACTGTCTTTGTAGGATTTGATCTCATCGATGACCACACTCTGTTCGGTACGGATTTCGTCTTCCGGAAAGGTGGGGCAGGTCGCAAGTTCCATAAGAAGAGAACCTGCTTTGCTCAGATCCTCTTTCAGCACCGTGGCGTGAAGGACAATCTCCTCTTTCGTGGTGTAGGCGTTCAGCTCGCCTCCGAGTCTTTCGAGGTAACTGTTTATGACAAAGGCGCTTTTGTGGGCGGTGCCTTTGAAAATCGTGTGTTCAGTGAAGTGGGCTATGCCGTTATGGTAGCCGTTTTCGACTCTTGTGCCGCATTTCGTACTGAGCGAGCAGTAACCTACGGTGGAGCCGCATCTCTTTACCGCATATCGCAATCCGCACTTGGCTTTTCCGCTGATCATTATCTTACAGTGTGAATTTTCTTGAGGTCGCTGCTTAGGAACCCTGCTCCCCTGCCTCCTGTTATGCTGTGTCTTTTGTAGTAGTACAGCACGTGGGTCTCCGCGTCGATGAGCATCTTGTAGCAGTAAGATCCTCTTACCGGTTGTGAAGGAGCGACCGTGTAACTTACCAAAGTGTTATAGGTCTTGGCTGAGAATATGCTGTCGGCTTCCTCGTCGCTTACCAGAAGCATATCGCTGTCAAAGCAACGCTTTTTCACCGACTCGTCAACGCCCGCCTCCAGATCGCCTTCGCTGAAATATATTCTTTTCTTGCCGGCTTTTACTATGTTCTTGCCGGCCTGGGCAAGGCCCGTGTAGCCGACTATGTCGCTGCCTATAGCCTTGCGTATGTAGACTTGGAAGATGTCCAGCAGGGCGGGAAGAAATGTCGTTTCCCTGCCGTTAGGGTTGGTGGCAGCCGCAAACGGGATTGAGGCGACCTCAAGCATTTTGTCAGTCCCCTCGGCGGCTTTCGGCCCACCTTTCAGCATTGACAAAAATGAGATTCCCGGTTCTGTCTCTTTCCGGAACTGTCCTTTGAGAAAAATCAGAAAATAGTAGTCAGAGTCTGTTTTCAGTGTCCGGAATTCATCCAGAGTGCAGAATTCGTAAGGCGACATCCGCCATCTGTTCTTGAATTCGCCCATTAGGAAGCTGTCAAAGAGGGAGTTGCCTGTCAGGACAACTTTAGTGGTCTTTTCCGTCAAGTCGCTGATGATCACTTTCTTCGTCTGAATCTGCGCCTGCCCCGATGCCGTCTGCGCGATGCCGGTTCCCAAAAAAATAATCAGGAATGCAGCGGCTATTTTGTAAAACTTTCTCATATTCGGTCATTCGATTTCTGCAAAGTTATAAAATTAATGCTAAATTTGTCAGATATGTCACAGTATATAGTTTCGGCAAGAAAATATAGGCCTGATTCTTTTGAGACTCTCATCGGACAGGACACAATAGCGCGCACGCTGAAGAATTCCATTCTCAGCGGGCATCTGGCTCACGCGTATCTCTTTTGCGGCCCGAGAGGTGTCGGCAAAACCAGTACTGCGAGGATATTCGCGAAGACAATCAACTGCTCTAATCCTTCAAAGGATATGGAGCCGTGCGGCGAGTGCGAGTCTTGTGTCTCGTTTCAGGAAGGGAGGTCGTATTGCATTCACGAGCTTGACGCAGCGTCCAACAATGGCGTGGACGACATCAAGGGGCTGATGGATCAGGTGCAGATTCCTCCTCAGGTGGGAAGGTACAGCGTCTACATCATAGATGAGGTCCATATGCTATCCACCGCTGCATTCAACGCTTTTCTCAAGACTCTTGAGGAGCCTCCCGCGCACGCGATTTTCATTCTCGCTACCACTGAGAAGCATAAGATTCTGCCTACGATTCTTTCGCGCTGCGAGACTTATGATTTCAACCGTATCACTATTCCTGATATGGTGAGGAATTTGCGTTCCATCGCTACGAAGGAGGAGATTACCGTGGATGACGAGTCTTTGCACGTGATAGCTCAGAAGGCTGACGGGGCTATGAGGGACGCTCTCACTATTTTCGACCAGACTGTGGCTTTCTGCGGAAATAACGTCAATTATCAGGATGTAATCAAGAATCTGAATGTTCTTGACTATGAGTACAGCTTCCGTCTTGTGGAATCGTTTCTGAAGAAGGACTATTCGGCTGCTCTGCTGGAGTTCAATGACATCCTCTCGAAAGGTTTCAACGCGCTGTATTTCGTGTCCGCGCTAAGCGCGCATCTTCGCGATCTGATCGTGACAAAAAGCGGCGGGGCCGCTTCTCTGCTGGAATTGCCTGATTCTTTGAAAGAAAGGTACCTGGCACAAGCCGCACAGTGTTCTCTGAAGTATCTTTATGATGCGCTCACGGTGACGATGCAGTGCGAGTCGGGCTATAAGGCAAGCGTGAGTCCGCGGCTATATATAGAATATGCGCTTATGCGGCTGTCTTTCCTTGACGGCGTGCCAGCCTCCGGGCCTACCGTTGCCCCTCCTGTTGCCGAACCGGTCGTCCCTCAGGTTTCGGTTCCGGCCGCACCTTCGGCTTCGGCCGCCACTCCTGCAGCCGCGCCAACCGCCTCCGCACCGGCAGCGCCTTCGCCGGAGCCTTCCGAGCCTTCAAAACTTTCTGAACCTTCAGAGCCAAAACCGAGAGCCAGAAGATCCGTCGCCAAAATCAACTCTTCCATCTCCATCAGCGAAGTGCTCAATCCGACCGAGAAAGCATCCAAAGCCTCCGCTGCCGACAATTCGCAGGAAGACGAAGGCAAATTGCCGGATGACGACACACTGAAAGCATCCTGGCTAAAACTATCCGAGAGATATTCCTCTCGACCGAGACTGGCCAACACAATAGCCAACGCCGGCCTTGAGATCAAAGAAGAAGACGGGTCCAAAGTCATAACCTTCAAAGTCCAGAACGAGAGCCAGCAGAAATGGATACAGGAAAAATTGCTCCGGGACCTTGAATCCTCATTATGCGAGATAGCCGGCTCCAAGAAATTAAAGCTCACAGTCTCCGTGGTTCCTGACACCGAAGTCAAAGCAAAACCATATATGCCCGAAGACAAGGCAAAAGAGCTGATGAAAAAAAATGATGATGTCAAAAACCTCGTAAAAGATTTTGACCTCGACATAAACAATTGATAGACAATGATATTACGTTGCGAAAACCTCGTTAAGAAATACGGTGTCAGAACCGTTGTCAAAGGTGTCTCGATGCAAGTCGAGCAAGGAGAGATTGTCGGCTTCCTCGGCCCAAACGGAGCAGGAAAAACCACCAGCTTCTATATGATCACCGGCCAGATAGTCCCGAACGCGGGACGCATATTTCTTGATGACGAGGACATAACGGATCTCCCTATGTACAAAAGGGCTCAGAAAGGAATCGGTTACCTGCCGCAGGAAGCGTCAGTGTTCAGAAAGATGTCGGTGGAAGACAACATTATGGCCGTGATGGAGATGTCCGATATGACCAAAGCCGAAAGAGCGGACAGGCTTGAAGCCCTCATCAGCGAATTCAACTTGTCAAAAGTCCGCAAGAGCCTCGGAATCCAATTGTCCGGAGGCGAAAGAAGACGCTGCGAGATTGCCCGCGCCTTGGCCATAGACCCGAAATTCATCCTTCTGGACGAACCGTTCGCAGGAGTCGACCCTATCGCCGTGGAAGACATCCAGTACATCATCGCAAAACTGAAATACAAGAACATAGGCGTGATCATCACCGACCACAACGTCGGCGAGACCCTCGCAATCATCGACCGAGCCTACCTTCTCTACGAAGGCACAATCCTTCAGCAGGGCACTCCTGAAGCCCTCGCCTCCGATGACGATGTCCGCACCAAGTATCTCGGCTCAGGATTCGTACTCAAACGCTCCGCAGCCTTCGAACGGGCAGTCAAAGAAGACGCCCTCGAAGAGGCCGCCGAAGCCTCTCATCACGCAGACCCGGCCTCCGAAGCATAGATGCGCGGACACTAAACACTTTAAGCAAATAGGATTGAAACTCTGGCTGTTGACTACAAGCGGCCGCACTTGAGCCTCGGCAATATAACCCCTCACGAGGCAAGGATCTACGGGGTCAAGAGACTTCCAGCCCTCAACTTTGGGAGGTCCATCACGTTTTGTCATTCTTAAAAGTTGCTTGTCAAAAACAATAGCGACTGACAAATTGAATCTGCCTACATTTACAACGATTAAAACAGAACTAACTACAGTCGGCACTTCAACCTCTATAATCCTGATCTGTTCTGATCACGACACTAACCTTTAGACATAAATCACTATTTCTAAAATCGTTTATCTATGGATTGTACTTTTGTAACACAAAGAATCGGCTTTAGCAGATTCTTAGCCGCGCTCCTTGCCGCTACCGCACTCGTGTGCAGTCCCGACTATTCAAACGCCGCGACAAACCGATCTCTCGGCGAAACCACTCAAATCGGAGAATTACCGGTCTCCGGTGTCATCTTGGATGCGAAAGGGCAGCCTGTCGCCGGTGCCAATGTTATCGAGAAAGGGACCTCAAACGGCGTGATGACAGATATGGCAGGCAAGTTCTCCCTAACTGTAAAAGAAGGCGCCGAATTGGAGATTTCCTTTATCGGCTACACCACTCAGAGTTTGCCGGCAAGAGGAAGCATGAGAATCGTGCTTGCTGAAGACTCTGAATTTCTCAAAGAAGTCGTGGTCGTAGGCTACGGAAGCCAGAAGAAAGTCGATTTGACGGGAGCTGTCGCCAACGTTGGCTCCGAGGCATTTGAAAACAGGACCTTGCCTAATGTCACCCAGGCATTGCAAGGCGCGATACCTAACCTCAACCTGACATTGGAAGACGGAAAGCCTACCCGCTCGTCATCATTCAACGTCAGAGGCTCGACATCAATCGGACAAGGAGGATCCGCTCTCGTGCTGATTGACGGAGTGGAAGGCGACCCTTCGATGATCAATCCTAACGACATTGAGAGCGTCAGTGTTCTGAAGGATGCCGCTTCCTCATCCATTTACGGATCAAGAGGCTCGTTCGGAGTCGTACTCATAACCACAAAAGCCTCTAAAAAAGGCAGAACCACCATCAATTACACAGGTAATTTCTCAATCCAGAGGCCTACTGAGAGCCCTGATTACGTCACCGACGGCATTGAATACGCAACTCATTTCCGCGAAGCCTGGTACAACTTCTTCGGCACTGTGCCGACAGCTATGAACGGCTTTCAGCAATATTCCGACGCCTGGCTGGACACTTTCAAAGAACGTCGCAAGAACGGCATTAAAGACGAGGTGGTCACGGAGGACAACGGCAGTTACACTTATTACGGCAACACGGATTGGTACGACGAGTTGTTCAAAGACAACACTTTCGCTCAGGATCACAACGTGACAATCTCAGGCGGAGACGACAAGGCGGACTTCTACATATCAGGCCGATTCTACAAATACGACGGTTTGTACAATTACAATCCGGACACCTACAAATCCGTCAATCTAAGAGTCAAAGGCTCGCTGAATGTGACCAAGTGGCTGAAGATATCCAACAATATGGACTTGTCAAACAGCGATTACAACAACCCGACAATCCTCTCGAGAGCGTGGACTGTCCAGAGATTCATCGAACTTACGGCATTCCCGACAATGCCTCTCTATAATCCTGACGGAAGCTACACCAAATCAATGGCGGCGACTCTGGGAGCATTTGAAAGCGGAAACAATTACATAAAGACTAACAAAAAGTCTCTTCGCAATATGACAAGTTTCACTTCCTCGTTCCTGAACAATCGTCTGCACGTCAACGGAGATTACACATTCAGCTATCAGACGGACCAGACGGATGCGAAGAGTTATGACGTGAGCTACAGCCAGAAAGCGGGAGAGATGCTGATAAGATCAGGCCAGAACACCGCTTATGAGTTCCATCCGAGCACAACGTATATGGCAGCGAACATATATGCGGAATACGAGCAGAAGTTCGCGGAGGCACACAATTTCAAGGCGATGGCCGGCTATAATTACGAAAAAAGCAAATACCGCAATTCATCAATGTCCCGTAACGGACTGTTGCTTTCCGGAGCTGAGAGCATTGAGCTTTCCACAGGCAGCAACGTCACGACTGACGAGACTATCAGGAATTGGAAAGTCCAGGGTCTGTTCTTCAGACTGAACTACAACTTCAAAGAACGTTATCTCGTCGAGGTAAACGGGCGCTATGACGGTTCGTCGAAATTCCCCGAGAATGACCAGTGGGCGTTCTTCCCTTCGGTTTCGGCCGGATGGAGGGTGAGTCAGGAACCTTTCTGGAAAGTCAGTCCGAAGGCCATTTCCAATGTGAAGGTACGCGCGTCTTACGGCTCTTTAGGCAACGGAAACGTCAATCCTTACAGCTATCTTGAACTGCTCAACGTGAGCACTTCCGGAAGGGTCATTAACGGAGCTTTGAACAACAAGATCACGATGCCGGCTGTAAAGCCTTCCAATCTCACGTGGGAGACTGCGACATCTTTTGACGCTGGTCTGGACATTTCTTTCTTGAACGACAATCTTCGTTTCAACGGTGATTATTACATAAGAAAGACAAAAGATATGTACACTGTCGGCGTCAGTCTTCCGGACGTGTTCGGAGCCGCTTCCCCAAAAGGAAACTATGCGGATATGACCACCCGCGGCTATGAGCTCTCACTGACTTATAACAACCATTTTATGGTTGCGGACAAACCTTTCAACTTCCAAGTCAAGGCGGCGCTGTTTGACTACAAGTCAAAGATTGACCGCTACAACAATGCCACGAAGAGCCTTGGGGACTATTATGAAGGGATGACTATAGGTGAGATCTGGGGCTATGAGACAGACGGATTGTTCCAAAGTGAGGCTGAGACTCAGGGCTATGTCAACACGATTATGCAGGCCTCGGCAAACAAGGCCTGGCACGCAGGTGACGTCAAATTTGTGGACAGGAACGACAACGGGCGCATCGATTATGGAGACAACACTAAGGACAATCCCGGTGACCGCAAGATAATCGGGAACAGCGAGCCGAGGTACCAGTACAGTTTCGGCCTCAATCTCGATTGGAACGGAATCTTCTTCTCTGCATTCTTCACGGGTGTGGGCAAGCAGGATTGGTATCCTACGACAGAGTCGTCCGCATTCTGGGGCCAGTACAACAGGTCTTACAACAATATGCCTCAATGGCACGTGGGCAATTACTGGACAGAGGACAACACGGATGCCTATCTGCCACGTTATTCCAGCTTGAACTCGACAATGGGAAGAGGCGGCTCCAATTTCTATAATGACCGTTATCTTCAGAACATTTCCTATATCCGCTTGAAGAATCTTCAGATTGGGTACAGTCTACCTCAGAGATGGATTAAGAATCTGAGGTTGCAGAGGGTTCAGGTCTATCTTTCAGGAGAGAACCTGTTCTGCTGGTCTCCGATGTACAAACGAGTTACAGGCTTTGACGTGCTGACAATTACTGGTGACACCGATTCTGATTTGAGTTCAAGCAACTCTCAAGGCTCAGGCAACAGCTACCCGCTGCTCAAGAGTATGTCACTTGGCGTTTCACTCACATTCTAAATTCAAGAGATATGAAAAAAATAATAAATATTATTCTTAGCCTGTCTTTATTGACGCTATTCGGCTGCAGTCTTGAGGAAGAGCCTGTCACATCGCTCGGCAAGCAGGCGGTCTTTAATTCCGAAGACGGGTTGAAAGCCTATATGTACGGGCTGTACGACATTCTGCCTACTCCTGACGGCATTCAGCAGTCAGAGGCGAATCTGTCCGACTATTTCGCTTACAGCGGTGTCAACAGTTTCATCTATAAAGATGGTTACAACGAGTCCAGCTCCTCTTCTTGGGATTGGTCCGGTCTTCGATCAATTAACTATTTCATAGAGAATTGCGAGAAGTCCACTCTCTCTGACAAAATCAAGAACAATTACCTTGGAATGGCAAGATTTCTCAGGGCTTATTTCTACTATGACAAAGTGACCACATACGGGGATGTGCCTTGGATTGACCACCCTCTCGCAGTGGACGATCCTCTTCTGTATGCGACAAGGGATTCTCGCGAGACTGTGATGGAAAAGGTCTATGCTGACTTGCAATTCGCGGAGCAGAACATCACACAAGGCAAGGAGAGCACTTGCACATTGATCACCAAATGGGCTGCTTATGCTTTTGCATCAAGAGTTTGTCTTTTTGAAGGCACTTTCCGCAAGTATCATAGCCTGAGCCTCTCAACCTCGTCCGACACTTGGCTGGACAGAGCCGCTACCGATGCGAGATTCTTAATGGACAACGGCGGTTATTCGATCTTCACCACAACGGACAGCACTGCTTACCGCAAACTGTTCACCAGTGACGCACCAAAGACAAGCGAAATCATTCTCGGTGTCTGCTCAAGCGCCAGTCTGAATGTCTATCATAAGGCTAACTGGAATTGGAACACCGCTTCTTACGGCAATTGCCCTAATTTCATACGTCCTTTCATCAACACGTATCTGATGCGTGACGGTTCCGCATACACTGACAAGACCGGATATGAGACGGAGGATTTCAGCTCGGAGTGCAAGAATCGTGACTACAGGTTGTATGCTACCATCCGCACTCCCGGGTACAAGCGCGAGGGCAGCATCGCTCTCCCTGATTTCAGCGGTTTCGCACGCACCGGTTATCATCCTATGAAGTTTTCCGTGGATTCCAAAGATGGGGACAACACTCTGAAAAACACTAACTCTTTGCCTATTTTCCGCTATGCGGAAGTGCTTCTGAATTATGCCGAGGCGAAGGCGGAATTGGGGACAATCTCGGATTCGGACTGGGAGGAAACGGTCGGACAGCTTCGTAAGCGCGGCGGCGTGACCTCAGGCCTTTCTACAAAGCCGACTAAGGTCGATTCTTATCTGAAGACGACATATTTCCCTAAAATCAGCAATCCTGTTATTCTTGAAGTCAGAAGGGAGAGGGCTGTGGAGCTCTGTATGGAAGGTTTCCGGTTTGATGATTTAAGACGCTGGGATGTCGGCAAACTGGTTATGATGCCATGGAGAGGAATGTTCATCAAGGATGTGAACGTTGCGCTGGATATGGATTCGAACGGAACTCCTGACGTAATTTATTACACTGACGATGCCGGGCTCGCTTCCGCCAAATCAAAAATCGACTGGGACAAGTACAAGTCCACTTGTGCTGTTGTCAATGTGAGCAAGGATCTTACTTCAAGCATCGTCACTGTTATCCCTAACGGAACAGGGTACAATCTCGGTTGGGGGACTAAGGATGAAAAATTGAGAGTCTTCGGCAAGAAGCAGTATCTGTATCCTATCCCTGCTCTGGTGATTACCAAGAACGGAAAGCTGACTCAAAATTCAGGATGGGAGGACGGAGCTTCCAATGACGGAAGTGATGTAGAATAATGTTTTAGAGTTGACTTTTATGAAGACAGGCCGGATTCCTTCAGGAGAATCCGGCCTGTTTTCTTGTGCAAACCTATTATATTCATGCCCCACGAGACAAATGGCATATCCCCGGCTCTTTGTGTTTAGAAAAAGGGCTTAACAATAAAAACTTTCTTTTAGGACTTCGGACAATCAGATCCGGCAGATCAGGAAATAACCTTACGGATGTCTTTTAGAGCAAGGTAAAGATGTCTCTCCACCGTGCGCGGGGACAAGTTCAGCTTGGTAGAAATCTCGTTTATGCTGAGTTCCTGATTTCTACTCATCTCAAAGATCCGTCTCCTCTGGGTTGGCATCTTGGACACCACTCCCGACAACTTAGTGTCTATCTCGGAATATGTCAGATAATTGATCGCCCCGGGGGCGCTGTCCGCAACCTCAGGCATCGCAGACACCTTGGATGAATGGAATTTCAGCCTCAGGTAGCTCAGGGACTCGTTCCTTATGGATGCGAGAAGATAGTTCCTGAAAGGCCTTGAAGCCTCAATCCGCATACGGGCAAGCCATACTTTCAAAAAAACATTCTGAATAATGTCCTCAACGGCGGCGGCGTCTTTGACCAATGCTATGGCATAAGCATAGCACTGGTCATAGTACCGCTCGAAAAGTTCGTCAAAACTTTTCTTGTCGTCTTTTTTGAGTCCTTTAATCAGCTGTTTGTCTGACTTGATCATATCACTTCTATCAACCTGATTGTCTGAGTAGTGGCCGAAGTTACGAAAATCTTTGTTAAATCCTCTGACACGACGACATCGGAAGGATAGTAGCCTGACGAGATTGTCTCAATCTTGCCTTTTGCATAATTCCCGCTCTTGTCCGGTGTGAGCTTTCTGACCGAAAGAGCCGTGACGTCACAGAAATAGATTGAGCCGTCGCTCGCACAACAAATTCCGTTCACGAAGCCGATGGTGCTCTTGTCAAGAAGGTCTCCGGGCGTTCCGTCTCCTGCGCTTCCTTTCAGATTGCCTTCTCCGGCTATCTTGCTGACGCTGCCGTCTTTGTCAATCATAAACAGATAGCCTGCGTTATTCGAGCCGACGACAACTCTGCCTTTACCATCCACGGCCACGCAAGTCGCAGTCTGAACTGAATAAGTTGTCACCACGGCATCGTCCTTGAACTTAATCACCTGGCCTTCAATGTCATTGGACACATAGTTTCTGTTTGCCAGATAGCCGTTACCATCAGTGTCGAACTTCAAGCCCATCGGGTTCTTGAGAGAGAATCCCGACACTATGCTGACCACGCCTTTGGAATTCATCTTCAGAAGCTGATGCGCTCCCTTGTTGCAGAAATAGAGATCTCCGGAAGGGCCTAAGGCACCTTGCCAAGGGAAGTTCAATGGCGCTCCTGTGGTGCTGAGCGTAGTTATTTTCCCGGATGTGTCCATCTTACGAACTGCGAAAGTCCCCCTCTGGAGAATGTAGTACTCACCGTGTCCCGCAGGAACAATTCCCTCAGGGCTTGAAAGTCTGGCCGAGGAACCCAGCCCGTCCTCTGAAGAATTAGAGCCTGCGACTCCGGCATATATGGAAGTCAGATAGGTGTGCTCCGGCTTCTCTTTGTACTGGAAGGACAAGCCTCCCTGTTCTGCTGACGGGGTCTGAACCTTCACCTCGTAATTGCCCGGATCATGTGTTGGAAGGACGATGGTGAGTTCCCATTTGTCAGCATCGAGGACCTTGGCTGTCTTTTCTCCAATCGTCACTATGTTGGCTGAAGGAGTCGAACTGAAATTTCTGCCGAGAATCTTCACTATCGCTCCGGAATAGCCTGTGGTTGGGCTCATCCGCACGAGTTTGAGTTCCGTGACGTTGGCCACGTACTCATCGTCCGAGCAAGCGAAAAAGGAGAGCGCCAGTATAGAAAAAATGATGTATCGTATTGCTTTCATACTCTGTTATTTTTGGTAAATTCTACGAATCACGTATCCTGTTCCGTCAGCGACCAGCACTGAGCCGTCGGCCTTAATCAGCAGGCCGCAAGGATATTTGAAATTGGCATTTAGAGCCAGACCGTCTTCTCCAGGGATCATAGGCTTGAAACTTGTGCCGGCAACTGTCTTGACAGTACCTTTGGCATAATCGCCGCTTTCGTCAGGAACGAGTTTTCTGACCGTAAATGTGGTCACGTCAGAGAAATATATCGTGCCGTCTGCTGCCGCGGCTATGCCTTCTATCACTCCCACTGTTGCGGTCAGAGGCTGTCCGGACTCTCCGTCAGTGAATGTGGCGGCAGTAGGCTTGGCGTCTCCGGTGCCTGCCAGACGTGTGACTTTCTGTGTCGCCGGGTCGAAGAGATGCAGACCGAAAGGCACTCCGGTGGTGCCGATGAGTATCTTGGTCTTGTCTTTGTTCCACGTCATTCGTTCAGCGAACAATTCCACGGGAATGTCTTTCATCAACTTCAGATTCTTGTCATATATTGAGATATAACTTGGCTTAGCCGCAGTTCCGGCATCTCTGTTCAAAAGATAGAGATTGTCCTGGGCATCCAGTAGAACGCACATAGGATTCGTTGTGAGATTATGCGCAGGAAGGGCCAGAACGCTGATTGTCTTGTCTGTTCCGACTTTGAAGACCTGACCTTTAGCCTTGCCGGCAGCATAGTAGTTGCACTTGGAATCGAACGCGCCCGCCCAAACGTGAGAGCCGCTGATTGTCTTGTCGTCAGTGCCTACCACGGTGGTCACTTCGTAAGTGGAAGGATTCATCATTCGTATGGCGTCTTTGCCGGCGCCTCCTCTCTGAGTCATCCAGAGCATTCCGTCAGGAGCCGCGCAGATGTCCTGCATAATGCCGAGTCCCGCTTTTGTGCCGATTCCATCGATGCAAGAGGCCACAGCGTTTCCTGCCACCGTCTCGACATACCACAGAGGCGCAACCGTGAAGGAGCCTCCTGTTGTCTCCTTACCTTTCACTTTGACCGTGAACTGGTAGGTTCCAGTAGGAAGAGATGGCATCACTACCTCAAGAGTCGTAAGAGTAGAAGTCTTTAATTCTACCGCAGTGCCGTTCACCAGCACCGAGTTGTCGGCAAGAGTCTCGCTGAATCCCTCTCCGGAGATTGTGACTATGGTGCCATTGCCTCCTTCCGTAGGATTGTTCTTC
>Ga0172377_10004017_pt1 | contig 15122 bp, 22 predicted proteins | sample Pumphouse3metaG_FD_119749 | JGI IMG/M metagenome (GOLD analysis project Ga0172377, IMG submission 119749) | Leachate microbial communities from a municipal landfill in Southern Ontario, Canada - Pumphouse #3 metaG | ecosystem: Engineered > Solid waste > Landfill > Unclassified | place: Canada...
AATAAACAATTCAATTTTTCGACTGGAACCAAACGATTAAACCGAGCCAAGAAAATTGTTAATAGCTTTTTGATAAAATCGAGTACATACTTTTTACATCTACAAAATTTATCAAAAGAAGAGATAGTGACAAGATTTGATGAAATTCAACAAATGCTTGAAGATTACAAAGAACAAGCGTTAAAAGAATACTCACCTTTTGAAAAAAGCCGTCAAGAACACTTCGCTTATGACGGCAAAGACGGTTCGCATCAAGATTCCGCAAAACATTGGGCTATAGAGCTACAAGAACACGTCGTAGGACGTAAAACGCTCAAACAGACGCAAGAACTCGCACGACAGATATTAAAACGCTCTACGATGCCTTTAAAAACGTTTTATCAATCTATCAAAGATGAAGAGGAACGTAATGACTTTCTCCAATTTTTGATTAAAACGGAAGTTGAGCTTTTAAAGGTAGATTATCAAAGGGCTAAAGAATATTTCGACCTTGATTATCATCTTGAGCAGGACAAAACGAAACAACTTCATGAGATGATTGCTCAAACCGTACAGAATCAAATTCATTACATATCCAAAGAAGATTTTGAGGATGGTACTGATAGTTCGGATTTAGATAAATCAAAATATCGACGAATGAATAAATATCAAGCGATGGAAGATTATCGGAATGCCTTTATCACCGTAGGGAAAAAAGATGAAAATAGAATTTTTGAATCTATACAGATTCTTTTACAATCTTCGGATGCAGAGTTTTTGATAGATTACACGGAAGCGGATTATGAGCTTTTCATGTTCGCTTTGACATATACGCCAACGGCTATTTCGATTAAGCCGAAAATTTTTGAGAAGTATGAGGGGAATTTTATAAACATAGCAATCGATTTCAAGGAAGGAGAATTAGACTTTCAAGGATACGAATCTATTGAAATGCAAGCTCAAAAAACGCTCGGAGGAAAACTCATAGAGGTTAAAAAATTTCTCAATCATTGCATACGTCGTAAAGTTTTAGATAAGAATATTTTAAACGTTGAGATGGATGATTTGGAAGGAAGATTCAACTTTTCCAATGATTATTTCAAAGGAAAGGGCAAGGAAAGCAAGGAAAGGGCAATTTACACAAAAGCTGAACTCGAAAAAATGTTTGACCTTTTTATACAGCTTGAGTTCTGTAAAAAGAGGGACATTGCAAACTTTTGGATTCCAATGATTGCGTTGTTTTCGGGAATGCGTCTTGAGGAGATATGCAAACTCAAAGTTGAAAATATAATCAAGGAAGAGGGTATCTATTGCTTTGATATTACACCGCCCGCTAAAACGGCTTGGTCGGTGCGACGAGTCCCCATTCATAGCTATTTGCTCAAGGAACTCAATTTTCTCGATTACGTCGAATTTCGCAAAAATCAAAACAAAGAGATGTTATTCAATCTGACACCGACGATAGTCAAGGAAAAAATCAATTATTCTTCGGAATGGGGTGAAGCATTCGGAAAAAGCTTCCGCCCACTTTTTGTATCTTCTGAGCGTATTGAGGAAGAGTTGGTTTCGTTCCATAGTTTTCGACATACATTTTCAACACGGGTAAAATCAGGTGGTGCGGACATAGTCGATGTTTCTCGCATTGTTGGTCATTTGGTTAAAAGTACTAATGAAACTCCTCGTTACTATAAACCGCCAGTCACAGACCTTGTAAAATATGTAGAAAAGATGAAAATTGAGGACTTGAAGCTTCCGCTAAAACGGTTGGCGATGAAATACAACAAAGGGGTTAAATATCCGAAAATGAAGTAGAAGGTTCATAGATTTAGTCGGATACGCCTAAAACAGCAGAAAGCTTATCTTTTAGTACTTGTGGAGTAAATGGCTTGACAATGTAATTATTGACACCTGCTTTGAGTGCGGTAATTACTTCTGCTTTCCCCCCCTCTGTTGTGACCATTATAATTGGTAAATCAGTGAATCGTGAATCTGAACGGACTTTTTGTACTAATTCTAACCCATTCATTTCTGGCATATTCCAGTCTGTAATCAACATACCCATGTCGGGATTTGTATCAAGAATACTCCATCCTTGAATACCATCCTCTCCCTCTAACACATCTTCATAGCCTAGTCTTGATAGTGTATTTTTAATAATTCTTCGCATTGTCGAACTATCATCTACGACGAGTAACTTCAAAAATGCTCCTTCACTATTTTCCTAATCTTTTTTGTCTTTCTTCTATTAGCATCGCATTGAGGGTATCAATTACTTCACGACTGCCTTTTTCAGCATCTTTGAAATAGCTCATAACATTTTTAGATTCTTGTCCACACGTATTGGCTTTAACACAATTAACAGCGGCAATTATATTATCATGTACTGATTTATGAGGTGATTCCAATTTTCTAAAACTTGGAGTATTTCCAAAAATTTGAGACCCTTTTCCTCCTTCAGCCCACTTTCCAAGACGACAATGATGATGGTCTACAAATTCCTCATCTACTTGGTTACTAAATACACTTTTATAACCTTTTGCTTTAAAGAGCAAGTGGTCAAGTTTAACAAGAACCATAAAGACAGAATAAAGAACATTTGTTGAATCAGTTTCAATTTCTTCCGCCCGTTCTCCTAAGTCTTTTAATGTTGAACGAAATTGTTCAAGCTTTTGCGTAGATACTGATGAAATCGACTCCATATTGCTTGAACGTTCATGAATCTCCATTGCGTTTTGTTTTAGACTTTGAACACTCATAGCAACTTCGGCTGTAGCTTTTTGGGTGCGCTCAGCTAATTTTCGCACTTCATCCGCTACAACGGCGAATCCTCGTCCGTGTTCTCCAGCTCGTGCGGCTTCGATTGCCGCATTTAAAGCGAGAAGATTGGTTTGGTCTGAAATGTCTTTAATTAGGTCGATAACTTGTCCGATTGAACCAACGCCATCATTCAGCTGTCCTACGGAACCATAATTATCTGTGATATTACTAACTAGGTGTTGTTGAATATCAAGGATTTCGCCAATTTCCTCATTTATTTCAACTGCATTATTGCGATTATGCTTATTCAGTGTTTCTATTTCTTCTAAATGTACAACGTTATCGGCTAAGTCTTTTTGGAGAATTTGTAGGTCATATTGACAAGCAGTTGTGAGATTTTCTGTTAAGTGATGGATTAAGTCGAACATAACAGCGTTGTTTTTATGTTTGGTATTTTCTTGCTGAAGACGTTTGTTCTCCTCTTCAAGCAGAGTAATTCTGCTTTCTTGTTCCGCAATTTTTGTATGCAAAGGTGCCGTATCTTCTACTTGCCGATTTCCAAAGAACATTCAATCTCCTATCAAATAATTATTACAAACATGTTACAGCTATATAGATTATTAATATCTTAAAGTAAAATAAAAATATACATATATATTTTATAACATACTATGTTGTGTATAGTGTGCATAAGACTTGTTATAACAAGTTGCTGAAAAAATTCTATCTGATTAAACTTTACAACTTCTTATAACAAGTTGGTTTAATGCAAGGCTTAGGCGATTGTCCTGAAGATATTGTTGATAATACATATATCGAAATCGGAAGGAATGTTAAAAGAATCCGCATGGAAAAAGGATTCAGCCAGCTTCAATTAGCTCAGTCTATTGGGCATAAATCCGTATCCATTGTGTCATTAGCTGAAATATACCATAACAAACAACATTTCAATATTGAGCACTTAGCCAAAATCGCATATATTCTCGATGTGGATATATGCGAATTCTTTCCTAAAAAAAGTAATAGCTAATTAAATAAAAAATTCGACCCTATCAAAAAAAGAGTTTTCCTGCCACTAGATACTAAATTTTTCTTGCAATTGCTTTTTAGAGTTTGTCTGAATTGCATCTAAGAAAAACAATTTGGCTTTAATCTCATCAAAATCATCATAGCCTTCTTTCCTCATGTGGTCGATAAAGTCTTTTGAGATAATCATTTTGTAGTATTTTCGTAAGTATTTAGCTTTATTGATTTCTTGTTGAATGATTTTATCCAATGGTTCTTCCAGTCCTTGCTTGTTGTAAGTTTTCATAAATAGCGAGAAAATGTCCATGATCGAGAAAAGCCCTAAATATAGGGATTTGAGTAGAGATTTTTCGCGTATTAAATGATTTTACAACCTTGAAAACTTTTTAGAAAACGCTTGAAGAATTTTGAATATTTTTTGAATATTTTATAGATACTGCAAACAACCACTACACCGACAATATACAGATTTTTACCGAGCGAAAAAAATCACTGTTTAACTATTTCGTGAAAGTTGTACGATTATGACCAACGAACATTATTTTATCAATAAACGAACACCAACGAACAAATTTAAAATGTTCGTTGGTAAGATATTATTCTTTTCCAGTAATACGTTTTTCAAGAACCTGTTTAAGTTCCGGTCTAAATTTGTATAAGTCTTCAACACGGTCAATATTTTGTTTAATTTCAGAGCCTTTTTCTTCTCCAGGAAAAGCGATCGATTTTTGACGGCCATTAAAATACAACCGGCACAACCACTTAGTTACCTTACCTTGATAAAGAATCGTGAAATAATTCACCGTATCTTTGAAAGTGATATTTGATAGATCGGTATCTTCACCAAGAAGAGACTTAACGATATAGAAACCTTCAAGCTCTTCATCGGTAGTTACGATTTGGTTCTTTTCTTCATGAGCTGGAGCATCTTCACTTTCAATATCGATTTGCAAGTTGGATTGGAGTGCATTAATCTTGTCACTGGCGATATCGTGTAAAACCTCGGCAAACGATTTTTTGATATATCCTCTGAACTCATCAACAATAGCAACTGTCATTGGTTTATCTGTAAATTTACGAGCAAAGAATTTGACGAACTCATCGGAAGGATTTTCGACTTCGGTTTTAAATACGGATTGAATTTCACGGTGGTATTTTTTTGTATTTGCCATGTTTAGAATAGAATCTACATCCAAATTATCTTTAGCAAATTTTTCGAGTTCTTTGATATCACGGTCTCTAATATTTTCCAGATTAACGACCAAGAAAGGGACTTTATCCATTCGGTTTGTCTCTTCCATATCTGAGAAGAAACGGTATTCGATCCCGTTTGTCAATATCGCAAATTTTGAGTCTGTGACGTTGAAATAACGGACGAGTTGGTTGTTGTGGTTATCGAGCTTTTCAGTATGATTCTTTGCTTCGATGACCATGATCGGCTTTCCGTCACGCAATATTGCATAATCAACTTTTTCACCTTTTTTGGTGCCGATATCTGCTGTAAATTCCGGAACTACTACTGTCGGATCAAAAACATCGTAGCCCAATGAGCTTAAAAATGGCATAACAAATGAATGCTTCGTCGCTTCCTCTGTAAGTATCTTCTCTTTTAAAGTTTTAATCCTATCAGTAAGTTGTCTTAGCTTAATATCCAGTTCCACGTAGTCTCCTTTTAAAATGGTCTAAATCGTCCACAAACGACACCTATAATTTCAACTTTATGCATATCCTTCTTCTTAATGTCGATATCAGGGTAATACTGATTCTCCGATGTAAGTTTGATCCACTCTCCCAAAGGGTCTTTCATAAGACGCTTGACATAAACCTCATCTTCAATACGCGCAACAACAATCTGATTATTTTTTGCATGAGTAGTACGTTGAAGTAAAATAGTTTCTCCATTTGGAATATATGGTTCCATAGAATCACCAACTACCCGTATAATGTCTAAGCCATTAAAACTTGTCAATCCAAACATCGCAGTTAGAAAATTTTTGCTGATTGGTATAAGATGAGTTTCTGTGCTCCCGTTTATCGCTCCATATCCACCAGCTGCTTGTATATCTGGATAATATGTAATAGTGACACTATCTTCTTTACTTTTATCTTGCATACTTTTTTTGCTATTACTCTGCATTTGAGTATATTTGAGTATATTTTTTTCTGGTATTTTCTCTCTTTGCTTCCACACATCTAGAGTATTTTGGGCTACTCCCAAATATTCAGCAAGTTCTTTGTAAGTTCCTAAATCCTGCTCAATAAGCCAATTATCAAGCATTTTTTTAGCTTCATTCAATACAAATCCTTTCAAACTACTCAAAATATCTTGACATATCTATTCATTTGAGTATATAATTCTTACAACGCATTAGAAATTAAACAATGTTTAGTATTAAACGGCGTTTAACTTTGTGTGTGAAGTTAAACACTGCCGAGGCAAGCCTATGTAAGCCAACGCTTTGACAGACCGGATAGACGGTGGATGATAACCTCCATGTAGGCTATGGAGCAGGACGCGGGGAACATGCGAGACGCCCGAAAAATCAAGCTATGCTTGATTGATCCCCCTTCGGGGAGATCATCAAAGTGTAGGAGAAAATCATGAATGATTTACAAAGGGAAACGCTACGCTCTTATAAAAAAGAGCTCAAAAAAATCATCAAAAAAAGCAAGAGAATGCTCGATGAAATAAAAAATGAGTTGGATGATGAAGATAGTCTTATTCATGGTGGACTTATGGGATTCAGTATGTCGCCTAGAGGACAGTTGAAAGATTCTAGTCCGTTTACTAAATATCATTTAATCGATGTGAATCTCGATCCGGAAGCGAAGTTCACCGGATCGCTACCCTATTATGAACGTTTGGCTGTCAATCTGATTTCAATAGGGTTTAATCCTGAGATAGCCTATTTCATGGCGTATGACTTATCGCTTTGTTGTTGGGAAGAGGAACAAAGAAAACATGACCACTCTCCATCAGGCGAGAATATTCTGCATTGTACGCTTCAAGAAGCGATGAAAGCTCTGCAAGCTGGCAATAAAACAGATTTACTTCACTTCCTTGAGGAAAAACCTCGCTGGAGGGCATACGCCGAGTATCTTCAAATGTTACACATTCATAATGTTTCCAAAACCGACTCAGCTCAGTTATTCGATCATGTCCGTCGTACAGTAAAAAGCGACTATCGTCGTAAGCAATAAATTCTATTGCGGCAATCTGAAGCCGTAACGGTGGCTCGTTGTGTTCCTTTGAGCGTTCGATGCTCTCAGTGAAGCACCGTTCCATAGAGTACTCTTCTTTACCGCTTTCAAGCATTGCCCTAGAGTACAGAAACGTATTCATAAATATGGGTGATCCAAGTTGTTTTAGGAGTAGAGAGATTCGTTTTAATAGAAATGGGATAACTCCTATCTCTATTACGCTTTTACAGTTCGGGCACTCGATGCTCATGTGATCATCGAGTCTATAAACATAATCTGAATGACATTTTCTACAGCAGAATAGAATGTGATTCAAATTCATATAGTCATCTAACTTTTTATCCATATCCAAGTCCTTTTGTTAATGTCGTGTTTACTCCACGTGTCATTATAACTCAAGGACTTCGATGTGGGTATGCCAATACCCAAAATCCATATAAGGAGGAAAAGCCAAATGGAACAACAAACCCTTAAAGACCGTTTCAAAAATAAAGGGTTCTCCGTTACCGCATACGCATCATCCCGAAATCTTGACCGTGACCTTTTATATAAAGTTCTCGATGGATATGCAAACGGAAAAAAGAAAGGAAAATCTAAAGATTGCGTTGAACAGCTCCGTATAGACGGAGTATGGGATGACGATATCGACGGCAAAGAACTCACCTATGATCCTGATAAAAGGAGTGCATGATGTGGGTACCTGTCAAAGCAGCATCGGTGTACTTCGGTGTCGGGGAACGTGCAATACAAATAGCTTGTAATCGCGGAAGTAAAAAATACCAATTTCAAAAGGTTGAAGGGGTCGGTGGTCGCGGTGAGGTGTATGAAATTTGGATAGGAGAAAACGATGGATCAGAAACGGGAGCTGCTACAGATGCTCAATCAAGCTTCGGAATCGATAGAAGCAATGAAGATGCAGATATTGAACTCAACCTGCAAAGAGGACATAGCATTTGCAACGATCTTAACGATCGATGTAACGGAAGCGATGGACAAGATCGAATCAATAGCAAAACAAATCAAGTAGACCCGCGCGAAGCTTTAAAACTCGATGATGATAAGCGGATATCGGCAGAGCTGCGGTGCCGTTTGGTGATGGAGTATGAGAAACGTCCCCAAGGGATGACGATTGATGCGTTCATCGCCGAATTATCGATCGATTTTGAACCGTTGAACGTCACCTCCAGCAAGATCAACCGATGGCTGGGTGAGTACCGAAAAGCGAAAAAGGAAAAACGCAATGTCGTCGTTGCTCTGGCCGATACGAGAGGACGTAAAAAAGGGATCACGAAGCTCACGGAAGAGATGAAAGAGATGACGGTTCGGTACCTGCTGCGCCGTGATGTTCATCTGAATATTGCCGGCATTTATGCCAATCTCAAACATGCTTTCGGTGAAGCATTACCGAGTTTGAATACGGTCGATCGCTTTATCAAACAGTGGAAAGAAACTAATGCATTGCAATGGGCGATACGGGTAAATCCTTCGAAGGCGAAGTCACATTTTCAGCCGGCACACGGAAGCCGAAGCGAACATATCAAGTATAAGAATCAAGTATGGGAGCTAGACGGAACGGTTGCCGATGTCATGACATCAGATGCCAAACGTTGGACTATCGTTGCGGCCATAGACGTATTCAGCCGCCGCCCGGTAGTAACACTGGAAAAATCAAATACCTCTTATGCATTGGCTAGAAATATGCGAAAAGCACTTATCAAGCTCGGTATCCCGGATATAGTCCTGACCGACCATGGCCGGGATTATAAATCAAATCACTTTGAGTCGGTATGTCTATCATTAGGGATCGATCATAAAACTACCGATCCTTTCAGTGGGGATCAAAAGCCACATATCGAACGGTTCTTCGGAACATTGACCCGTGAGCTGTTCCGATCGATAGATGGATTTGTCGGTCATTCGGTAGAAGAGCGTAGTGCGATCCAGTCGGGTATGCACCTCAAGGATCGGCTGGAATCTATCAAGCGGTGGAGAGAAAAAGCTTATGATGCAGATTCATTCGCATCTGCACTACTGAAGCGAAAGAAACAAGAAGAGTACGGTGGACTTCCCATCGAGGTACCTTTGACATCTGACGAGCTGTCCGAGTGGATAGACCGATGGGTCAATGCAATGTATGAGCGCCGTGACCATAGAAAATTACGTATGTCTCCTATGGAAAAATGGGAGAGTGATCCAACCCCTGCACAAACGGTAGGGAACCTGCATTCGCTCGATTTTCTACTCGGCAAGAGTGAGTATCGAACGATCCTCAAAGAAGGGATTGTAATTACCCGTAACGGCATAAAAGGGGAATATCATCACCCATCGATTGCCGGTATGACCGGGAAGAAGGTAATGGTGATCGAACCCGATGAGATGGGCGAGATTCTGGTCTATGATGAAAATCGTGAATTTCTCTGTGTAGCGATCGATCCGACATTGCAGGGGCGCTCACGTGAAGAGGCGGCAGAGATAACCCGAACATATAATAAATTGGTTAGAGGGTTTGAGAAAATCAATAAAAAAATGGCGGATATGTCCAAAGAGCTGGATGATCCGCTTATCACACATCGGATTATCGCCGCTGAAAAAGAGTATGACATTCCAATGCCTGAGATACGTACTCCTAAAACTACTAAAGAGATCGTCGCAGCGAACGCTGCTGCGGAAGCGAAAACGAAGTCACATTGTGAAGTCAAAAAGGTCAAATATGGAAGTCTTAGAGAGCTTTTCGAGGACAAAATACCAAACGGAGGATGGCTTGAGCATGAGCTTGTATTGATCGAAGAGAACCGTGAGCTTTATGAAGCGGTAGCGGCACGTATTAAAAAAGTATCGTAACGTTTAATCTGTCCCCTGGGGGGGATAGAGTTAAGCGTTTAAGTTTTTGACATGAGTTAAACGCTAAATCCAATACAGGAGACAAACGTGAAAGAACGTTTTATTCAAACGAGAAATTATACCCAACTTTTGGAGTCGATCAAACATATGGATACGGCTCGAAAAACAAGTTCACGTCGATTCGGGCTCGGATACGGAGGTTTTGGAGTGGGTAAAACCTACTCACTGGAGCGGGTAGTCGCCCAAACTAATGCCCTCATGTTTCGATGTAAAGAGGTTTGGTCGGAGAAATCGATGCTGAAGACTATCGCTTTCGAGATGGGGCTCGATGACAGTGGAAGTAAAGCAGAGCTTTTTGAGCGTATTCTCGAAGAGTTCAACCGTAAACACCGTATTGTTATCCTCGACGAGATCGATAAGATCATCCGAAAAGAGTCGTTGTTAGAGATTTGGCGTGACTTTCATGACAATAGCAGCGTAGTGGTATATATGATCGGTATGGGCGGAGCTGAAGGGCAATTGCGTCGAAATGGACACCTATACTCACGTATTAGCGATATTGTCCGATTCGAAGAGAATAATATCGACGATATCACCGAGTTTTGCGGGTGCTCAGATGTCGTTATCGAAAAGGATCTGATTGAGTACTTTACCGAGTACTACCCGAACCTTAGAGCAGTTGATGACATGATCGAGAAGATCGAGAAAAAAGCAAAAATAAACGGTCTCAAAACAGTCACTCTGAGCGATTTCAAAGGGATGGGGATAGAGAGAGATGCCGCAAGCCGAAAAAGAAGTAAGTAAAAAGCAAAAAGCGTGGGGTTATATGCGCCGTAATCGAACGTTCCTTGTCAAAGATATCATCGTCATTATTCCCATGAGTATCGAGTCGATTCGGGGACTGTTATATCGATTGGAAGCTAAAGGATTCATCCGCAAAGAGAATCATGAGCGAAGTATCAAGAAGCGGATATACACGCTGATCGTGGATAAGGGGGTTGAATGTCCGGTTTAGAACTATTACAACTAGCCTATGAGTATGAAGGCAGTTATCGAAAGATGGCAGAAACGACGGGAAAGTCAGCTGCCACATGGCAAACACTGCATACCGGGAAATATAAGCATAATCCGGACAAGCTCTATGCTCTGATCCGGAAGCATTACGGCCATCTTGAGCAAGAGATGATCATTTGTCCGGCGATCGGAGAGATACACTCGGAAGTGTGCCGGAAGTATGCCGATGCAGCTGCCGAAGGAAAGAATATGAGCGATCGGATCTATGCGATCGTCAGAAAGCATTGTGATACATGCGAGAGGGGAAAACGATGAAAGTCTACATTTGGAATAAGTCAAAGGTGCATACAGTGATCGGGCTTGCGATGATGGCATTTGCGATCTTGGTCGGAGTGATCTGCGATATGTCGGGGGTATGGGGATGAAAAAAAGTAAAAATCCTAAACTAAAGTTACTTTATACGTCACTTACACAAGGGCATAAATTTCTCAAAAATGAGTTTATGAGTGAAGAAATAAAAGCAAGAATTCGTGAAACAAATAAACAAATTACGGATCTTATTGATTATTTTGATCATATTACAAAAGAGCTTGAAGTGGCTAGATCACTACTTACAGAGATCGATCCGAAAGTGATCATCAAATATCAGGATATCGATCAGCTGCTCGAAGCGATCGGTGCCGAACGGGTAGGAACATGGTTTATGGGATTGGGGAGCAGATGACAGAAGCAGTCGCAAAAACAAAGATTTGTCCCTACATGGCAAAGCCACTATCCGTACAGCTTGAAACGGATAACTGGGATTTTTGTAGAGGGAGTGAATGTATGGCATGGGAATGGATGTATCTATATCAGACCTATAACGGAAAACATACCAACGAAGAATGGGAAGACTCAGGCAAAAAAAACACTGAAATACCCATCAAATGGAGAGAAGGTTATTGCAATAGAAAATAAAAATAGGAGGTCTGTATGAAGTAAAGCATAACAATCGAATGAAGAGTGTTTCTCAAGATCGCCGACGGGCGGTCTGATGGAGGACTCCAATAAACGTTTAGGTGGTTCCGATGGGACTTAGAATAAAGAAAAAAGTGCGGGTCGCGGTAGCTACGCGGTACGGCTTTGTATATTGGGAGAAAATTATGGCAAAAGAAAAACGAAGTAAGCCGGTCATTGAAACTAAAAAGATTACCTCTTTATCTGAAGCGGATGCGGTGCTGCATAAAATCGCTGATTTGAAAGCCAAAGTACGTATCGGTCAAGCCGAAGCAGATATCGCGGTAAATGAAATCAAAGAGAAGCTGTCAGACAGTACTCGACCGATGCTCGATGAGATCGAAGCACTTGAAAAATCACTGGCAGTTTACAGTGAGTATAACCGTTCTGAATTGTTCACTGATAAGAAAACGATCGAGCTTCCATTCGGACTGTTCGGATATCGACAGAGTACGAAAATTTCTACGAAAGCAACAACGCTGGAGCTGCTACAGAAACATGGGTTCGATGATGCAATTACGGTCAAACCTCAGGTCAACAAAGATGCTATGCGTGAATGGAGTGACGAGCGACTCTCCCTAGTCGATGCAAAACGTGTCGTAGAAGATAACTTTTGGATCGAGACGAAAGAGAACGATCTCGAAGGGAGTGCCGCATGAGTCCCATACCATCTTACTCCCCGATCATCCGTCGTGTCAACAACGGAGCTGTGACGTTTGACGGAAAAGAATATCATCATGAGAATCTCGAATGTCATAGCGGAAGCGAAGTGTTCTGCGATTTAGAAGTCGATGTCGATAGCGAGAAGAGCTGCTATCGCATCTATGATGCTTGGGAAAACGAGATTTGTGTGATCGAGCTAGAGCATGTTGAATCTATCGATGAAGCGTCATCGATCGGTTTTAAAGTGGGTTAAAAGGAGAATCAAGTGGCAAAAGGCGAACGAATATGGATTCCGGATAACTACTATCAAGGATTCCTACGAGGTTGTATGAACAATGAGTTGATCGAAGATACACCGTCGAAGACCGGACTCGAAGATGCCGGTTGTCAGATCAGTGCTCTATGCTATCTAATAACTCCTGACGGTAAGCAGCATAACCCGCGCATAATGAACCCAAACGAATTGCCGACATCGGTACGCAAACTCTTCGAAGAGAAACCCGACAACGAACCTGAATCACCGGCATCGGTTCCTCAAACACTCGCTGACAAAGTGGGAGATATGCTCAAAGATGTGACGTATCAGGTATGCGACACATGCGGAGAGAATAAACCGATGGAAGCATTTAAAAAGTTTCCGGGTCGAGGTATCAAACGGCAGAGTACCTGCATCGAATGTCAGGATAAAGCAAAAGCGGAAGTTCCTAATGCCAGCCGCATGAATCAATCGGAGTTCAAAGAGAAGGTCAAAGATACATTGTTGGGTTCCAATGAACCTATAGAAAGTAAGGATCAAGAACCGAAAGCGGAGATCATCATCATGGATGCACAGGTAGTTGAAAAACGACCAACCGTGTGCGTGACACTCGATTATCTCAAGAAGCTGGCAACCGATGCCTATGAGCGCGGTCGAGAGTTTGAGCGGAGCAATGTCGAAACAGTGGAGCCTTCGCTCGATGAGCTGCTGGGTATCGGAGCATGAGTACCTTTGAACGGATCGACGGAATCATTCGTCAAAAACGGTTTGAATATCAATGTATGCTCAAGATCGAGCAGATGAAATCGGAAGAGAATATCCGGAGACTTCGAGAAGCGAGAGCGGTTATCGAAGAGAAGATGAAAGGAGTGATGGTTTTATGGAAATTACAGAACCAACGTTGCGCGTGACGCATAGTGATCAAAGCGGAAATTTCATGACAACGATCTCAGGTAAAAAGATCGTTTACGATATGATCGGTCGCTACCTTATGTCAAATGCTGAAGGTCGATGGGATGGCTCAGAAAAAGCGCAAAGACATATTGAGCTTTGTGAATTTTATTTGAATTGCTTCGGTATAGACAAAATCGATGAATATGAAGCATTTGAAGCAGTGCATGAGGCTACTCAAGAGCTGACAGATAACCTTGACACTATGATCGGTTTTCCACTTAAAGGGAGACCTGATTATGATGATTTGGAGCCAAAGTTCTTTGAAATTTTTCACAAGATCGCAGTGCAGACTCTATTTGATTATCTGAAAGATGAACCGGAAGGAGAAGATGATGAGTGAATTTAATATCACTGTAAAAGTTGAGAAGAGAACAGGTGTATTTCGTCCATTCCATGAGGAAATCGGAACTGCGAAATTGAGTGATGGGAGAGAAATGCGCTTGTTAAGCACTATACCGCAAAGAAATATCATGATTGAATTTGAGGGTGCTGATTACGAAATAACCTCTCAAGATATTGTCAATGCCGTTATGAACAAAATTATCAATACTGAAGGAGAAAGTGATGGTTAGATACTCAGCATGTGGGCAAACTGTAGGCGATTTAATTGAAGACTTAAAAAAATGTAATCAAAGTGCTATCGTGAAAATATTCGATCCTGATGAAGAGGAATGGCTTCCTGTCACCGGATTTACTCTTGATGAAGAAGAAGTAAAGCTATACAGCGATGAAGACTAACTAATGACGTGGATTTAACAGCCTCCATTTTGATGGGGGCGATTGAATCAACTAAAAGGAAAATAATGAGCAGATTTGATTTTTTAACACAACATGCCGTAGATATGGACGAAGTCGAACGTGTCGGAGATCGTAGGTTTTATATCGAAAACTTCATCTCTGAGCGTGCTATCAATATCATATGGGCACCCGGAGGGGAAGGTAAAACATGGCTCATATTTGCTCTCGCAAAAATGCTGGCAGATATGGGGATATTTTGTATCATCATCGATACAGATAACGGCGTTCAGCTCCTCAAAGACAGAGGATATGATCTCATGCTCAAGCAATATGCCGGAAAGATCGTCTATATCAACTCAGATGCGATGGATAATCCCAAAGAGGATGTTCAAAACATTCTCCAAAAGATGCATACATCTGCAACCGATGATTTTTACAAAGACACGGTTGTTTTTATGGACTCGCTGAAGTTTTTCCTCGCTGGCAGGGTATATGATGAAACGAAACTGTATAACTTCTTCGTAGGGTGTAAGAAGATACGACGGTCCGGCGGGACTATCATTGCACTCAACCATTCACACAAAAGCGGAGATGCGATGAAAGGCGGACCTACGATAACCGATTCCTCTGATGAAGTTTGGGAATTTAAAAACCTCTTCGAAAACGATGATGAACTGCACTGTATGCTCACCCCCAC
>Ga0172377_10004018_pt1 | contig 15122 bp, 13 predicted proteins | sample Pumphouse3metaG_FD_119749 | JGI IMG/M metagenome (GOLD analysis project Ga0172377, IMG submission 119749) | Leachate microbial communities from a municipal landfill in Southern Ontario, Canada - Pumphouse #3 metaG | ecosystem: Engineered > Solid waste > Landfill > Unclassified | place: Canada...
CATCATTCATCATTCATCATTCGCCGCAGGCGCAGGCGTGTGTTTATGTGTCTTGATATTGACATGGATATTGGAATAATGGCGAAAAAACAATCAGTATTGGTTTTTTAACGAAAAGTGATTTGACAAACATGGAATGCTGATATACATTATGATTGTTATTTTCTTAATCTAGAGAAAAATTTTCACTTTTAGTTTTTTATACAGGAATAAAGATTTTGTTCAGTAATTTAAGTCATCTAGTTATCAGCATTATAAGCGACGGCACTGTCCTATTGGATGTTGTCGTCGTACTAGGCATTAGCGTCCTACTAGGCGTTATTGGCTATCGTGCTTTGCCAGAGAAGTCTTAAATTTTGGAATATTAGAAAAGTAAAAACAATAAAATTTAAGAAGAACCCGCTGGAAAGCACATCCCGCGGGTTTTTTTGTATCAAAAGAACTCGCGGGAAAGCAAACCGCGGGTTCTTTTTTTTTGACAGCAACTGAGGAAGGGAGACGAACATGAAGATTAAAGGCGCAGAGATGGTAATCCGAATCCTGATGGAAGAGGGTGTGGATTCCGTTTTCGGTTATCCTGGCGGTGCCGTTTTGAACATTTATGATGAGCTGTACAAGCACAGCGATCAGATCGTTCATTACACGACTTGTCATGAACAGGCTGCTTCGCATGCAGCGGATGCTTATGCAAGGGTTACGGGCAAAGTCGGTGTTGTGATTGCAACATCCGGTCCTGGGGCCACCAATCTTGTCACCGGCATTGCCAATGCGTATTTGGATTCGTCGCCCATGGTTGCGATAACTGGAAATGTGGCTTGTGCGGCCATTGGCAAAGACAGTTTTCAGGAAGTCGATATAATTGGCGTGACCATGCAGATCACGAAGCATAACTACATCGTAAAAGATGCCGCGAAATTATCGGAGACTTTGCGGGAGGCTTTTGTGATTGCCAAGAGTGGTCGTCCGGGGCCGGTGTTAGTGGATATTCCGAAAGACATCCAGCAGGCGGACTGCGAGTATGTTCCCAAGGCAGTACTGCCGGTGTCGCGGTGTTGCTGCAAAGGCAAGGAGGCCTTTGCGGAAGCGGTGCGGTTAATTCGCGAATGCGAGCGGCCGTACATCTACACCGGCGGCGGCACGGTTGGTTCCAATGCCAGTAAAGAATTGCTGGAGTTAGCGGAGCGGATTGATTCGCCGATCGGTAGTAGCATGATGGGGTTATCGGCGGTTCGCTATGACAACCCGCGATTTTTAGGAATGACGGGAATGCACGGCAAATATGCTGCCAGTGAAGCGATGTCCAAGGCGGATTTACTGATTGCGATAGGAACGCGTTTTTCGGATCGTGCGACGGGGAATAAGGTCGAGTTTATCAAAGGCAAAAAGGTAATTCACATCGATATCGATCCCTCGGAAATCAGCAAGAATATCGAGGCCTTCGTGTCGTTGGTCGGGGATGTGAAATTTGTGTTAAACAAGTTGATTTCGGAGTTGTCGTTTGTGGATCGTGTGGCTTGGCATCAGGAAGTGGAAAAGATTCGAAATTGTCCCGATAATCATCTTGAGATGCCGGCCGATGTTTTGAATCCAGAGACGGTGATTCATGCGGTGAATCGGTATGCGCCGAAAGACACTGTGATTTGTACTGACGTGGGGCAGCATCAGATGTGGACGGCGCAGTATTATCAATTTACCAAGCCGCGGACTTTTGTGACTTCTGGTGGTTTAGGCACCATGGGATTCGGCATGGGTGCGGCCATGGGGGCCTGTGTTGGCAATGGCAAGAAGAAAACCGTGTTGTTTACAAGTGACGGCAGTTTTCATATGAATATGAATGAAATGGCAACGGCGGTATCGCAGCAATTTCCCTTGGTGATTGTGTTGTTGAATAACAATGTGTTAGGCATGGTTCGTCAGTGGCAGACGTTGTTTTTTGATCATCGTTATTCGCATACCAGTCTGGATCGTCAAACCAATTATTTAAAATTGGCGGATGCTTTTGGGGCGTGTGCGATACAGGTCCGTGAGCTTAACGAATTAGAGGATGCCATAAAAAAGGCATTTGAGGTAAAGGGACCGGTGTTGATTGATGTACGGATTGATCCAGATGAGCAGGTTTTGCCGATGATTCCTCCCGGTGGAACGATAAAAGATATCATTTTGAAAGCATAAAAAAGAAAGGATGGTTTTATGAATTCCGATGAATTTATATTGTCGATGCTCGTGAATAATGAATCGGGTGTGTTAACTCGGGTATCGGGGCTTTTTGCCCGTCGGGCGTTTAATATTGATAGTCTTTCGGTAGGTGTTACGGCAGAACCGAGCATTTCCCGAATTACGATTACCGCAAGGGGGGATGACTATGTAAAGAACCAGATTATGCGTCAGTTGGAAAAACTCCAGGATGTAAAAGTTGTGGAGATGATGCCTAGAGACACCACGGTGATGCGCGAGTTATTTTTGATTAAATTGAATATCACCCAGAAAGAGCGTGCGGGATTGATGGAGGCCGTCGCGGTATTTCGTGCGAAGGTTGTTGATTTGAATAATGATTCTGTGACATTTGAGATCACGGGGGAGTGTTCAAAATGTAATGCGTTTGTGGAGTACTTGCGTCCCTTTGGGATTGCGGAGTTGTGCTGCACTGGTCTGACTGCGATTTCTCGTGGATGCAAGACACTGACAATGGATTCCGATTCTGCGGAGCAGAAATAACGGGAAAAAACAAAAAAAAGGAGTAGGTAGTATTATGGCAAAGATATTTTATGAAAAAGATTGTGATCAAGCGGTTCTAAAAGGCAAAAAAGTAGCAGTGATCGGTTATGGCAGTCAGGGGCATGCTCATGCGTTGAACTTGCGTGACAGCGGAGTTGATGTTACAGTAGGATTGTACGAGGGATCTCCCTCTAAAAAGAAGGCGGCTGCGCATGGCTTAAAAGTTGCGAATACTGGAGAAGCCGTAAAATGGGCGGACATCGTGATGATTTTGGTCAATGATGAGAAACAGGCCGCTTTGTATCACGATGAAATCGAGCCGAATATGGCGCCGGGCAAAACGCTGGCATTTGCGCATGGATTCAATATTCATTTTAAGCAGATTTGCCCGCCGAAGAATGTGGATGTTGTGATGGTTGCGCCGAAAGGTCCGGGTCATACGGTTCGCAGTGAATTTGAAGAAGGCAAGGGCGTGCCCTGTTTAGTTGCCGTTGAGCAGGATTTCAGTGGTAACGCGCTGGCAACTGCGCTCGCTTATGCCGGTGCTATTGGCGGAGCTCGTGCGGGTGTTTTGCAGACGACTTTCCGGGAAGAGACTGAGACGGATTTATTTGGTGAGCAGGCTGTTCTTTGTGGCGGTGTTGTGGAGTTGATGAAGGCTGGATTTGAGACACTGGTTGAAGCTGGTTATCAGCCTGAGAACGCTTACTTTGAATGTTTGCATGAAATGAAACTGATCATCGATTTGGTTGTTCAGGGCGGAATATCCTTCATGCGTTACTCGATCAGTGATACGGCGGAGTATGGTGATTATTCGGTTGGGAAACGTATCATCAATGATTCTGTGAAAGCTGAAATGCGTAAGGTTCTTACGGAAATACAGGATGGCACCTTTGCGCGTAATTGGATTTTGGAGAATTTGGCTCATCGTCCGCATTTTAATGCGATGCGCGAGATTGAAAAGAAACACCTGATCGAAAAAACGGGTGATGAATTACGTTCCAAGATGACTTGGAAGATGAAAGAATATAAAGAATAGTGAATCAGGGCTTGTTTTCCTGCAGCATTGCTGCTGCAGGAAACTTGTTCTGAAGAGAGATATTACAGAGGAAAGACAGGTAAGGAAAACTATGAATTCAGATCATGTAAAAAAAGGCGTGGAACGCGCACCCCATCGCTCGCTGATGAAATCAACGGGGCTGACTCAGAAGGAAATTGATCGTCCGCTTATCGGAATTGTCAATTCTTTTAATGAAATTGTTCCGGGTCATTTCCATCTACAAGAAATTGCCCGGGCGGTGAAGTATGGCGTGCTTAGTGCTGGGGGCACACCGCTGGAATTTAATACCATCGGGGTCTGTGATGGCATTGCCATGGGGCATAGCGGGATGAATTACTCGCTTTGTACGCGTGAATTGATCGCGGACAGCGTGGAGTGCATGGTTCGTGCGCATCGTTTTGACGGCTTGGTCTTTATTCCCAACTGCGATAAAATTGTTCCGGGGATGCTGATGGCGGCGGCGCGGCTGAATTTGCCCTCGATTTTTGTCAGCGGTGGTGCCATGTTATCGCTGGAGTCTGAAGATCGTAGTCGTTGTCTTGATTTGAATAGTGTTTTTGAAGGCGTTGGTGCGTTTAAGGCCGGAAAAATTCAGGAAGAGGAATTAACGCGTCTTGAAGAAAGTGCTTGTCCGAGTTGTGGATCGTGTTCTGGCATGTTTACCGCAAATTCGATGAATTGCTTAACCGAAGTCATCGGCATGGCATTAGAGGGCAATGGCACGATACCGGCGGTTTTTGCCGCGCGGGCTCGTTTGGCGAAAACGGCCGGCATGAAAATAATGGAGCTAGTACAGCGCGATGTAAAAGTGCTGGATATCTTAACTCCGGCAGCGATTCGCAATGCGTTGACTGTTGATATGGCTTTAGGCTGTTCAACCAATACAGTACTGCATTTAGCTGCCATCGCTCATGAAGCGAAAATACCATTTTCCCTGCAACTGGTGAATGAAATCAGTAGGAAGACACCCAATTTATGTCATCTGGCTCCGGCTGGAAAACACCATATGCAGGATTTGTATGCAGACGGCGGCGTGTACGCCGTGATGAAAGAATTAACAAAAGTTGGTTTGCTTGATACTTCGCTACTTACGGTTTCGGGCAAAACAGTAGAAGAGAATTTGAAGTCGGCGGGGCGCAAAGGCCACGGCGTGATCGCGGCGATCGAGAAGCCGTACTCCGCGGTTGGCGGACTCGCGGTGCTATTTGGTAATTTAGCGCCCGATGGCGCGATTGTTAAAAAGAGTGCGGTAGCCGAGTCGATGTTAGAATATGAAGGAACCGCTCGTGTTTTTGACAGCGAAGAAGCGGCGATCGATGCGATTTATCAGCAGAAGATCAAGGCGGGTGATGTGGTGGTGATTCGTTATGAGGGCCCTCGTGGTGGCCCTGGAATGCGCGAAATGCTGGGGCCGACCTCCGCAATTGCGGGCATGGGGTTGGACAGTTCGGTGGCTTTGTTGACCGATGGGCGGTTTTCTGGTGCGACGCGTGGTGCGGCTATTGGTCACATTTCGCCCGAAGCCCAAGCTGGCGGGCCGATCGCCTATGTTCAAGAGGGGGACCGGATTGCGATTAATATCAACAAAGGCCGTCTGGATGTATTGATTTCGGAGGAAGATTTTATCCAGCGTCGTGCGAGCATGCCGCTTCGGAAGCCGAAAGAGCTAAGTGGCTATCTGAAACGCTATGCGCAGCTTGTTTCCTCCGCGGATTGCGGCGCAGTTTTTAAGGATTAAAGAAAAGAGCAACGATGAAAGACAAAAGACAATCAAGAATTTGGAGATCGAAACGATGAGAAAGATTAAAATATTTGATACGACATTGCGTGATGGCGAGCAGGCTCCCGGTTGCAGTATGCATCTCAAAGAAAAGCTTGAGGTTGCGCGCACGCTGGAACGCCTGCATGTCGATGTCATTGAAGCTGGTTTTGCGATTGCTTCGAAGGGCGATTTTGAAGCGATTCAGAAAATCAGTGAGATTGTCAAGGAGAGCACTGTTTGCAGTTTGGCGCGTGCGGTTCCGGCGGACATCGATGCGGCTTATGAATCGATACGCGGAGCTGCAAATGCGCGGATTCACACTTTTTTAGCGACATCGCCCGTTCATATGGAATATAAGCTGAAGATGTCGCCGGAAAAGGTGCTGACGACGATTGGTGACATGGTGCGCTATGCCAAGAAGTATTTATCGGATGTGGAATTTTCAGCCGAAGACGCCATGCGCAGTGATAAGGAATTTTTGGCGCGTGCTTTGGAAGTTGCGATTGCGGCTGGTGCGACTACGGTGAATGTGCCGGACACGGTTGGGTATGCTACGCCGACGGAAATGATGGATATGCTCAAGTATTTGTCAAATCATGTAAAGGGCATTGAGAATGTAACGGTTTCGGTGCATTGTCATGATGATTTAGGGCTTGGTGTGGCCAATTCTCTGGCCGCTGTTGTTGGGGGAGCTGGCCAAGTAGAATGCACCATCAATGGATTGGGGGAACGTGCTGGTAATGCCGCCATGGAAGAAATTGTGATGGGCTTAGAAACGCGTAAAAATTTTTATGGCTGTGAGACCAATATTGACACCACCCAGATTTATCGTTCTTGTCGTTTGGTGTATAATTTATTAGGATTGCCGCCGCCGATTAACAAAGCTATTGTTGGGGCGAATGCGTTTGCGCATGAAGCCGGCATTCATCAGCATGGTGTTTTGGCGAATCGGGAGACCTACGAGATTATGACGCCGCAGTCGATTGGCTTGTTGAAAAATGAAATGATATTCGGCAAGCATAGCGGTCGTCATGCGGTTGAAAAGCGGTTGACCGAATTAGGGTACAAGTTAGAGAAGAAAGAAATCGATGCGCTTTTTGAGCGTTTCAAACAATTAGCAGACAAGAAGAAAAGGATCACGGATCATGATTTAGAGGCTCTGGCCGGTCGAAAGATGGTGGAGTTTGAATTTGGTTATAAGTTAGATCGTTTTACGGTTAGCTGTGGAAATTATGTGACATCCAGCGCGGTGGTGCGGTTATTGCATGACGATAAAAAGTTGATTGAGGAAGTCGCGATTGGCGATGGTCCTATTGATGCGGCTTATAAAGCGATTGATAAGATCATTCCAGCGCCGGCGCACATTTTGGATGACTATTCCATTTTTTCGGTAACGGAGGGCAATGATGCTCTTGGTGAAGTCATTGTGAAGATTAAATGTGACAGTAAAACAGTGGTTGGGCGAGGACTTTCAACCGATATCATAGAAGCGAGTATCATGGCATATATCAACGGCCTAAATCGGCTGTTATGAGGTTAAAATGAAAAAATTGTTCCTATTGGACAGCACCCTGCGTGACGGGGCGCAAAGTGAGGGCATATCGTTCTCAGTATCGGATAAGCTGCATATCATACAGGCGTTAGATGATATGGGGATATCCTATATTGAAGCTGGAAATCCGGGGTCGAATCCAAAAGACATTGAGTTTTTTGCCCGTGCGGCCAAAATTCCGCTTAAGAATGCCAAGCTTTGTGCTTTTGGAAGTACGCGTCGCAAAAATTTAAAGGTGGAGGAAGACGAGAATGTGCTTTCTTTATTGAAGGCGCAAACCGACACCATTGTTCTTTTCGGTAAGAGCTGGGATCTGCATATTCGGGAAATCTTAAAAACCACTAATGCGAATAATTTAGAGCTTGTTTATGATACGGTGAATTTTTTTAAGAAAAAAGGGAAGGAACTGATCTTTGACGCGGAGCATTTCTTTGATGGTTACAAAAGTGATCCGGATTGTGCGATGGATGTTTTGCGGGCCGCGGATAAAGCGGGAGCGGATTCGCTCTGTCTCTGCGATACCAACGGCGGCTGCAGTCCGGATGAAATTTTCCGGATCACGCAAAAAGTGGTGCATCTTTTTCCATGGCAGAAAATAGGCATCCATTGTCATAATGACATTGGCTGTGCGGTAGCTAATTCGATGTTGGCAGTCCGTGCTGGCGCCGTGCAGGTGCAGGGGACTTTTATCGGCATCGGTGAACGCTGCGGTAATGCGGATTTAAGCGTTATCATCCCGAATCTGCAATTGAAACAGGACTTCCAATGTACGAGTAGCGATTTAAGAAAGCTATCGGAAGCGGTTTATGCTATTTCGGAAATCTCCAATGTGCCGGTTCCGACGCATAAGCCCTATGTCGGGCTTAGTGCGTTTGCCCATAAGGGCGGAATGCACATTGACGGCGTTATAAAATGCGCGCATTCATTTGAGCATGTGGACCCCAAAACTGTCGGGAACAGGCGTCGTTTTCTCATGAGTGAGGTTTCGGGGCGGACTACGGTGCTGGCGAAGCTTGGCGGTATCGCACCGGAATTGACCAAGGAATCCCCGGAGACTGCGGCTATTGTGCAGAAACTCAAAGAGAAGGAACATGATGGCTATCAGTTTGAATCCGCGGATGCGAGTTTTGAGTTGATGGTGCTTACAGTACTCGGGCGGTATCAGCCGCATTTTAAGCTGATCATGTACAAGACCAGCGGCGAGTATCCGAGTCCGAATGGCGAGTTGAGTGCCAATGCGATGCTGACCATCGACGTGGATGGCAAAACGGAGACGGCGGCTTCTCTGGGTAATGGCCCGGTGAATGCGCTGGATTTGGCGCTGCGGAAAGCGGTGACGGTCTTTTTTCCGGAAGTGGGCAATGTCTCTTTGGTGGATTATAAAGTTCGTGTGCTGACTGCGGAGAAGGCCTCTGCAGCGAAAGTGCGGGTTTTAATTGAGAGTACCGATGGCGAAAAGACGTGGACGACGGTTGGGGTATCTACGGATATTATCCAGGCTAGTTGGCTGGCACTGGTGGATTCAATTGAATATATATTGAAGTAGGGCGGAGAATTTTTTACAACGGAAGAAGACGGAAAGAAGACGGGGAATTTTTTACAACGGAAAGAAAACGGAAAGAAGACGGAAGGGAAACGGAAGAAGACGAAGAAATGAGGGATGGTAGGGGCGGAATATTTTCCGCCCGTCCTTGCACGGCGGTTGGCTGTTGTAGAAATAGGCGTTGAATGGAAGGGAAACGGATGGTAGGGGCGGAATATTTTCCGCCCGTTCTTGCACGGTGGTTGGCCGTTGTAGAAATAGGCGTTGAATGGAAGGGAAACGGATGGTAGGGGCGGAATATTTTCCGCCCGTCTTTGCACGGCCGTTGGCTGTTGTAGAAACGGGCGATGAGACGGGAAATTTTTTACAGAAATAGAATAGTTGTTTTTAAACAGAGAAATGGAGAAAATACTTATGCATATGACGATGTCTCAAAAGATATTAGCGGCGCATGCGGGGCGGAAATCGGTGACTGCCGGCGAGTTAATCATGGCGGATCTGGATTTGGTTTTGGGCAATGACATCACGGCTCCGGTCGCGATTAACGAATATCGGAAAGCGGGCGCATGTGGCGTGTTTGACTGCCAGAAAATTGCGCTGGTGATGGATCACTTTACCCCAAATAAAGATATTAAGGCGGCCGAACAGACTAAACAGGTGCGCGAATTTGCGGACGAGAAAAAAATACCCAACTTCTTTGATGTCGGCGACGTGGGAATTGAGCATGTCCTTTTGCCGGAAAAGGGATTGGTTGTTACTGGTGATCTGGTCATCGGAGCGGATAGTCATACCTGCACCTATGGTGCTTTAGGAGCCTTTTCGACGGGGGTGGGCTCGACGGACATGGCGGTTGGTATGGCTTACGGTAAGGCGTGGTTTAAGGTGCCGACGGCGATGAAATTCAATTTACATGGCAAACTGTCAAAATGGGTCAGTGGTAAGGATGTCATACTGCATATCATTGGCAAAATAGGCGTGGATGGCGCGTTGTATAAATCGATGGAGTTTGCGGGCGATGGTGTGGCATCTTTAACGATGGATGATCGTTTATGCATTTGCAATATGGCGATTGAAGCCGGTGCCAAAAATGGCATTTTCCCTGTGGATGAGTCGACGCTGCGTTTTGTTGCGGAGCATTCCAAGCGGAAGCCTGTTGTCTATTCAGCAGATGCGGATGCGGAATATGATTCGGTGATGGATATTGATTTGAGCGAAGTTCATTCGACGGTGGCGTTTCCGCATTTACCCTCGAATACGCGGACGTTTGATCAAATGCCCGAGACGCGGATTGACCAGGTTGTGATTGGTTCCTGCACGAATGGTCGGCTTTCTGATTTGCAGGTAGCAGCCAAAATATTAAAAGGACACAAGGTCCATCATCGGGTTCGGACGCTGATCATTCCGGCCACGCAGAAAATATATTTGGAGGCGATGAAGCAGGGTTTGTTGGAAATTTTTATCAACGCGGGCTGTGCGGTATCTACGCCGACATGTGGTCCCTGTTTAGGTGGGCATATGGGAATTTTGGCGAAAGGTGAGCGGGCATTATCGACCACGAATCGAAATTTTGTAGGCCGGATGGGGCATCCGGAAAGCGAAGTCTATCTTTCTAGTCCGGAAGTAGCCGCGGCATCTGCTTTGACTGGTGTGATCACGGATCCAGCCACATTGTAATAAAAGAATCCAGCGTAAGTTGAAAGGATATTAAAAATATGAAAATTTTAGGAAATGTAATACGTTACGGTGATAATGTGGATACGGATGTTATTATCCCGGCGCGTTATCTGAATTCGTCGGATCCGAAAGAGCTCGCATCGCACTGCATGGAAGATCTGGATAAGACTTTTGTGACGCGTGTGAAAAAGGGCGATATCATGGTTGGCGGACAGAATTTTGGCTGCGGCTCTTCACGGGAGCATGCCCCGATTGCCATCAAGGAATCGGGCATCAGCTGCGTTGTGGCGAAAAGTTTTGCGCGGATTTTTTACCGCAATGCCATTAATACAGGGTTGCCGATTGTGGAATTCAGCGGTGAAATAGAGGAAGGCGATCAGTTGGAAATTGATTTTGAAAAGGGTGTTTTGAAGAATGTTACTCGGAAAACGGAAGGGACTTTTCCGCCGTTTCCGACTTTTCTGCAAAAAATCATCGAAGCGGGTGGATTATTTAAAGCGATGGAGACATTGGCATGACGACATATCAGTTAGCAGTAGTAGGTGGGGATGGCATAGGACCAGAAATCGTCCGGTCGGCCATTCAGGTTTTGGACAAGGTAGCGCCGGGGCGTTTTCGTTATCAGCAGGTACTGGCAGGCGGATGCTCGATTGATAAGTATGGTATTCCGCTGACGGATGAGACTCTGGAAACTTGTAAAAAGAGTGACAGCGTTTTGTTGGGTGCAGTCGGCGGGCCGAAGTGGGACAATCTGCCGGGACACCTGCGGGCGGAAAGAGCGCTGTTGGGAATTCGCAAAGAGCTCGGTTTCTTTGCCAATCTTCGCCCCGCGAAGCTTTTTCCGGTGTTGAAAGACGCCTGTGCGTTGCGTCGTGAAACCGCCGAAGCGGGTATTGACATGGTGATTGTGCGCGAATTAACGGGTGGCATCTACTATGGTGAACGCGGCCGGACAACGGATGCGGCGGGGAATACCATTGCGTTTGATACCGAGAGTTATAATCAGACGGAAATTGATCGCATTGCAAAAGTGGCGTTTGAGTTAGCGCGTAAACGCGGCAAGAAGGTCTGCAGCATCGATAAGGCGAATGTGTTGGAGAGCTCGCGTTTATGGCGGGAAAGGGTGCATTTGATGGCGAAGGATTATCCAGATGTTGCATTATCGGACATGCTGGTGGATAATGCTGCGATGCAGCTGGTTCGGAATCCGGCGCAGTTCGATGTGGTTGTGGTTGCGAATATGTTCGGGGATATTCTTTCGGACGAGGCTTCGCAGCTGACGGGCTCGATTGGGTTGCTGCCATCGGCGTCATTGGGTTCTAGTCGGTGTGGAATGTATGAGCCGATCCATGGCTCGGCACCGGATATCGCGGGTAAGAATCTGGCGAATCCGATTGCCACGATTCTTTCGGTTGCGATGATGTTTCGGTATTCGTTTGATATGAATAGCGAGGCGGAGCGTATTGAGGCCGCGGTGGATCAAACGTTGTTGAATGGTTGTCGTACACGGGATATTCTTGATAATGACAGCACACCGCTTGGAACGGTTGAAATGACCGCGAAAATCATGGCGGCATTGGGATAAAAACTCAGCGTGTTTTTTTACAACGGAAAAGAACGGAAAGAAAACGGAAGGAAGACGGAAGGAAGACGGAAAAAAGCAGGCCTGTTGTGTTGGTTGGGCTGTTGACGTTTGCACAATTTTTTGTTCATCGGGCTGCGCCCGATGAACAAAAAGGGGTGTCCACATTGAAAGCTGATGAGAATAAAAATATTTTTACAATGGCATATATCGTTGTGTTTTCAATCTTTTGGGTTGATGGTAATTATGAGATTCTTGCAGTAACAAGGTGATGTTGGGAATAAAAAGAACGGAAGAAGAGGAAGAAAACGGAAGGAAAACGGACGAAGACGGAAAAATGCAGGCCTGTTGTGTTGGTTGGGCTGTTGACGTTTGCACAATTTTTTGTTCTTCGGGCTGCGCCCGATGAACAAAAAGGGTGTCCATTTAATTGTTGATGAGCCATTTCATTCTGACGGATACTGTTAATTCTGTGCAGAAGAAATGGCTTTTTTTTTGTTTTTCGATGGACATGATTTTGATTGCTCATATTCTTTTTTGTTACCAATAATTTATTAAAAAACAAACGGAAAAAATAAAGACCCCCTGTTTTTCTCGTTGTAAAAGTCACCCATTGGCAATATTTACATACGCATCACTTTATTTCTCATATTTGCGTGGTGGGAAGCCGCGCAGTTGGCTGTAGACGCGGGAGAAGTAATGGGGGTCGCTATAGCCTATTTTAAAGGCGAGTTGGCTGATGGGCATTTCGGGGTGGCTTTTTAGAAGTTTTTCGGCGGCGTCAATTCGAATTTTGCGAAGGATTTTAGTAAAGCTCGTTTGGTGTTTTTTCTGAAGATAATGGGATAACGAAGACTCGCTGCAATCGAGTTGTTTTGCCATGCGTGATAATGAAATATTTTCGGCGAGGTGTTTTTTGCAGTACTGGTGTATTTTCCAGATTTTGATATCTTCAGGGAGCTGAATTAATTCTTTGTTGACGATATACGCAATAAGAATTTTCAGCATTCTTTTTAGCGAATCGATATCGTTTTGGTTTAAGCATGGCAGAGCGTGGTAGAGAGTCTTTAGCTTTTCTGTTTGAATAAAATCAGGAATATCATCGGATGTTCGAAACTGCCCAATCATAATATAGCCGATCAGGTGATCGTATAATTCAACCGGCGCAATCATTTCCTGAAGAGCGGCATGACAGCGATAATTTATTATTTCACGCTTTTGTTTGCACTCTTTCAGGTGTTTCAAATCAAGCGCAATACAATCGGACAAATCAAAAATATGATGCTGCACATATTCGCAGTACGCACAATTATGATATTTACGTCCATAATGTAACAACTGACCATCTTCGGAATAAAAAACAGTGCGAATTTTCAGCAGCGAAGCAAAATGATCCAGCAGATCATAGACTTCATCACGAAACATAATTTGAATTGGATTTTGCGTTGTTATGTTTTTTGATTCTGTCATTATTTACTCGAATTATTGTCTTTTTGGAAAACCTGAATTTTATGGATAGGGAAAGTCCGTTTTTGTCTTTTTTTTTGCCTTAATTGGATAAAATAGCACGTTTTGCGGAAAAATCCACTTTAAAGCAAGAATCACATATCTATAAGTTTGCAATTCTTTATTATTGTAATGATAGGTATTTTTAGAGAGTTATTCAACGAACGAAATTAAAAGGAAATGCAATCATGAAAGTAGTACATGTTGGAATTATAGGTATTGGTTTTATGGGAAGCACTCATTTTAAGATTTATGAGAATCTTCCTGGGGTAAAAGTGGTCGCGATTGCGGATTGTGATGAAGCAAAGCGCAAGGGGGATATTCGTAAAGTTGTTGGAAATATAGGCGGCAGTGACAATACTGTGCCGTTGGATTATAAGGGGATGCATGTTTATAAAGACGGCATGGATTTAATTGCGGATCCGGATGTTGATATTGTTGATATTTGTGTGCCAACGCCGTTTCATTGTGCTTATATGCTGGCGGCATTCAAAGCCGGGAAGCATTTATTCAGTGAAAAGCCTTTATGCAGAAATATCGAAGAGTTGAAGAGTCTTCGTGTTGCTGCAGCGGAAGCGAAGGGGTATTTCAATGTTGGAATGTGCATACGCGCTTGGCCGGAGTATCGTCATGCGTGGGAGATGCTTCAATCCGGCAAATTGGGCAAAGCGAAGAATGCCTCTTTTCGTCGTTTATCCCCGAATGTCAGTGGAAATGGCTGGAATGACTGGTACATGAAAGAGAGTTATTCTGGTGGTGCGTTATTGGATATGCATTTACATGACACAGATGCTGTTTGTTACTTCTTTGGTAATCCGAAGAGCGTTTCGAGTTTTGGTATCAAGGGTGAAACAAGTGATTGTGCTGTGGATCATATCGTAACGAATTATGATTTTGGTGATCCGTCTTTGTTTGTAACAGCCGAGGGCGGCTGGTGTGCTGCGGTGAATGTGCCGTTTGAAATGAGTTTCCAGATTATTTGCGAAAAGGGCACAATAAAATTAGACGCGACTGGCGGATATCATATTTATTGGAATGATGGTAAAGTGGAAGACCCGAAAGTTGCCGATGCGGAATTGCCGACTGGCTGGCATCAGGAGCTGAAATATTTTACGGATTGCGTCCGCGACGGAATTGTTCCGGATAAGTATCAGAAACCGGAAGAAATTTTCAAATCCTATGCGGTTGTGATGGCGGAAATAGAATCCGTTAATCAGGATAAAAGAATAGGGGTGCAGTATGTATAAAGCATTAAATTATTGGGTTTACGGCGGTTTTGAAGGGACTGCAAGCGCCTACGATTTTATTGATTTTGGAGCAGCGCAGGGGCTTGACGGCGTCGAATTGACCTTTGGGGATGTTATTACGCCGGAAACCACGAAAGAAGAATGCCTTAAAATCAAGGCGTATGCCGCGAAGAAAAAGATTGGCTTGCGCACGATGGCCAGTGGTAGTTATTGGGGGATGTCTTTGGGCAGTTGTGATTCGGCGGAGCGTGAAAAGACGAAGACTTTTTTACGTCAGCATTTACAGGCGGCGTCTTGGCTGGGTGTTGAAACTATTTTGATTGTACCCGGTACGGTACGAGTAGCTTGGGAACCAACCCACAAAACCCAAAAATATGCGGATGTGTGGAAGAATTCCATTGCGTCTTTAAAGGCGATGGCACCCAAAGCTGAAAAATTAGGCGTCCGCATTGGTTTAGAGAATGTCTGGAATTGTTTTGTC